>Ga0081538_10001064_pt1 | contig 29231 bp, 27 predicted proteins | sample TabmetS5T2R1_FD_71022 | JGI IMG/M metagenome (GOLD analysis project Ga0081538, IMG submission 71022) | Tabebuia heterophylla rhizosphere microbial communities from the University of Puerto Rico - S5T2R1 | ecosystem: Host-associated > Plants > Roots > Rhizosphere ...
GACCGCGGTGCTCGATCGCTTCGGCGCCGTCGACGTTCTCGTCAACAACGCCGGCGGCCAGTTCACCGCGCCGGCCGAGGAGATCACCGACAACGGCTGGCGCGCCGTGCAGCGCGTCACGATGGACGCGGTCTGGAGCGTGACGCGCGCGATCGCCACGCGCTCGATGATCCCGGGCGGCGGCGGGCTGATCGTCTTCGTCGGATTCAGCCCGCTGCGCGGCATCCCGGGCTTCGCCCACGCCTCCGCCGGCCGCGCGGCGGTGGCCAACCTCGCCTCGGGCCTCGCGATCGAGTGGAGCCGGCACGGGATCCGGACCGTGTGCGTCGCGCCCGGCACGATCCTCACCGAGGCACTCGGAGGGTACGGCGAGGACGCGGTGGCGGCATGGGAGCGCTCGGTGCCGCTGGGACGGCTTGGCCGGCCCGAGGAGGTGGCCTCGCTGATCGCCTTCCTGGCCACCGACGGCGGGGCGTACGTGACCGGCACGACGATCGTCGTGGACGGCGGAGCCGACGCATGGGGACTGGCCGAGCCGCCGCCCGCGAGATGACCGGGGTGCGGGCCTAGGCGGGCGCCGGCTCCGCCACGGCGCCGTACGACAGGATCCCGTCCAGGCCCCGCTTTCGCACCTCGTTCGCCACGATCACCCGCTGGATCTCCGAGGTGCCTTCCCAGATGCGGTCCACGCGCAGGTCGCGGTACAGCCGCTCGCAAGGGTTCTCCCGCATGTAGCCGCGGCCGCCATGGATCTGGAGCGCGCGGTCCACGACCCGGCCCGCCGCCTCGGACGCCGACAGCTTGACCACCGCGGCCTTGCCATGCAGCAGGCGACGGTCCAGGCCGTCGTCGGCCTCGCAGGCCACCTGCCGGACGAGCGCCCGGTTCGTCGCGATGTCGACGACGCTGTCGGCCACCATCCCCTGGATCAGCTGGTAGTCGATGATCGCGTGGCCGAACTGCTCGCGCCCGCGCGCCCAGTCGACCGCCGCCCGCAGCGCCCGCTCGGCCGCCCCCACCGTGCGGGCCGCGATCATCAGGCGCTCCTCGACGAACCAGTCGCGGGTGAGCTCGTACCCGGCGCCGACTTCGCCCAGCACGGCGGTGGCGGGTACGAAGACGTCCTCGAAGCCGAACTCCGGGTGCTCGTAGACGAACGTGTGCATGTAGCGCGGCGTCCGCAGCACGCGCACGCCGGGGGTGGCCTTGTCGACGAGGAACAGCGTGGGCTCGCGCTCAGGAAGGACGAGCGCGAGCACGATCAGGAAGTCGGCCACGTCGCCGACCGTCACGAACCACTTCTCGCCATTCACGCGATAGCCGCCGTCCACGCGCTCCGCGGTCGTCTGGATGCGGGACGGGTCGGAGCCCGCCTCCGTCTCGGTCACCGCGAAGCAGTCGCGGCGCTCGCCGCGGATAGCCGGGATCAGGTACTCCCCGCGCTGCGCCGGGGTGCAGGCGCGCAGCGCGTTCGCGGGGCGCCACACCGTGTCCCAGAGAGCGTTCGTGAGCTGGCCGAGCTCCTCCTGCACCAGCACCTGATCCAGCACGCTTAGGCCCTGGCCGCCCCACTCGGCCGGCATGTTGATCGCGTTCAGCCCGGTCTCGCGCACCAGGTCCGCGATCTCCGCGTGGGCCTCGGCGCCGAGGCCGTTCTGCTCCTCGCAGGCCTGCTCGTGGGCCATGATCCCCGTGGTGAGGGTGCGGGCGCGCGAGCGCAGCTCCTCCTGGGCAGGCGTCAGCGCGAGATCCATCGGCATTCGTTCATATAATGCACCACGGTGCGCATCATGAACGGCACGGACCAGCCTGTCAACGGGGCTCGCGTGCAGTCCGTGCAGCGCGCCGCCGCTCTGCTCCGGGCGATCTCCGATACTCCCGAGCCCCAGACCGCCCCCGACCTCGCGGAGCGCTGCGGTCTGAACCGCAGCACCGCGTGGCGCATCCTGGCCACGCTCGAGGAGGAGGGGCTCGTCGACCGCGACGCCGCGACCAACCGCTACTCGATCGGCCCGGCGGTCGCCAGGCTGGCCGCCGCCGGCGCCGAGGCGCTGCCGCGCCTCGCCCGCCCGCACCTCGAGGACCTGGCACGGCGGACCGGGGAGACCGTCAGCCTCGCGGTCCCGCGCGGCCTCCAACTCGTATACGTCGACCAGGTGCAGGCCCCCCACGTGATGGCCGCCGACTGGCTCGGCCGGGCCGTGCCGCTCCACGCGACGTCCACCGGCAAGGCGCTCCTGGCCTGGCTCCCGGAGGACGAGCTCGAGGCCCTGCTGGCCCAGCCCCTCCCCCGCTTCACCGCCAGCACGATCACCGACCCCGCCAAGCTGCGCCGCGAGCTCGCACGCGTGCGGAAGCGCGGCTACGCCGTCTCGCGCGGCGAGCTCGAAGACGATCTGTGGGGGGCGTCGGCACCCGTGCTCGACCGGCGCGAGCGGGCGACCGCCGTGGTGAGCGTGTGGGGCGCGGAGGGCCGGTTGCGCGCCCGCGGCCTCGACGAGCTCGGCCGGGCGACAGCCGCCACGGGGGCCTCGCTGTCACGGTGGCCCTGAAGCCATGACGGCCGTGACGGAAGATTGGGCGGCATACGCGGCGGCGGCCTGGGCGTTCGCGTTCGCGGCCGTGAGCTTCTACTGGGCCGCCGGGGGCGAAGTCGCGCTCGACACGCTTGCGGTCGAGATCGAGCGCGACGCGCGCGCACGGGATTCCGCCACCGTCGCGCTGACCTGGGCGACGGGCGCGGTCAAGGTCCTCGGCGGGCTCGTCGCGCTGGCGCTGGTCCGGCCTTGGGGCGCGTCGATCCCGCGGCGGCTCCTGCTCGTGCTGGCCATGGGCGCCGGGGCAGGGCTCACCCTCTACGGCGCCGCCGGCTTGGTGGAGAAGATCCTGATGAAGACCGGAGCGATCGATGTGAGCGCGTCGTTCGGCTCCGATCGAGTCATCTGGTACCTGCTTCTGTGGGATCCCTACTGGCTGCTCGGCGGGATCCTGTTCCTGCTCGCCGCCAATCGCTTCCGCCGGGCCGGCGTCCCGCGGGCCGGAGGCGCCGGCTAGGTCTGCGCCTCCAGGTCCGCCGCCCGGCCCGCCTCGACGATCCGCCGCAGGAACGCGACCGTCCGCTCCTGCTGCGGCGCGCCGAAGATCTTCTCCGGCGGGCCCTGCTCGAGGATGACGCCCTCGGACATGAAGCACACGCGGTCGGCGATCTGGCGCGCGAAGCCCATCTCGTGCGTGGCGATCACCATCGTCATGCCGGACTCGGCGAGCTCCCGGATCACGGTCAGCACCTCGCCGACGAGCTCGGGGTCGAGCGCGCTCGTGACCTCGTCGAGCAGCATCAGGCGGGGCTCCATCGCGAGCGCGCGCACGATCGCGGCGCGCTGCTGCTGGCCGCCCGAAAGGCGGTCGGGGTACTCGGTCGCCTTGTCGGCGAGGCCGAAGCGATCGAGCAGCTGCCGCGCCCGTCCCTCGGCCTCCCGCTGCGGCATGTCGAGCACGCGGCGCGGGCCCAGCGTCACGTTCGACAGCACGTTCATGTGCGGGAACAGGTTGTAAGCCTGGAACACGATCCCGATGTGACGGCGCACGCGATCGGGGTCGGTGTTCTCCGTCGTGATGTCCTCGCCCTCGAGCAGGATGCGGCCGCCGTCCACGGGCTCGATCAGGTTCGAGCACTTCAGCAAGGTCGACTTGCCGCAGCCGGACGCGCCGATCAGGCAGACCACGTCGCCCTCGGCGACGTCGAGGTCGACGCCCCGCAGCACCTCGGCGTCGCCGTAGCGCTTGTAGACCTTCTCGAGCCGCAGCAGGGGAACGGCGTCGCTCATGGGCCGGTGGCTGCCATCCGCCTGCGGTCGCGCTCGATCAGCCAGTCCGTCACCCGGGCCAGCGGGATCGTGATCGCGAGGAAGAGCAGCGCGGCCATGGTGTAGCCGGTGAAGTTGAACGTCGACGACGCGTAGTTCTCGGCCGCCCGCGCAACCTCGACCAAACCGAGCAGGCTCACGAGAGCGGTGTCCTTCTGCAGCCCGATGAAGTCGTTGAGGAGCGGCGGGATCACGCGGCGGATGGCCTGTGGCAGGATCACGAAGCGCATGGCCTGCCACTGCGTGAGGCCCAGCGAGCGGGCCCCCGCCTGCTGGCTCGGGTGCACCGAGTCGATCCCCGCGCGGTAGACCTCGGCCACGTACGCCGAGTACACCAGGACGAGCGAGATCACGCCGTACGTGAACACGGACTGGTCGGAGATCCACTCGAGCTGGAGCGCCGGCAGGCCCAGGCCGACCATGAAGATCACGAGGATCAGCGGGACGCCGCGGAAGACGTCCGTGTAGATCAACGCGACGATGCGGAGCGGCGCCAGCGCGGGGCCGGGCAGGCTGCGAACCACTGCGATGGCGAGCCCGACGACGAGCACGAGCGCCTCCGAGACCAGCATGAGCTTGACGTTCAGCCAGAAGCCGCTCGACACCGGACCGAAGCTGTCCTCGAAGCCGGTCGTGGAGAAGAACGACTCCACGACCTTGTTCACGCCCGGCGAGGCCACGATCAGGACGGCCACGGCGGCGAAGAACGCCACCGTGCTGGCCGTCGAGATGATCAGCTCGCGCCGCCGCGAGCCGCGTCGGGCGGTGTCCAGCCTGGCGACAGTCGCCCCGGACACGGGGCGCCGCTACTCGAACGCCGGCAGGTCCTCGCTGCCGGGGAACCACTTGGCCTGGAGCTTTTCGAGCGTGCCGTCGGACCTCAGCGTCTCGATCGCCTTGTTCACCTGCTCGCGGAGCGGGTTGCCCTTCTCGAACAGCACGCCGTACCGCTCGTTGGTGATGAACTGGCCGGTCATGTCCACCTCGTCCCCGCGCTCCTTGACGATCTCCGAGCCGATCGCCACGTCCATGAGGAAGGCGTCGATCTGGCCGTTCGCAAGCGCCTGCACGGCGGCCCCGAGCGTGGTGAACTCGCGCGGCTGCTCGCTCGGCTGGATCTCGTCCTGGATGTAGTCGCCGCCGGTCGTGGCGGCCTGGAAGCCGAACTGCAGGTCCTTCATCTCGGCGATCGACTGCACGCCCTCGGCCGGCCCGCCCTTGGCGATCAGGAAGCCCTGGTTGGCGTCGAAGTAGGGAACGCTGAAGTCCACGACCCTCGCGCGTTCGTCCGTGATGGTGATCTCGTTGATCGCCATGTCGAAGTCCTTGGGCGCCGGCGAGAACAGCCCGCTGAAGGGCGTGTTGACCCACTCCACCTTGGGCACGCCCAGCTCCTTCGCGAGCGCATCCGCGAAGTCGACCTCGAAGCCCTTGGGGTCGTCGATCGGGAGCTCGACGAAGCCCTTGACGGGGAACTCGGCCCCGACGGTGAGCTGGCCCTCGGTGTGGAGGTCGAGGTCCGCCGCCTGCTGGGAGCCGCCGCCTCCGCCGCCCCCGGAGTCGCCGCCGTCGTCGTCGTCATCGCCGCACGCGGCGAGCGCGAGAGCCGCCAGCAGCACCGCGGCGAGCCACAGCGCCGCCTTCCATCGGGCTCGTTCCCTGCGCACTTCGCTCCCTCCCCGGATTGACTCCAGAATCAGCGTCTCTGATTGCCGCGTCAGTTTAAAGTGTTCGCGCCGATGAGCGTTGAAAAGCAATCCGCGCGCGCCCGGCCGAGCCGGCCGCTTGCGGCCAAGCGGCGATCAATCCCGCGCGCGTTTCGCCCGCGGCCGAACCGCCCGGAGCAGATCCTCGCGGCCGCCTGCCGGGCGATCCAGCAGCGCGGCTTCGCGAACACGCGCATCGCGGACATCGCGTCCGAGGCCGGCATGTCGACCGGCGCGATCCACTACTACTTCGAGGTCAAGGACGAGGTCCTGATCGCGGCGCTCAAGTGGGCCAGCGCCCAGCTCTTCGACCGGCTCGAGCGGCTCGCGGAGCGCGCGGCGAGCGAGCGCGAGCGGCTCGCCCAGGTGCTCGAGCACGCGGTGCCGGTCCCCGGCCCGCGCCGGGGGGAGTACGTGCTGTGGATCGAGCTGTGGGTGCGCGCGCTCCAGGAGCCCGAGCTGCTGCCCGAGTGCGAGGCGCTGTCGCGCCGCTGGCGGGGCTACTTCTTCGAGGCGGTCCGGCGCGGGACCGAGGCCGGCGAGTTCGACCCGGTCGCCGACCCGGACGAGGTCGCCGAGCGCTTGATCGCCCAGGTCGACGGACTCGGCTTCGAGCTGCTCCTCGGCTACTCCTGGACCTCGCCGGAACGGATGCGCGAGCGCCTGTACGGATTCACCGCCGAGCAGCTGGGCGTCGAGCGCGCGGCGTTCGAGCGCGACGCGGAGGCGGCGATCGCCGCGCTGGACGGAGAGCCCGGTTGAACGGCGGCGGCGTGCTGGTCCGGGCCCTGGAGGCACTGGGCGCGAACGCGGCCTTCGGGGTCCCCGGCACCCACGCGCTCGCCATCTGGGAGGCGTTGCGCGAGAGCCCGATCGCCGCGCTGGGCACGCGCACGGAGCTGTCCGCCGGATTCGCGGCCGACGGCTATGCGCGGGCGAGCGGCCGCGCCGCGCCGCTCCTCCTGTCCACCGGCCCCGGCGCGCTGAACTCGCTGACCGCGCTGATGGAGAGCGCCAGCTCTCACGTCCCAGTGGTGGCCATCTCCAGCCAGATCCCCCGCGAGCTGATCGGGCGGGGCCGCGGTTTCCTCCACGATCTGCCGGACCAGCGCGCCAGCTTCGCGCCCATCGTGAAGCGCGCCTGGCGGGCCGAGAGCGCCGACGCCCTGCCCGACGTGCTGGCGGAAGCGTGGCGCACGGCCCTGGCGCCGCCGAGCGGGCCGGTGTACGTCGAGGTGCCGGTGGACGTGCTCGACGGGCGCGTCGACGGCGTGCCCGGCGTGCCGCCATCGACGCCCGCGCACGCGCCGCTTCCCACGCCCGAGGCGCTCGCCGGGGCCGCTGCTCTGCTGAACGAGGCCGAGCGCCCGGTCGTCTGGGCGGGCGGCGGCGTCGAGCGATCGGGGGCCTGGGCGGAGCTGCGCGCGCTCGCTGAGCGGCTTCGGGCGCCGGTCGCCACCACCTACATGGGCAAGGGGTCGTTCCCCGCGAGCCACCCGCTCGCGGCGGGCTCGGCCTGCGACGACGCGGCCTACCAGGAGCTGCTCGGCGAGGCGGACGTGGTCCTCTGCGTGGGCACCGAGCTCGGCGCAGAGACAACCGGCCAGTACGAGCTGAAGCTGCCCGGCCGGCTCGTCCAGATCGACGCGGCCCCGGAGCGGATCGGCACGACCTATCCGGCGCTCGGGCTGGTGGGCGACGCCAGCGCCGTACTCGGCGCGCTCGTGCCGCTAGTGGCGGAGCGCGGCTCCGACGGAGGCGGCGAGGGTCGCGTCGAGGCTCTCCGCACGCGCACCGCGGCCGGCCTCGACGCGCAGGGCCGCGAGCTCGAGCGCGGCGTGCTGCGGGACATCGCGGCGGCGGCCGGGCCCGACGCCGTGATCGCGTGGGACATGACGATCATGGGCTACTGGGCCGCCGCGCACCTGCCCGTCGAGCAACCACGGACCTTCCTCTATCCGCTCGGCTCGGGCACGCTCGGCTACGCCTGGCCCGCGGCGCTCGGGGCGCAGGCGGCGCTGCCGGGCGGGCGGACGCTGGCCGTGATGGGCGACGGCGGCGTGCATTACGCGCTGGCGGAGCTGGCGAGCGCCCGCCAGCATGGGCTCGCGGCGAAGCTCCTGATCGTCGACGACGGCGGCTACGGGATCCTGCGCGAGTACCAGCGCGACGCCTTCGGGAACACTCACGCGGTCGATCTGGTGCAGCCGGACTTCGAGGGCGTGTGCGAGGCGTTCGGCGTTCCCGTCCGGAGCGTCGAGGCGGACGAGCTGGCGGAGGCCCTCGGCGAGGCCTTCGACCAGGACGGGCCGGCCGTCGTCGTTCTTCGCGCCGCGGTGGCCTCCCACCGGCCGACGCCATGACCGGCTGGGGGGGACCCATCCGGCCGCAGCTGCTCGACCTCGGGCCCTACGTGCCCGGGCCGAGCCTCGACGAGCTCAAGCGCACGCTCGGCCTCGGCGACGTGGCCAAGCTGAACTGGAACGAAGGGCTGTTCGGGCCGCTGCCGGGCGTCCTCGACGCGGTGGCGACTGAGCTGCCGGAGTCCTGGTCGTATCCGGAGCACGCCTACCTGGAGCTGCGGGAGGCGATCGCCGCCGAGGCGGGCGTAGGGGTCGACCAGATCCTGCCCGGCCACGGCATCCAGGCGCTGATCGTCACGCTCTGCTCGGCGTTCCTGTCGCCGGGCGACCGCGTGGTCGTCCCGCAGCCCACCTACGGCCTCTACGCGCAGGCCTCGCGGGTGGCGGGCGCGGTCGTGGAGCGCATCCCCTCGCCCGAGCTGCGCCTCGACCTCGAGCGCATCGCCGCCGCCGCGGTCCGGAGCGAGGCCCGTCTCGCGTGGGTCTGCGATCCGAACAACCCGACCGGCTCGGTGGTGGAGGAGGCGGAGTGGCGCGCCTTTCTCGACGCCCTCCCGCCGGGCTGTGTGGTGGCGGCCGACGAGGCGTATCTCGACTACGTGGACCCCGGCCGGCGTCTCCGGCGCGAGGAGGACGTCGCAGCGGGCCGCCCGGTGGTGGTGCTGCGAACGTTTTCGAAGATCTACGGCCTGGCCGGGCTGCGCTTGGGCTACGCGCTCGCGTCGCCCGAGCTCGTGCCCTACCTGCAGACGGTGCAGGAGCCGTTCAACGTGAACCGGCCGGCGCTCGTCGCGGGCGCAGCCAGCCTCGGACGGCGGGAGGAGGTGGACGAGCGCCGGCGCCAGACGGTCGCGGCCCGGGAGCGGCTCGCCGCGGGGCTGCGCGACGCCGGCCTCGACCCGCTCCCCTCGGAGGCGAACTTCCTGCTGGTGGAGCACGGCGTGGACGACACGGCGCTGATGGACGGCCTGCTCCGCCGCGGGATCCTGGTGCGACCGGGCAGCGAGCTGGGCCTCCCCGGCTGGGCGCGGATCACGGTCGGGCCGGAGCCGATCATGGATCGAGTGGCCGAGGCCCTGCCGGCGGTGTGCGCGGAGCTCAGTCCCGCACCAGCCCCCGAGCGATGACCAGCCGCTGGATGTCGGAGGTGCCCTCCTCGATCTCCTCGAGCTTGGCGTCGCGCATCCACTTCTCCACCGGGTACTCGCGCGAGTAGCCCCAGCCGCCGAGCGTCTGGACCGCCGCCCAGGTGCACCACATCGCGGTCTCGGACGCGTGCAGCTTCGCCATGGCGGCCTCGGTCGTGGCGCGCTCGCCGGCGTCGATCATCCGCGCCGCGCGCCACACGAGCAGCCGCGAGGCGTCCACGCGGAGGGCCATGTCCGCGAGGCGGAACGAGACTGCCTGGTGCTCGGCGATCGGCTTGCCAAACTGGATCCGCTCGCGGGCGTATTGCGTGGCGTACTCGAGCGCCGCACGCGCGAGGCCCGTGGCGGACGCGCCGAGGGTGACGCGCGAGCGGTCGAAGGTCTGCATCAGCCCGCGGAAGCCGTCGCCCTCGTCGCCGAGACGGCGGTCGGCGGGCACGCGCACGTCGTCGAGGAAGAGCTCGCTGTTCACGATCGCGCGCTGGCCCATCTTGCGCATCGGCGGTCCCCAGCTCAGTCCCTCGTCGCCGCTCTCGAGCACGAAGGCCGTGACGCCGCGGTAGCCGCTGCCCGGCTCCACGGTCGCGAACACGACGCAGTACTCGGCGACGCCCCCGTTCGAGATCCAGCTCTTCTGGCCGCTCATGACGTATCCCCCGTCGTCGCGCCGGGCGGTGGTGCGGATCGAGGCAGCGTCGGAGCCGGCCTCGGGCTCGGTGGTCGCAAGCGCGGTGAGCGGCGGCCGCTCCCCCGCGAGCGGCTCGATCCAGCGCCGCTGCTGGGCCTCGTCTCCGAGCGCGAGGAGCGGCTCGGCGAAGAAGCCGTTCGAGGTGATCAGGTTGCCGATCCCGGAGCAGCCGTGCGAGAGCTCCTCCTGGACGATGCACCCGGTCAGGCAGTCGGTCATCCCGCCCCCGCCGAGCGACTCCGGCAGCATGAACGAGGTCAACCCGATCTCGGCCGCCCGCTCCCAGATCTGACGCGGAAGCTCGGTGTCGGCCTCGTCCACCGCGAGCGAGATGGGCCGGATCTCGTTGGCGGCGAAGTCGCGGCACACGCGCCGGATCTCCTCCTGCTCGGGCGTGATCTCGAACGGAGCGCGGGGAAGGCCGGCCACGATCAGCCGTCCCCGCGCCAGGTGAGGATCTCGCCCTCGGCGCCGGCGGTCTTGGCGAAGACGCCGGGGAACACGCGCAGCCGCCACGGCTCGAGCCGCATCACGCCCCAGTGCGGCGACGTCGGCCCGTCCTTCCACTGCGGGATGATCGCCGGGTCGTATCCGAGCGGCGGCGGGATCGCCTTGAAGCGCTCCCAGCCCTCGGCCTTGCTGTCCTCGTCGAGGAGCAGCTCGGCGCGGCACTCCGCGTTGCAGGTGTCGTAGCGCTCGGCGCCGTCCCAGTAGTTGCACGAGACGTAGGGGTTGTTCTTCAGGTGGGCGGTCTTCATCGGCGTCACCAGGCTGCCCACCCAGCCGACGAGCTTCTCGCCGTCCCACTCCCACATCGTGTGCACGATGCGCGCCCGCGGACGTCCTTGGCGGTCGATGGTGGTGAGCGTGCAATAGACCATGTCGTTCGCCATCTCCGCAAACGCCGGAGCGACTACCATCAGGGGTTGCATGCCGCGATTCTCCCTCCACACCCACCTCGCCGACACGCCGGCTGCCTGAGCCGGCACCGGGCCGCTCGCCCGGTAGCCGGTCGCAGCCGCGCCCGTTCGACGAATCGTGGAGGACCACAGAGATGCAATCCGAGACGCCCGGCTTCAGCCGGCGCCCGACCCTCGAAGCCGAGCTCGCCGCGCTCGGCGAACCCGAACTGACCGCCGGCCGCGTGCTGGCACACCATCGCGGCCGCTGGCTTGTCGGCGGCGCCGCGGAGGAACCGCGCCTGCTCCCGGCGCGCGGGCGCCTGCGTGAGTCGCCACCGGTGACAGGCGACTGGGTCGCCATCGACCCGGGAGGCGCGATCGCCGCGGTGCTGGAGCGGACCGGCACGCTCGTCCGGCGCGCGCCGGGCGACGCGACAGCGGCACAGGTGCTGGCGGCGAACGTCGACCTCGCCCTGGTCGTCGAGTCGATGCCCGAGCCGAACGAGCGCCGCGCGGAGCGCCTGGTGGCGCTCGCGCGGGCCGACGGCGTGCCTGCCGCGCTCGTGCTCACCAAGGCGGATCTCGCGGACGATGGGCAGGCCGCCGCGGCGCAGATGGCGCGGCGGCTGTCGCTGCCCGACGGGATCGCGGTGAGCGCCTGGGACGGATCCGGGATCGGCATCCTCCGCACCCTCCTCGAGCCCGGCGCAACCACCGTGCTGCTCGGGCGGTCGGGCGCGGGGAAGTCGACCCTCGTCAACGCCCTCCTGGGCGAGGCGCGCCAGGAGACGCGGCCGGTGCGGGCGGCCGACGGACGCGGGCGCCACACGACGGTCACGCGCGAGCTGATCCCGCTGCCCGGCGGAGCGCTCGTACTCGACACGCCCGGCCTGCGCTCGATCGGGCTGTGGCACGGCACCGAGTCGGCGTTCGCCGACATCGACGAGCTCGCGTCGAGCTGCCGCTTCGCCGACTGCCGCCACGACGGGGAGCCAGGCTGCGCGGTGCGCGGCGCGGTCGAGCCGGAGCGAATCGCGGCGTGGCGAAAGCTCGAGCGAGAGCAGGAGTGGCTGGAGGACCGCAAGGCGGCCGCCCGCAAGCGCAAGCAGAGCGCACGAGCGCTGAGCCGGCAGATCAGGACGGGACAGCGGATGAAGGGGCGGCCATGACCGCGCGGCGCTAGGCTGCCTCGCAGAGCGTTCCCGAGGAGAGGTACGTGCACGTCCAGGTGCGTCTGGGGTCGGGGCTTGCCACCGCCGCCGGCACTCGCCGGCTCCGGATCGAGCTGCCGCAGGACGCCACCGTGGACACCCTGCTCGAGCGATTGGGTGCGGCCGAGCCGGCCATCGCGCCCGCGCTCGACTCCGCCCTTCCGATCGTCCGCGGAACGCACGCGAGCGGCGAGCAGCCGCTCGCCGATGGCGACGAGGTCGCCCTGCTTATCGCCGTGGCGGGTGGCGCCGCCGACGCGACCCCACTCGAGAGGAGGCCCCCATGGCCGTAGAGCCCGCGACACGCACGCCCGCGCGCGAGACGCATCCGACCGTATTCGTCGACACCTTCACCGACGGACTGCTCGGTCCGCAGGTCGAGATGCTCGGCCCCGTCGAGGACGGCGGCCACATCGTGGTCAACACGGCACCGGGCTGCTGGGGCCCGATGATCACGCCGTCGATCCGCGGCGGCCACGAGGTCGCCCAGCCGGTCGCGGTGGCGGGTGCCGAGCCGGGCGACGCGATCGCGATCCGGATCAAGGACATCGAGGTCACCTCGATCGCGACCGCGTCCGGCAACGACGTGTCTCCGGAGGGCAGCTTCAACGGCGATCCCTATTGCGCGCCGCTCTGTCCGAGCTGCGGCGCCGAGTACCCCGAGACGCGGCTCGAGGGGATCGGCCAGGAGGCGGTCCGCTGCGCGAGCTGCGGCGCCGACGCCACGCCCTTCAAGTTCACGAACGGGTACACGATGGCCTTCGACCACGGTCGCAGCGTCGGCGTGACGCTCGGCCGCGACTCCGCCGAGCGGATCGCACACGAGGCACACCGCTACGCGGCGCTTCCCGAGAACTCGGTGCAGCACCCGATCCTCGCCTTCGCCCCGCACGACCTGGTCGCGCTGGCCACGCGCCTGCGGCCGTTCATGGGCCAGCTCGGGACGACGCCGTCGACCACGATCCCCGACTCCCACAACGCGGGCGACTTCGGCTCGTTCCTGGTCGGCGCGCCGCACGCCTACTCGATCACCGCGGAGGATCTCGCCCGTCACCGCACCGACGGGCACATGGACATCGACGCGGTCAGGGCGGGGGCGATCCTGGTCTGCCCGGTGAAGCTGCCGGGCGGAGGCGTCTACATGGGCGACATGCACGCGCTCCAGGGCGACGGCGAGATCGCCGGCCACACCTGCGACGTGTCCGGCACGGTCACGCTTCAGGTCGAGCTGCTCAAGGGGCTTGGTATCGACGGCCCGCTGCTCCTCCCGATCGAGGAGGACCTGCCCTTCCTCGCGAGGCCGCTGTCCGGCGAGGAGCGCACGCGCGCCGCCGGGCTGGCCCGCGAGTGGGGCCTCGACGGCATCGAGGAGTCGGCGCCCATCTCGGTGATCGGGAGCGGGCCCGACCTGAACAGCGCGACCGACAACGGGCTCGAACGGGCGGCCTGGCTGCTCGACATGGAGGTGCCGGAGGTCATGAACCGCGCCACGATCACGGGCGCGATCGAGATCGGCCGCCACCCCGGCGTCGTCCAGGTCACCTTCCGCGCCCCGCTCGAGCGGCTCGAGGCACGCGGGCTGATGCCATACGTGCGCGACCAGTACGGGATCGGCTAGCCCGCCGGCTCGGCGCCTCGCCCGCCGGTCGCGACCTGCGCCGAGGCGAGCAGGTGGTGGACCTGTTCGACCACGACCGACCCCTCCCCCACGGCGGAGGCGACTCGCTTGGTCGAGCCCATGCGGGCGTCGCCCACCGCAAAGACCCCGGGCACGCTCGTCTCGAGCATGAGCGGCGGCCGTTCGAGTGGCCAGCCGCCTGGGGGTAGATCCTGGCCGGTCAACAGGTAGCCCCACGAGTCGCGACAGATCTCCGGCGGCAGCCAGGCGGTGTATGGCTCGGCTCCGATCTGGATGAAGAGGGCCGCGGCCGGTACGACCGCGGTGCGCCCAGAGACCCTGTCGCGCAGCGCAACGGTCTCCAGGATCCCGTCTCCCGAGCAGCCGCAGAGCTCGGCGTTCGCTCGAATGTCGACGTTCCTGGCCGCCTCGATCTGATCGATCAGGTAGCTGGACATCGTCTCGGCCAGCGAGGCGCGCCGGATGAGGATGGTCACGCGGCTGGCATAGCGGCTCAAGTGGAGGGCGGCCTGGCCGGCCGAGTTGCCGCCGCCGACCACGTAGACCTCCTGGCCGGCATGAGCACGGGCCTCGGAGACGGAGGCGCCATAGAACACGCCCGTGCCGAGGAAGGCGTCGAGGCCGGGGATTTCCAACCGGCGGTACGAGATCCCGGTCGCGATGACAACCGCAGTGGCGCTCGCCTCGCTGCCGTCGGACAGCGTCAGCACGTGGCGATCGGTGCCTGGGCGCAGCGACGTGACTTCGCGCGCATGGAGAAAGCGAGCGCCAAAGATCCATGCCTGCTGGAAGGCGCGCTGGGCAAGCTCCGACCCGCTGACGCCCCGCGCGAAGCCGAGGTAATTGCGAATCAGCGAGCTCGACCCCGCCTGGCCGCCTATGGACTCTCGCTCGACGACCAACGTGTCGAGTCCCTCGGAGGAGGCATACACGGCCGCGGCGAGGCCGGCCGGTCCCGCACCGACGACCACCACGTCGAAGTCCGACCGGCCCTCCAAGCTCGTGCTGACGCCGTAGGCGTCGGCGAGGTCGGCGTTGGTCGGGTCGACCAGGACGCCACCCCCCAGCAACACGACCACCGGGTCTGACGTCCCCTCCTGTCCCGCCTCGGCCAAGAGCCGCCGCCCTTCCGGGGAGTCGGTGTCGTGAACGACGTGCGGCACGCCGTTACGGGCCAGCAGGTCACGAAGCTGGTGCCCGCGCAGGGACCGGCGCTCGCAGATGAGAGCGATCTCCTGCGGCGACGCCGAGCTGCTCCGCTCCCACTCGTGAAGGAACTCGGTGACGGTGCGGTGGAAGAACTCGTCCGCGCGCCGCCACGGCTTGAGCACGTAGTAGTCCATGCGACCACCCGCCATCGCGCGCAGCATCGCGTCGGCGGTTTGTCGATCGCCCCACGCGCCGAAGCTGACGAGCAACGCCCGCTTCGCATCGGGAAACAGCATCTTGGCGCGGGCCAGGAACTCCTCACCGGTCAGGTCCGGCATCCACTGGTCCGCCAGCACCAGCGCGACTGGCTCAGCGGAAGCGCGCCAGCGCTCGAGTTTGGCGAGCGCGCCCAGCGCCGAAGCCTCGCAAGTAACCCGATAGTCGCTGCCGTACCGCCGCTCGAGCTCGCCCCGGATCCGCGCACGGGCATCGCTCTCGTCCTCGACGACGAGCACGATCGGGCGCGGAACCTGGCCGGCGGGCATGGCCCGAGCGTACGCAATCCAGCCAGCGATACTTCCCTCCCGATGTCCGAGGAGAACGTCGCCGTCATCCGCCGGGCCTTCGAGGCCTACACCGCAGGCGACATCGAGACCGTCCTCAGCCTCTGCGACGAGGAGATCGTCATCACCCAGGCGCCGGAGGTGCCGGGCGTCCCGCCCCAGCAGCGCGGCCACGACGGAGTGATGGAGGCGTTCGGCCTCTGGCCCGAGCAGTGGGACGACTTCCGGATCGAGATCCTTCGCATCGTCGCGGACCCTGACGACCATGTCGTCGTCACCACACGCCAGCGCGGGCGCGGCAAGGACAGCGGTGTCGAGGTGGTCGGCGACTTCACGTTTGCCTTCGCCGTGCGCGGCGGCAAGATCGCCGAGTGGCGGATCTTCCTTCACGAGGACCAGGCCATGGCGGCCCTCGGCCTAGCGGGCTAGCGCGTCGAGCACCCGCAGGCCGAGTCGTCCGGCGGAGCGGGCCTGGCTCGCGAGCACCACGACGCAGGCGCCCCGCTCCGGGACCACGCCGGCGAAGCTACGGAAGCCCCCCGTGCCGCCCTCGTGAAACAGCGCCCGCGACCGCCGGCGGCGCCAGGGCAGTCGTCCGCCGGGCGGGATCATCAACCAGCCAAGGCCGATCTCGGCACTTCCCCACGGAGATCGCGGACGCGCCGTCTCGGCCGCCGCCGCGGCCAGCCGCGGCGACTGGGACCTGTCGGTGTGCAGATCGAGGAACGTGAGGAGGTCGGCCGCGGTCGAGCGAAGCCCGCCCGCGCCGGCGAGCGCCGCCAGGTGCCAGGGCGACGTCGGCCGGCCCCGCCAGGTGTGACCCGTGGCGACGCGCCCCCTGTCCCGCTCGGGTACGTCGATCCACGTGTCGACGAGCCCGAGCGGCTCGCAGATGCGTGATCGCACGAGCCGCTCGTAGCTCGTGCCCACGCGCAGCGCCAGCACGTGTCCGAGCAGCCCCATGCCGTAGTTGGAGTACGCGACCTTGCCGCCGGGCTCGCGGCGGGGGCGCGTCGCGCTGACGGCGTCGGCCAGGCGCGTGTCATCGACCTGCGCGTACGGGTCGCGCCTGTCGCGCGTGAGCGCCGGCAACAGGAGCCCCTTCGGCAGCCCCGGCAGCCCCGAACGGTGAGAGGCGAGGTCCTCCAGGGTGATCTCCCGGCCGCGCAGGGGCAGCCGCGCGCCCTCGGGCAGGTAGCGCTGAACCGGATCGTCGAAGGCGACGACCCCGTCCTGCACGAGGTCGGCCAGAAGCGTCGCCGTGAACGTCTTCGTGATCGAGCCGATCTCGAAGATCGAGTTCGGCCCGTCCGGAAGCGCACCGCGGTGCCAGAAACCGGTCTCGCGCCCCACCCGGACGGCGACCACCAGCCCGACACGGCGTCCGGCGCGCTTCGCGAGCAGCGCATTGATGTGCTCTGAAATCTCGGTCACGTGGTCGCTTCAGGGTGCCGGTTCAGGGTGCGCGCCCGATGAGTCAGGGGCGGCCCGGGCCGCATCATCGCCCTCGCTTGTTGACCCCAACTCGACATCCAGGAGGGATGTAGTGGCTTCGTACCTCTACAGGCTCGGCGGATGGGCCTTCGACAACCGCCGCAAGGTGCTGCTCGGCTGGCTGGCTGTGCTCGCTCTGGTGATTGCATGCTCCACGGCGTTCAGCGGCACCTTCTCGAGCAAGTTCGAGGTCCCCGGCACCGAGTCCCAGCGTGCACAGGACCTGCTCCATGAGAAGTACCCGGGAGCCGGCGGTGCGTCGGCGCGCGTCGTCTACGTCGCCCCGGAGGGTGAGAAGCTCACCGACTCCGAGAACAAGGCCGCCGTCATCGAGTCCGCGCAGCGGGCCGCCAAGGCCAAGGACGTCGCGCAGGTGGTCGACCCCTACTCGGCCAAGGCGATCAGCAAGGACGGGCGCATCGGCTACGCCGACGTGATCTATCCGATGCCCGCCGACGAGGTGGACGACCCCGCCCGCGAGGAGCTCGAGGCCTCGGCCGAGCCGGCCGCGGAGGCCGGCATGGAGGTCGAGTTCGGCGGCGGTCTCGTCACCGAGGAGCACAAGTCGACAGCCGAGCTGCTCGGCATCATGGTCGGCTTCCTGGTCCTGGCGATCACGCTGGGCTCGATGGTCGCCGCGGGTCTGCCGCTGCTGACCGCTCTGATCGGCGTGGGCATCTCCGTCAGCGCGGTCACCGCGCTCACGGCGGTGTTCGAGCTGACTGACACCGCGACGACGCTCGCCACGATGCTCGGCCTCGCCGTGGGCATCGACTACGCGCTGTTCATTCTCGCCCGCTACCGCCAGAACGTGGGCGACGGTCTGGAGCCGCGCGAGGCGGCTGCCCAGGCGACGGGCACGGCCGGCAGCGCCGTGGTGTTCGCCGGCATGACCGTGGTGATCGCGCTGGTCGGGCTGATGGTGATCCAGATCCCGTTCCTGACCGTGATGGGCCTCGCCGCGGCCGGCGCCGTGATCATCGCCGTGCTGATCGCGACGACGCTGCTGCCGTCGGTGCTCGGGTTTGCCCGCAACCGGGTCACGCGACAGAACCGTGTGCTCGCGCTACGTCCCCGCAGGCGGGGTCCGGGCCGGGAGACGGCCAGCGTGCGCTATGCCCGCTTCGTTACACGCCGGCCGCTGGCCGTCGTGATCGCCTGCCTGGCGCTGCTGCTGGCGGTCGCCATTCCGGCCACGCACATGAAGCTGGGCCTGCCGGATGGCGGCTCTAAGCCCACCGACAACACCGAGCGCAAGGCCTACGACCGCCTGACCGAGGGCTTCGGCGCCGGGTTCAACGGCGTGCTGACTGTGGTGGTCGACGCGCCCGGCTCGACCAAGGAGGAGCAGGAGCAGATCGCGCATGAGGCGACCGCGCGGCTGAAGGAGATGCCGAACGTGGCCGCCGTCTCGCCGCCCCAGCAGAACGACACGGGCGACGTGACGATCTCGATGGTCACGCCCAAGACCGGTCCCGCATCGGACGAGACCGCGGATCTCGTCGACTACATGCGCGAGCAGGCCGATGCGATCCCCGAGAAGTACGGCCTCGACGTGTACGTCACCGGGACCACGGCGCTCAACATCGACACCGCCGACACGTTGGCTGCGGCGTTGCCGAAGTACGTCGCCGTGGTGGTCGGACTGGCGCTGTTGTTGCTGATGGTGGTGTTCCGCTCGGTCCTGGTGCCGCTCAAGGCGGCCGCCGGGTTCCTGCTGAGCATCGCCGCGGCGATGGGGGCCACCGTCTGGATCTTCCAGGACGGAAACCTGGCTGACCTGTTCGCCGTCGCCCAGGCGGGGCCGATCGTCAGCTTCCTCCCAGTGCTGCTGATCGGGATCCTGTTCGGGCTGGCCATGGACTACGAGGTCTTCCTCGTCTCGCGCATGCGGGAGGCCTACGTCAAGTCGGGGAATCCCCGCGAGGCGATAGTTACGGGATACGGCCAGAGCGGCCGGGTGGTCACGGCGGCCGCGGTGATCATGACCGCCGTGTTCGCGGCGTTCCTGCTCGACCCGGACCCCGTGGTCAAGTCGATCGGGCTCTCGCTCGCCATCGGCGTTCTGGCGGACGCGTTCATCGTCCGAATGACGCTGGTGCCGGCGGTGATGACCCTGCTCGGCCACAGCGCCTGGAAGCTCCCACGCCGGCTCGATCGAGTGGTGCCGGACGTGGACATCGAGGGCGAGCGGCTGGCGCACGGGCTGCGCCCCGCGCCGGCGCACGCCTAAGCGCAACCCAACCGGAGGACCGGCGCCCGCCCTCGGCGGGCGCCGGTCGTTCACCGCCTTGACACGGCCTCGCGGATTTAGTCAAATGCATAAGTCAGATGCCTAAGACCGCGACCCGGCCTGGATATGAGACCGAGCAGGCGCTCCTCGACGGCGCGGAGCGGCTGCTCGTCGAGAGCGGGCTGGCGGGGATCACGACGCGGCGCGTGGCCGATGAGGCCGGCGTCAACCACGGCCTCGTCCACTACTACTTCGGGTCGGTGGAGCAGCTGCTCGTGCGTGTGCTCGAGCGCTTCACCGAGCGGCTGATCGAGCGGCAGCGCGAGATGTACGCGGCCGACGCGCCCTTCATCGAGAAGTGGCGCACGGCAATCGGGTATCTCGAGGAGGATCGCCCGTACCAGAAGATCTGGTTCGAGCTCCAGGCGCTCGCCTGGAACCGGCCCGACCTGCAGGAGCGGCTCGCCGAGGTCCACGGCGAGTGGCGAGCCGTGCTGAGCGAGGCGTTCGCCCCGGTCCGCGACGAGCTGGGGCTCGACCTGCCGCTCGACGCGCTGGTCGCGCTCGTGTACACATTCAACGAGGGCATCATGCTCGAGCGGCTCTCCGGGATCGACACCGGCCACCGGGAGCTCCTCGATTGGATCGATGCCTGGCTCGAGAGGAGAACCGGGTGAGTGTCGAGCTTCAGCGGGCGGCCGCGAAGGAGCAGTCCCGGGCGCGCTATCCGGACCGCGAGGGCTACGTCGAGCGCGACGGCGTGCGCACCTTCTACGAGGTCTACGGCGACGGCGAGCCGACCGTGCTGTTCGTGCCCCCCTGGGCAATCGTCCACTCGCGCTGCTGGAAGATGCAGATCCCGTACTTCGCGCGGCACTGCCGGGCCATCACCTTCGACCCGCGGGGGAACGGGAAGTCCGATCGCCCGCGAACCCCGGACGCGTACAACGAGCACGAATACGCGGCCGACGCCTTGGCCGTGCTGGACGAGACCGCCACCGAGCAGGCCGTGCTGGTGACCCTGTCCCTTGGCGCTCAGCGCTCGCTCGTGCTCGCCGCGCACCATCCGGAGCGCGTCGCCGGCATCGTCTTCATCGCGCCCTCCATGGCCATCGCGCCGGGGCACGAGGTGCGCGACATCTACCCCTACGACAAGGAGCTCGACACCTACGAGGGCTGGGCCAAGTTCAACTCGTACTACTGGCTGCGCGACTACCCGGACTTCGTCGAGTTCTTCATGTCCCAGTGCCTGACGGAGCCCCACTCCACCAAGCCGACGGAGGACGCGGTGGGCTGGGGCCTCGAGACCGACGGCGAGACCCTCATCGCCATCTCGACCGGCCGCTCCCTCGCCAAGGACGACCTTCGGGAGCTCTGCGCGCGCGTGCGCTGCCCCGTGCTGGTCATCCACGGCGACGAGGACGCGATCACGCCGCACAGCCGCGGCGTGGCGCTCGCCGAGGCGACCGGCGGACAGCTCGTCACGATGGAGGGCAGCGGCCACTTCCCCCATGCGCGCGACCCGGTCAAGGTGAACCAGCTGCTGCGCGACTTCATCAAGCCGGCGCCGCCGCCCCGCAACTGGGTCCGCGGCCGCTCACGCCGCAAGCGCGCCCTCTACATCTCCTCGCCGATCGGGCTCGGCCACGCGCAGCGCGACGCGGCGATCGCCGCCGAGCTGCGCAAGCTGCACCCCGACCTGGAGATCGACTGGCTGGCGCAGAACCCGGTCACCCGTGTCCTCGAGGCGCGCGGAGAGCGCATCCATCCCGCCAGCGCCCATCTGGCGAACGAGTCGCACCACATCGAGAGCGAGTCCGCCGAGCACGACCTGCACTGCTTCCAGGCAATCCGGCGCATGGACGAGATCCTGCTGTCGAACTTCATGGTGTTCCACGACCTCGTACGCGAGGAGCAGTACGACCTCTGGATCGGCGACGAGGCATGGGAGCTCGACTACTACCTCCACGAGAACCCCGAGCAGAAGCGCGCGCCGTACGTCTGGCTCACGGACTTCGTCGGCTGGCTGCCGATGGCCGACGGCGGCGACCACGAGGCGTTCCTGACGGGCGACTACAACGAGGAGATGATCGAGCACATCGCGCGCTTCCCGCGCGTGCGCGACGAGGCCGTCTTCGTGGGCAACCGCGAGGACATCGTGCCCGAGCGGTTCGCGCCCCACCTGCCATGGATCCGCGAGTGGACCGAGGAGCACTACTCCTTCGCGGGCTACGTCACCGGCTTCGATCCGGCCGAGTTCGCCGACCGGGCGGCCCTTCGCGCCGAGCTCGGCTATCGCGAGGACGAGCAGGTCTGCATCGTCACCGTCGGCGGCTCGGGCGTCGGCGGCGACCTGCTGCGCAGGGTCATCGCCGCGTTCCCGGAAGCCAAGGGGCGGGTGCCGGCGCTGCGGATGATCGTCGTGTCCGGGCCGCGCATCGACCCGGAATCGCTCCCCGCGCACGAGGGGCTCGAGGTCCGGGCCTACGTGCACGACCTCTACCGGCACCTCGCGGCGTGCGACCTCGCGGTCGTCCAGGGCGGCCTGACGACGTCGATGGAGCTGACGGCGAACCGCCGCCCGTTCCTCTACTTCCCGCTGCGCCACCACTTCGAGCAGAACATCCACGTCCGGCACCGGCTCAACCGCTACGGGGCCGGACGCTGCATGGACTTCGAGCAGGAGACGCCCGAGACGATCGCCGCGGCCATCGCGGAGACGATCGGCGAGGCGGCCGACTACCGGCCGGTCGAGTCCGACGGCGCGGCCCGGGCGGCCGCGCTGATCGCGCCCCTGCTCGGTTAGCGCAGCTCGCGCAGCTTTCGGATCTGGAAGGCGGTGATGATGTCGCCCACCCCGTGGAACAGGGCCCAGATGCCCGCGAACACGAGCAGCGTGTACGTCTTCTCGATGAAGAACTGGCCGCTGGTCCAGAAGGCCAACACGATCATCGCGAGTCCGGAGATCAGGCCGAGCCACCAGAGGTCGTTGGTCTCCCGCGCCGCGAACGCTTGGACCAGCCAGAAGACCCCGACGACCAGGAACAGGAACCCGAGGATGTCCGCGACGCCGGCGAAGGTGTCCTCCGGCTGGATCAGGGAGATCACCCCGGCGATCACGAACAGCACCGCGAAGATCCACAGGATCCACTGCATCGCTCCGCCGGCGAGCGACCCGAAGAAGAAGTTCTGGATCCCCGCGAAGAGGAACATGATCCCGATCAGCACGCCGACGGTCGTGATCGAGGCCTGGTCGAACTGCAGGATCACGAGGGCGATCACGATCCAGAGGACGCCGGTGACGAGCCAGAACCACCAGAGATCGACCGCCTGACGGAAGGGATTCGGCGCGGCCGCGCCTGCTGAAGTTGCCATGCTCCGAATGATCGCTCAGCGACGCTCGCCGCGCATGACCAGGACGGGCCGGCCGCAGTGCTCGATCAGCCTCCGCGCGACGCTTCCGACCAGATGTGAGCGCAGCCCCGCGATCCCGTGGGTGCCCACCACCACGACGGCCGCGTCTCGCTCGTGCGCGATGCCGATCAACGTGTCCGCCACGTCGACCTCATCGGGCACGGGATGCGGCTCCGCGTCGAGGCCGAGCGAGCGCGCGAGCTCGGCGCCGCGGGATGCGACGGTGGAGGCGTGATCGCGCTGGAGGCGATCGACCGTCTCGACGGTGTCCGGATCGGGCGGGAGCGGCGAGCCGCTGAGGGGATCCGTCCCGCCGCCGACCATCGTCGCCAGCCCCGACTCCCACACCGTCGCGATCACGGCCGGGCGCCCGGGGAAGAGCTCGGCCGCCTGCCGGAGCGCAGCCTGGGAGAGCTCGGAGCCGTCGTAGGCGATTAGGACCGGTGTCGCCTCGCGGGCCATGCGATTGCGAGCCTACCCTGGTTCCCGGTGCTCAGCCGGACCCGTCGCCCGACTGGAAGGCCGCGTCGAAGGCGACGGAGGCCGGCGCGAAGTCGGTGCGCCGGACGAACTCGAGCGCCTCGCGGGCACCCCACTCGCGGTCCATCCCGGAGTCCTCCCACTCGATCGACAGCGGGCCCGCGTAGCCGATCCGGTTGAGCGCGCGGAGCAGCTCGTCGAAGTCCACGTCGCCGTGCCCGGGCGAGACGAAGTCCCAGCCGCGCCGCTCGTCGCCGAAGTCGAGATGCGAGCCGAGGACGCTCCGCCGCCCGTCCAGCCGCTTGCGCGAGTCCTTCACGTGCACGTGGTAGATCCGCTCGGCGAACTCGTGTGCGAACGCCGCCGGGTCGAGCGACTGATGGGCGAAGTGGCTCGGGTCGAGGTTGATGCCGAAGCCCTCGCGCCCCCCGATCGCGTCGAGCGTGCGGCGGGTGGTCACGAAGTCGTATGCGATCTCGGTCGGATGGACCTCGAGCGCGAAGCGCACGCCCTCGGCGTCGAACACGTCGACGATCGGGGACCAGCGCTCGGCGAACTCCTCGTAGCCGCGCTCGAGCACGTCCGGGTCATTGGGGGGGAACGAGTAGAGCAGGTGCCAGATCCCGGATCCGGTGAAGCCGGTGACCGTCCGCACCCCCAGCGCGGCCGCCGCCCGCGCCGTGTCCTTCATGCGCTCGGCCGCGCGCGTTCGCACGCCCTCGGGGTCGCCGTCGCCCCACACCTCCTGCGGCAGGATCTGGCGGTGACGCTCGTCGATCGGGTCGCACACCGCCTGGCCCACGAGGTGGTTCCCGATCGTCCAGCACTCCAGCCCGTGGCGCTCGAGCAGCTCCCGCCGCGAACCCGCGTAGCCGGGCTCGGCGAGCGCGCGGTCGACCTCGAAATGGTCGCCCCAACAGGCCAGCTCGAGCCCGTCGAAGCCCCACTCCGAGCAGCGGGCCGCCAGCTCCTCCAGCGGAAGGTCGGCCCACTGCCCGGTGAAGAGGGTGACGGGGCGGGACATGCGGTCAGTATCCGAGATCCCTCAGATCGGCGACGTTCTCCTTCGTCACCGTGGTGGCCGGGACCTGGATGCGGCTCGGCACCTCGGGCTCGGCGAGCTCCGTGAGGCCCTCGCCGCGCGCGATCAGGTTGGCCAGCTGGATGGCGGAGGCGGACATCACCGGGTTGTAGAGGAACGTGGCGCGGTACAGGCCGCCCTCCTCGATCTGGTCCATCGCCGCGTTGGAGCCGCCGGCGCCGGTGAGGAACATCTCGTCCTGGCGATTCGCGTTCTCGATCGCCGCCACGACGCCCTCGGCCATGTCGTCGTCGTGCGTGTACACGCCGTCGATCTGGTCCTCGGCCTGGAGGATGTTCTCCATCACGGTCAGGCCCTTGTCCGGCAGGAAGTCGGCCGGCTGGCGGGCCACGACCTTGATGCCGCCCTTGCAGCGCTGCTCGATGGCGTCGTTGAAGCCCTCGGTGCGCAGCTCGGTGACCGAGATGCCGGCGATCCCCTGGATCTCGACGACGTTGCCCTTGCACTTGAGCTCGTCGGCGAAGTAGTTGCCGGCCTGGTAGCCGATGCCGTAGTTGTCACCGCCGATCCAGGCGCGGTAGGCGCCCGGCGTCGAGAACTCGCGGTCGACGTTGACGACCGGAATGCCAGCGTCCGTGGCCTTCTGGGCGACGGGGGTCAGCGCGTCGCCCTCGAACGGGAGCACGACCAGAACGTCGGGCTTGCCCTGCAGCAAGGTCTCGATCTGATCAGCCTGCTCGGCCGAGCTGGCGGCGCTGTCGTTGACGGTCAGGTCGACCTCCTCGCCGAGGTCCTCACCTGCCTGCTTGGCGTTGTCGGAGACCGCCTTGAGCCAGCCGTGGTCGGCCGCCGGCGTGCTGAACGCGATCTTGACCGGGCCCTCCGTGCCCTGGGCAGGACTTCCCTTCTCCTCCGTGAGAACCGCTTCACCACCGCCGTCGTCGTCGTCGCCGCACGCGGCGACCCCGAACACGAACAGGGCGCACAGGAGCAGAACGAGGCGCTTCATGGACATGACTTCTCCTCCTTCAGGGAGATGACGTGGGACTTCAACTCAGCTCTCCTCCCTGCGCTGGATCAGCACGGCGGCGAGGATGATCGCCCCCTTGGTGATCTGCTGGATCTCGACCGCGAGACCCATGAGCGTGAGCAGGTTGAAGATGAGCGCGAACGTGATTACGCCGAGAAAGGTCCCGACGATCGTCGCCCGGCCCCCGGCCAGGCTGGTGCCGCCGATCACCACTGCGGCGATGGCGTCGAGCTCGTAGAGGTTGCCGACGAGGGGCGACGCGCTGGCGAGGCGGCCGGTGAGCATGACGGCGGCGATCGCCACGCAGATGCCGCTCAGCACGTAGACGCTGAAGATGATCGGCCGCACCTTCACTCCGGCGATGCGCGCCGCCTCCCGGTTGCCGCCCACCGCCACGACGTAGCGTCCGTAGCGCGTCCGGTTCAGCAACACCCAGCCGATCACGGTGATGGCGAGGAAGACCACGGCCGAAGACGGAATGCCGAGCACCTCGCCGTTGCCGAACCAGCGGATGCCCTCGAGCTCGAAGATCGAGATCGGCGTCTTGTCGCTCATCCAGAGGGCGATGCCGCGCGCGGCGAGGAGCATCGCGAGCGTCGCCATGAACGGGGGGACCCGGCCGTAGGCGACCGCCCCGGCGTTGACGCTGCCGAGCAGGATCCCCATGCCGAGCGCAGCGAGGAAGAAGACGAAGCTGCCCGACTCGACGAACTGGCCGCCGGCGATCGCCGCAGCGGCGACCATCGAGCCGACCGAGAGGTCGATGCCCGCGGTCGCGATGACGAACGTCATGCCGATCGCGAGAACGCCGACGATGCTCGCCTGCCGCAGGACGTTGAGCAGGTTGTCCGAGGTGAGGAAGTCGTCCGACTCCAGCACCGCGCCCGCGAGGATCAGCAACAGGACCACGCCGACGAGGGCGTATTCCTGAAGCTGGATCCCGCCACCGGGCACCTGGGCGGGCAGGAATCGCCGCCGGGCGACGGCGTCGGGGGTACTCATGGCGCCTCCTCCAGGGCCTCTGTCGATTCGGTCGGGGCGACGGCGTGGCGGAGCAGCTCGAGCTCGGTTGCCTCGGCGCCGTCGACCTCCGCCACCAGCTCGCCCTCTCGCATCACGAGGACGCGGGTGCACATGCCGGCGAGCTCCTCGAGCTCCGACGACACCATCACTACTCCCAGGCCGGCGTTCGCCAGGTCCGCGATCAGGCGGTAGATCTCGGTCTTGGCCCCGACGTCGACCCCGCGCGTGGGCTCGTCCAGCAGCAGCACCCGGCAGCGGCGCAGCAGCCAGCGTGCGAGCACGACCTTCTGCTGGTTGCCGCCGGAGAGCTCACGGACGATGCGGTCCGGATCGTCCGGCACGGTGTTCAGCACGCGCAGCTGCTCGTGCACGGCGTCGCGCTCGGCCTGCCCGTTGATCAGGGCGGCGCGCACGAAGCGGCCGAGGTCGGGCAGGCTGACGTTCTTGGCGAGGCTCCAGTCGAGCAGGAGGCCCTGCGACTTGCGGTCCTCGGGCGCGAGCCCCAGGCCGGCGTCGATGGCCCGCGCGGCCCGGCCGGCGGGCAGCGGACGTCCCTCGACTCGCACCTCGCCGGCGTCGCGGCGGTCGAGTCCGTAGATCAGGCGCAGCAGCTCGGTGCGGCCGGCGCCGACCAGCCCGCCGATGCCCACCACCTCGCCGGCGCGCACCTGGAAGCTGACGTCGCGCACGTCCGGGCGCCGGGTCAGCCCGCTCACCTCGAGCAACACCTCCTCGCCCCCGGTCGGCCGGGCGGGGTAGAGCAGGTCGACCTTGCGGCCGACCATGCGCTCGACGAGCGTGCCGTGTGGGGTGTCCGCCGGCAAGCCGGTCGCGACCGTGCGCCCGTCGGACAGCACCGTCACGCGATCGCCGATGCGGGGGATCTCGTCGAGCCGGTGCGAGATGTACACGACCCCGACGCCCTCGGCCGTCAGCCGCCTCACCACCCCGAACAGCGTCTCGATCTCGTGGTCGTCGAGAATCGAGGACGGCTCGTCCATGATCAGCAGGCGAACGCGGTACGAGAGAGCGCGAGCGATCGAGACGACCTGCTGTGCGGCGGGGCGCAGCGAGCGCACGTGCGCGCGCGGGGAGATGCCCTCGTGATCGAGCCGACGCAGCAGCTCCGTCGTCTCCCTGCGCATCGCCTCGCGGTCGAGCAGCGGGCCGCGGTGCGGCTCGTGCCCGAGGAACACGCTCTCGGCGACCGTGAGGTCCTCGACGAGATCGAGCTCCTGGTAGATCGTGGCCACCCCGCGGGCCAGCGAGACGGCCGGCGCGCCGACGGGGAGCGGGTCGCCCGACACGAGGATCTCGCCCTCCGTCGGCTCGATGGCGCCGGAGACGCACTTGATCAGCGTCGACTTGCCGGCCCCGTTGGGACCGAGCAGGCAGTGCACCTCGCCCGCCCGAACGTCGAAGTCGACGCCGTCGAGCGCGCGAACGCCCGGATACTGCTTGGCGAGGTTGCGCACCTCGAGGACGGGGACGGTGGTGTCGACCGCGTTCATCCGGTCACCTCGGCCGTCTCTGCAGCCGCGACGTCCACCCACTCCTCGGCCGCGGCCGAGGCCAGCACGGCGTCGGTCAGCCGGGCGGCCCTCAAGCCGTCGGCGAACAGCGGCAGCCCGTCGACCGGGGCGCCGGTCCGGACCGCGTCGTAGACGTCTCGCACGAAGCCGTCGAAGCAGTCCGCGTAGCCCTGCGGATGCCCGGCAGGGAGGGTCGAGAGGCGAGCCGCGGGCGACGAGAGCGTCGCCGGGTCGCGGTGCACGAGCGTGGTCGCGTCGCGCCGGCCGCACCAGAGCGTCTCGGGGTGTTCCTGATCGAACGCGAGCGCCTCGTCGGCGCCGTCGAGCTCCAGCCAGAGCCGGTTCTTGCGACCGGCCGAGAGCTGGCTGATGACGACCGAGCCGAACGCCCCCAGGTCGGTCTCGAACATCACGAGCGCCGCGTCCTCCGTGTCGACGGGGCGCAGATCGCCTTGGTCGCCGTCGCCGCGGTCGAACGCGGCGCGCGCCGGGCCGCGGCGGCGCTCGGGGACCGCGACCACCGTGCGCGCACAGAGGCGCGCGATGCGGTGCCCGGACACGAACTCGGCCAGATCGCACCAGTGCGAGCCGATGTCGGCGAACGCTCGCGAGGCGCCGCCGAAGCGCGCCTCTACCCGCCAGTTGTCGTCGCTAGCGGAGGTCAGCCAGTCCTGCAGGTACGTCCCGTGCAGGAGCCGGAGCGGACCGGTAGCGCCCGCCCGCACCCGCTCACGCGCCTCGCGGACCGTGGGGTAGTAGCGGTACACGAACGGCACGGCGGACTGCGTGCCCGCGGCCGCGGCCGCCTGGGTCAGGCGAAGCGCGCCGTCGGCGTCGAGCGCGAGCGGCTTCTCGCAGATCACGTGCTTGCCCGCGGCGAGGGCCGCCTCGGCGAGCGGAAGGTGGAGGTGGTTGGGCGTGCAGATGTGCACCACGTCGACGCCCTCGGCCCCCACGAGCTCCTCGGCGGAGGCGAAGGCCCGTTCCGCGTGCAGCTCGCTCGCCGCTTGGGCGGCCCGCTCAGGCGTGGACGCCGCCACGCCGACCAGGCGCGCTCCGGCCAGCCGGGCGGAGCGGGCATGGACCGCCCCGATGAAGCCGGTGCCCGCGATGGCGACGCGAAGCTGCTCGGACACGGCGGCGATCCTAGGCAGACTTTGATCGACTGTCAAGCAAAAGTCTCCGTGTTCTGCGTCCTAGAGCCTCGACTTCTGTCGGGTGGGTGTGCTTTACTCGCCCCGTGGGGACTCGCGAACCGGCACCGTCAGGGACCCTCACCGGCGCCGGGGCCGTCCTCCGGCTCATCCGCGACGGCGACGCGGTGACGCGCGCGGACATCGCGCGGCGCACCGGCCTCGCTCGCTCGACCGTTGCGCAGCGGGTGGACGCGCTGCTGGCACACCAGCTCGTGTACGAGCTCGGCGGCACCGCTTCGACCGGCGGCCGGCCGCCGACCGCGCTCGCGTTCAATCACGAGGCCGGCACCGTGCTCGTGGCCGATCTCGGCGCCACCCACTCCCGCCTCGCCGTGAGCGACCTGGCCGGCACGCTGCTCGCCGAGCTGGCCTCCGACCTGGACATCGCCCTCGGTCCCGAGCGCGTGCTGGAGTGGGTTCACCAGCGCTTCGGCGAGCTGTTGCGCGAGGCCCACCGCGAGCCCGCCGGCGTGATCGGGATCGGGATCGGCGTTCCCGGCCCCGTCGACTTCAGCCGCGGCGAGCCGGTCAACCCGCCGATCATGCCGGGCT
>Ga0081538_10001065_pt1 | contig 29204 bp, 26 predicted proteins | sample TabmetS5T2R1_FD_71022 | JGI IMG/M metagenome (GOLD analysis project Ga0081538, IMG submission 71022) | Tabebuia heterophylla rhizosphere microbial communities from the University of Puerto Rico - S5T2R1 | ecosystem: Host-associated > Plants > Roots > Rhizosphere ...
CCCGGTCGATCTGGTCGCGGACCCGGCGCAGCCGCGCCAGGTCGCGCAGGTGCTGCGCCGCGGCTGGTCTGCTGGTCACCTGCGAGATCGTGCCACGTCGCGCCGGAGTTGCCCAGCGGCTGCCGTACCGTAGTGCTGTGTCGTGCGGTGGGGGTGCGGCGTAGGGTTGGGGGCATGACGCTGGAGCCGGGCTTGGCGGCGGCTTCCGGTACAGGGTGACCGGAGCCGACACTGCCGCGGCGGTCGGCGGGTGGCCAGCGGCCTGATCACCCGGGTGGTGGTGGACACCGTCGCCTTCCTCCGCCAGGCCGGCGTGGACACCGGGGCGGCCAGGTGAGCGAGCTGCGGGCGGTGGCCGAGCGGGCGATCGGTGGCCCGGCCACCCTGGTCTACCGCTTGATCGCCGACTTCGACCGCCACCATCCACAGTTCCTGCGGCCAGCGTTCTCGGACCTCCAGGTCGAGGAGGGCGGGGTGGGGGCCGGCACCGTGCACAGCTTCCGGATGACCGCCGGCGGACGGACCCGCAGCTTCAGGATGCGGGTCGAGGAGCCCGACCCCGGACGGGTGCTGACCGAGTCGGGGTGCCTCCCGGCTGAACGGTCAGCGGTGGAAGGCGGGCACTGGCGTCCACCCTCCGGCGTTCTGCACGCAGAAGGGGCCGGGCCGTCACCCCCAGGCCGGGGTGACGGGCTGGGAGTGATGTGGGTAAATGCGTGCGCCAGGGATACCGCTGGTCGCAAGGTCGTGGAGCTCCTCGTGGCGGGTCGCAGAGGTCGGACCGTGCGCTGGCTGCTGGTCGTCGCCACCGTCGCAGCGATCCAGCTGTGGGCCGGTGGGCCGGTTTGGGCCGAGCAGCCCTTGCGGGTGGACGATCAGGTGACCGACCGGGTTGGGGCACTGGCGGGCGAGGTCGCGCGGGTACGGGGGGCGCTTAAGCGGCTGCGGGATGCCAACGGCACCCAGCTGTTCGTGGTCTATGTGTCGAGCTTCGACGGCATGGACGGACAGCAGTGGTCCGACGAGACGGCGCGCCGGTCCCAGCTCGGGGACCGTGACGTGCTGCTTGCTGTCGCGGTCGACGACCGCGCCTATGGCTACAGCGTCCCTGGGGATTTCCTCCTCTCCGACAGTGAGCTCGCCGACCTGGCGGTCTAGGAGGTGGAACCCCGCCTCGCGGCGGGTGATTGGGCGGGGGCGGCGGTGGCCATGGCCGACGGACTGCGAACGGGTGACGGGGGCGGCGGCGATGGCGGCGGGGGACCTGCCGGTGGGTGCGCTGTTGGTCGGCGCGGGAGTTGTGGGTGGGGGCGCCCTGCTGCTGAGCCGTCGACGTCGTGCGCGTGATGCCGCCGTCGGTGCCGGGAGCGCCCCAGCCGTGCCTGAGCCGGCAGCAGCCCAAGGCGAGCACCCCGAGATCCCGACACGGGAGCTCCTCCAGCAGGCCAACACCGTCCTGATCGAGGTCGACAACGCGGTGCAGACCTCAGAGCAGGAACTCGGTTTCGCGGAGGCGTCCTTCGGCGAGAAGGCGGTGACCGGCTTCCGGCAGGCGTTGGAGCAGGCGCGCGGCGACCTCCGTCAGGCGTTCGCGCTGCGGCAGCGGCTGGATGTTGCCGAACCCGAGGACGAGCAGACAGTACGGGCGATGCTGACCGAGATCCTGCAGCTGTGCCGCTCGGCCGATGAGCGTCTCGACGCCCAGGCCGAGGTGTTCGACCGGCTGCGCGACCTGGAGCGGACCCTTCCCGAGGTCCTGGCCGCGCTCGGGCCACGGGCGCACGAGGTGCAGGCGCGGCTGCCGCAGGAGGAGCAGCGGCTGGAGGCATTGCGGGGCCGGTACGCCGCGGCCGCGCTGGCGCCCGTCACCGACAACGTCGAGCAGGCGCGCCAGCGGCTCAACGCCGCTCAGGGCGAGCTGACGGCGGCCCGCTCGGCGCTCGACGCCGGCAGGCGGGGCGACGCGGTCGTGTCCACCCGCGCGGCCGAGGACGCGGTGGCGCAGGCATCCACCCTGCTGGACGGGATCGTGCGGCTGGAGAGTGATCTGCTGGAGGCGGACGCGCGGATGGAAGCCGCCCGGGCCGAGACGGACAAGGACCTTGCCGAGGCACGGGCGATGCTCGCTTCGGGGAACGCTCCGGACCCGGCGGGACTCCGGCAGCTGATCGACAAGGCGGAGGCGGCGCTGACTGCGGCGGAAACCGCCCTGCGACCGTGGCCGGGCACGCTGCCCGACCCGCTGGCTGCGCCGCGGCCAGTGGCTTCATCGCGACCCGCCGTGGCGCGGTCGGCACCGGAGCACCGGCGGCGACCGCTTCCTGGAGATCGCCAGTCTGGTGCTTGGGGGCATCCTGCTGGGCGGCGGGGGATTCGGCGAGAGCGGCGGAGGGTTCGGCGGCAGGTCACCTGGCAGCTTTGGTGGCTCGGGCAGCGGGGGTCGGCGGGGCGGAGGTGGGCGCTTCTGACCACCGCGGCCGCACACGGTCGGTGGAGATCCACGACATCCTGTTCCTGGACGGTCTTCCCGGCTGACTGAGCCCGAGAGGGCTCCGCCAGGCCCACCACCTGCCCAGGGCCACTGGGCGCAACTGCATCGGCGAGCGCTGCCGATCTGCTTGACGGGGTAGTAGGGGGCACGACAGCATCGGTCGGCTCCACGGCCATGGCGCATGGGGGATGCAGGGGCATGAGCACGGTCTCGGATGTGGTCCCGGAGTCATGTGACAGCCTGGTCCGCAACCAGCCTCCGACCAGGCGGCTGACCCGTTGGCTGCTCAAGCACCGGGTCGAGGAGGTTGAGGGGCCCGAGGTCAGGGAACGGGCCGCCGACCAGCACCCGTGGTGGCAGGTGATGTGCCTGACCGGGGTGGACTACTTCTCCACCCTGAGCTACCTGCCCGGGATCGCGGCCCTGGCCGCCGGTGCCCTGTCGCCGGTGGCGACCCTGCTGATCGTGCTGCTGACGTTGCTCGGCATGCTGCCGGTCTACCGGCGGGTGGCGGCCGAGAGCCCCCACGGCCACGGCTCGGTGGCCATGCTCGAGCGGCTGCTGCCCTTCTGGGGCGGCAAGCTGTTCGTCCTCTGCCTGCTCGGCTTCGTGGCGACCTCCTGGATCATCACCATCACCCTGTCCTCGGCGGACGCGACCGCCCATATCGTGGAGAACCCGTTCTGGCCCGATCTCCTCCGGGACGAGCGTGTCGGGATCACTCTGGTGCTGCTGGCGATCCTCGGCGCGGTGTTCCTGGCCGGGTTCCGCGAGGCCGTGAGGATCGCGATCCCGCTGGTGGCGTGCTACCTGCTGCTCAACGCGGTCGTGGTTGCCGTCGGGTTCTTCCAGATCGCCACGCATGCAGGGCAGCTGACGGCCTGGCGGGAGGCGCTGACGTCCGCCCACGGCGGGACGGGGGAGATGCTGATGACGGCCGTGCTCGCCTTCCCCCTGCTGGTGCTGGGACTGTCAGGGTTCGAGACCGGCGTCAGCATGATGCCGCTGGTCAAGAGCGAGGGCGCGACCGAGGAGGAGCGCCTGGCGGCACGCATCCGCAACACCCGCCGCCTCCTGACGGTCGCGGCCGCAATCATGAGCGTGTACCTGCTCGCGACCACGCTGGTGACGACCGTGCTGATCCCGCCGGCCGAGTTCGAGGAGGGAGGGCTGGCCAGCGGACGTGCCCTCGCCTACCTGGCCCACGAGTACCTGGGTGACGGGTTCGGCACCGTCTACGACCTCAGCTCCATCCTGATCCTGTGGTTCGCCGGGGCGTCGGCGATGGCCGGGCTGATCAACATCGTGCCCCGTTACCTGCCCGGGTACGGGATGGCACCGGAATGGGGCCGCGCGGTGCGGCCGGTGGTGCTCGTCTACACCGCACTGGCCGTGCTCACCACGATCATCTTCGACGCCAGCGTCGAGGCGCAGGCCGGCGCATACGCCACCGGAATCCTCGCGATGATGGTCTCGGCGGCGTTCGCGGTGACCGTGTCGGAACGCCGTCGCCGCCGGCGCGCCGCCGTGCTCGGGTTCGGCCTGGTCACCGCGGTGCTCATCTACGCACTCGTCGACAATGTCCTGGAGAAGCCCGACGGCATCGCCATCTCCTTCGGCTTCATCGCCGGCATCATCACGGTGTCGCTCGTCTCGCGAGTGTGGCGGAGCACCGAGCTGCGCGCCGACCGGATCGAGTTCGACGAGGGGGCCCGCGTCTTCATCGCCGATGCCATCGGGAGCGGCGGGCTGCACATCATCGCCAACAAGCGCCAGGCCGGCGATGCCCGCGAGTACAGCCTGAAGGAGCGGGAGCAGCGCCACATGAACCCCGTCCCCGCGGGCGCCTCGGTGCTGTTCCTCGAGGTCACCGTGCAGGATCCCTCGGACTTCTCGCGTGTGCTGGAGGTCCGCGGCGTTGATGTCGACGGCCACCGCGTGCTGCGCACCGACAGCCCTGTGGTCCCCAACGCCCTCGCGGCCGTCCTGCTCTGCCTGGCCAACTTCAGCGGGCTCCGGCCTCACTGCTACTTCGAGTGGGGGGAAGGCCATCCGGTCGCCAACCTGCTGCGATACCTGCTGTTCGGGCAGGGTGACACCGCCCCGGTGACCCGCGAGGTGCTCCGCGAGGTCGAGGAGGACCCCCGGCGGCGCCCCGCCATCCACGTCGGCGGCTAGGGAGTACCCAACCCCACGCCTGCCGTCCGGTCAGCTGTCCGCCCGTTGGCTGGCCCGGGTGCGTCCGGCTAGGCCGCCGGAGTGAGAGACTCAACCTCGTTGGCGCCGGGCGGAGCGGAGGAGGGCACATGGCCGGTCGTGGACGTGTCGACAAGCAGCTGGTGGAGCGGCTCAAGACGGTTCCGCTGTTCTCGGGCTGCTCCGCGCGGGAGCTGGCCTCACTCAGCCAGTTCCTGAGGGAGGTCGAGTTCCCGGCGGGCCGGGAGATCGTCAAGCAGGGGGCCACCGGCACCGGCCTGCATGTCCTCATCGAGGGCCAGACCAAGGTGCTGGTCGGCAACCGGACCAGGCAGCGGCTCGGCCCCGGCGACTTCTTCGGGGAGATCTCGCTGCTGGACCGCGGCCCGCGCACCGCCACGGTCGTGGCCGAGACGCCGGTGCGGACCCTGTCCCTGTCGTCCTGGAACTTCCGGGCCGCGCTCAAGGAGCACCCCAGCATGGCCATCAAGATGCTGGAGGAGCTGGCCCGCCGGGTCCGCGGCGCCAACCTGTCGGTCAAGGACTGACGGCGGTCGGGCCAGAGCGCGACACCGTGGCCGGCGGGTTCAGGTTCGCGGTCGGGGTCGAGGACACCTTCGTCCCCCACGCGTTCTCGGGGCACCGGGCGCTGGACGAGTACGAGCTGACCCAGCACTACCGGTTCTGGTCCGAGGACCTCGGCCTGGCCGCCGCGGCCGGGGCCGGGGCGATCCGCTACGGGCTCCCCTGGTACCGGCTGAACCCGGCGCCCGGGCGGTTCGTCTGGGACTGGGCCGACCGGGTGGTCGACCGGCTGGACGAGCTCGGCCTCGAGGCCATCGTCGACCTGGTCCACTACGGCACGCCGCTGTGGCTGGACAACGCCTTCCTCAACACCGACTTCCCGGCCCGCCTGGCCGAGTACGCGGCCGCCCTGGCCGAGCGCTACCGGGGACGGCTGCGGCTGTGGACGCCCATGAACGAGCCCCAGATCACCGCCGTGCACTGCGGCGAGCAGGGCATCTGGCCGCCCCGGCTGACCGGCCACGACGGCTACGTCAAGCTGGTCCGGGCGATCGTCCGGGGCGTGGTCGCCGCACAGCGGGCGGTGGCCGAGGCCGGCGGCGGCCAGGCCGAGTTCGTCCACGTCGAGGCCACCTTCCGGTACGCCGGCGCCACCGAGGCCTTCGCCGAGGAGGTCGAGTTCCTCCGGGCCCGCCAGTTCCTGATCCAGGACCTGCTCTGCGGCCGGGTTGACGACGGCCACCGGCTGGCCGGCTACCTCCGCCGCCACGGCTTCGGCGACGACGACCTGGCCTGGTGCGCGGCCAACCCGGCCGAGCCGGACGTGCTCGGCATCAACTACTACCCGCACCTCACCACCGCCCACTACCGGCCCGGCGAGCGGCTCCCGGTGGCCCGCCGCCCTCGCCGTGACGACTGGACGGCCGGGCTGGAGGAGCTGCTGCGGGCCTTCGCCGGCCGCTACGACTACCCGCTGATGGTCACCGAGACCAGCGTCCTCGGCGACGCCGCCCGGCGCCTGGCCTGGCTGGACGCCTCCATGGAGCTGGTGGCCGGGCTGCGGGAGGAGGGCATGGAGCTCGTCGGCTACACCTGGTGGCCGCTGTTCGACCTGGTCGGCTGGGAGTACCGCGACGCCTTCGGGCCGGTCGGCGAGCACCTGGTCAGGATGGGTCTGTACGACCTGGAGGCGGACGAGACCGGCACGCTGCACCGCCGCCCCACCCCGGTGGCCGACCGCTTCCGCTCCTGGACGGCCTCGTTCCCGCCTGTATCGTCTCGGCGGGACCTGGGAACATAGGGGACGGCCGCGCGACGGTAAAGGAGCGAGGGTGGGGCCACTGCCGATCCAACCGCAGGTCCTTGCCCAGGCGGCGCAGGCGGCGCCCAACCCGGCCGACCTGATGGCGGCGCGGACCCAGATGGCGGTCTCGCTCGGCTGGCACATCATCATCGCCTGCTTCGGGGTCGGCTTCCCGCTGCTGGCGGTGTTCTGCGAGTGGCGGGGGTATCGCACCGGGGACACGGCGTGGGGCATGCTGGCCCGCCGCTGGGGCCGGGCGATGGGGGTGCTGTTCGCGGTCGGGGCCGTGTCCGGGACGATCCTGTCGTTCGAGCTGGGGATCCTGTGGCCCGGGCTGATGGGGACCTACGGCGAGGTCATCGGGCTGCCGTTCGCCATCGAGGGGATCTGGTTCTTCACCGAGGCCATCTTCCTCGGCATCTACCTGTACGCCTGGGACCGGCTGCCGCCGAAGATCCACATGCTGACCGCCGTCCCGATCGTGATCGCCGGGCTCGCCGGGGCGTTCTCGGTCGTCGCGGCCAACGCCTGGATGAACCAGCCGCGGGGCTTCGACCTCGTCAACGGCGAGGTCACCAACGTCGACCCGTGGGCGGCCATGTTCAACCCGGCCACCTGGCCCCAGGCCACCCACATGATCCTGGCCGCCTACCTGGTCACCGGGTTCGGCGTGGCCAGCGTCTACGCGCTGGCGCTCCTGCGGGGACGGAACGACCGCTACCACCGCCTCGGCTTCCTGGTCCCGTTCACCTTCGCCGCCGCCCTCACCCCGGTGCAGATCGGCGTGGGCGACTGGGCGGCCCACTTCGTGGCCGACAACCAGCCGGTCAAGCTGGCCGCCATGGAGGGCGTGTACGAGACCGAGCGCGGCGCCCCGCTCCACCTCGGCGGGGTCGACGTCGACGGCGAGCTGCGGTACTCGATCGAGATCCCCTTCGGGCTGTCGCTGCTGGCCCACTGGGACCCGAACGCCGAGATCATGGGGCTGAACGAGGTCCCGCCGGGGGACCGGCCCCCGGTCAACGTGGTCCACCTGTCGTTCCAGACCATGGTGGCCGCCGGGACGGCCCTGCTCCTGCTCGGCGCCTGGTTCGGGCTCGCCTGGTGGCGTCGCCGCGACCTGCCCCGCTCGCGGTGGTTCCTGCGGGCCGCCACCCTCTCCGGGGTGGCCGCCGTGGTCGCGCTCGAGGCCGGGTGGGTCACCACCGAGGTCGGCCGCCAGCCCTGGATCGTCTACGGCCACCTGCGCACCGCCGACGCGGTCAGCGCCGCCCCTGGGCTGCGGCTGGGGCTGTACGCGCTGCTCGTCGTCTACACGATCCTGACCGCGGCCACGGTCTACGTGCTCCGGCTGATGGCCAGGGCGCCGCTGCCGGTGGCGCCGCAGGAGACGGAGCCGGTGGAGCCCCGGGTGGTGTCGTGACCCTCGCCGAGGTCGTCCTGGTGGTCGCCTGGATCGGGGTCACCTTCTACGCGCTGCTCGGCGGGGCCGACTTCGGCGCCGGCTTCTGGGACCTGTTCGCCGGCGGCGACCGGCGCGGCTGGGCCCAGCGTGAGCTGATCGAGCACTCCATCGGCCCCGTCTGGGAGGCCAACCACGTCTGGCTGATCTTCGTCCTGGTGGTGCTCTGGACGGGCTTCCCGCCGGTGTTCGCGGCGGTGATGTCGACCATGATCATCCCTCTCACCCTGGCCGCGTTCGGGGTGATCATGCGCGGGGCGGCGTTCGCCTTCCGCAAGGTCGTCGACGCGCTCTGGCTCAAGCGCATCTTCGGGGCCAGCTTCGCCGCCTCCTCGGTGCTCACCCCGTTCTTCCTCGGGGCCGTGGCCGGCGGGGTCGCCACCGGCCGGGTCCCCCCGGGCAACGCCCGCGGCGACCTCATCACCAGCTGGCTCAACCCGACCTCGCTGCTGGGCGGCACCCTGGCCGTCGGGGTGTGCGCGTATCTGGCCGCGGTCTTCCTGGTCCGCGACGCCGAGCGGGAGGGCAACCAGCAGCTGGTCGAGCAGTTCCGGGTCCGGGCGCTCGGCACCGGGATCGCGCTCGGGGTCATCGCCCTCGGCGGCATCTTCGTGCTCCGGGCGGACGCTCCCCGGCTGTTCGAGGGGCTGACCACCCGGGCCCTGCCCCTGGTCGTCGCCTCGGCCGTGTTCGGCCTGGTGTCGCTGGTGCTGCTGGTCCGCCGCCAGTTCGTGGCCGTGCGGGTCACGGCCGCCCTGGCCGTGGTCGCGATCATCTGGGGCTGGGCGGCCGGCCAGTACCCCTACATGCTGGAGCCGGACCTGACCATCGAGCAGGCCGCCGCCGGCCGGGCCACCCTCAGCGCCATGCTGATCAGCCTCGCGGTCGGCTCCCTGCTGCTGGTGCCGTCCATGACCTGGCTGTTCGTGATCTTCCAGCGCGAGCACAACCAGCAGGCCGCCGACCGGTCGCTGGTCTGATGGACGTCTGGCTGGTCACCGGCGGCGGGGTCGAGCAGAAGCCTGCCGACGAGCTCGAGATGCTGATCGCCCTCGGGGAGGGGATCGTGTGGGTCGACATCCCCACCCCCGACGAGGAGGCCGTCCGGGTCCTCTCGGACGTCTTCGGCTTCCACCGGCTGGCCGTCCGGGACTGTGTTGAGCGCAACCAGGTCCCGAAGATCCACGCCTACTCCGACCACGTCTTCATCATCCTGCAGGCCCCCGAGCGCGGCCGGGGCGGCGCCGTCCACTACGTCGAGCTCGACCAGTTCATCGGCCCGGGGTTCCTGGTCACGGTCCACGGGCCCCTCAGCCCGGCGGTCCCTCCCGAGGTCGCGCTCCGGGAGACCCGCGCCGTGCTCAGGCGGCTGGAGTCGGGACGCCTCCGGGTGTCCTCGTCGTTCGAGCTGTCGTACGCGGTCGTGAGTGCCCTGGCCCGCCACCAGGAGGGCTTCGTGGCCACCCTGGCCCAGGAGGCCAGCCTCCTGGAGCAGCGGCTGATGGGCGACGAGCTCACCGATCCCGAGGAGTTCCTCGAGGAGCTGTTCCGGGCCCGGCACGAGCTGCTGGTGGTCCGCACCATGGCTGCCCTCAGCCGGGAGATCTACGGCCGCATGGTGACCCTGGAGCGCTATGTCCCCGGCGCCTCGCTGTCGCTGGTGGCCGACCTCGACGACCAGTTCGCGCGGGTCAGCGGCCTGGCCGACGGTCAGAAGGACTTCCTCCAGGGCGTGATCGAGTTCTACCAGACGCGGACCAACACCAAGATGACGATCGCGGCCGAGCGGCTGGCGGTGATCGCCGCCGTCACGCTGCCGATCACCGCGCTCTCCTCGATCTACGGGATGAACGTGATCGTCAACGACCGCACCCACTGGGGCCAGCTGGCCGTCGTGCTGGCCGTGATGGTGTCGATGTCGCTGATCCTGCTGCGCTGGACCAAGCGTCAGGGATGGTGGTGACGGTTCGGGCCGCCGGCCCGTGGACGAGACCTTCGTCTGAGGTGTAGTTGCGTTTACAATTAGCCGTTCGCTGTTCCTCTTACCCGTGAGCGAGGCCGCGTCGACGGGAGGACGCCATGAGCGGCTGGAACGCCATGAGCTACGACGGCAAGGACAATCTTCTGCGGGTCGTGCGTGACCAGGCCGACCTGCTGTTCGAGATGGCGGAGGACCCGGACGCCTGGCAGGCGCCCACGGCCTGCGTCGGCTGGACGGTCCGGGACGTGGTCGGCCACCTGGTCGACACGACCGAGGCCTACTTCGTCTCCTTCGACGCGGCCCGCGGCAAGGGTCAGGCCGCCGACGCCCTCGGGCTGCGGATCATGGCCCAGCGGGTCAACGAGCGGGCGACCGCGTTCCGCGGCCTCTCCCAGCAGGAGATGATGGAGCGGCTCCGGACCGACTTCTCGAAGATGATGGAGATCTGCGAGGCCCTCGGACCCGACGAGTGGACCGGGCTGATGGTCCCCCACGTCTACATGGGCCCGCTGCCGGCGTTCTTCTACCCCGCGTTCCAGCTGATGGACTACGGCGTCCACGGCTGGGACATCCGCCAGGGCACGGGCCGGGCCCACGGGCTCTCCGGCGACGCCGCCGACCTGCTGGTGCCGTTCATGTTCGTGCTCTGGAAGTACACCGCCGACGTGTCCTCGGTGCCCGGGCCGTTCCAGCTCGGGCTCCGGGTGAGCGGCCGCAACGCCGGCGACCACCGGGTCAGCATCAGCCCCGACGGCGTCGACTTCGAGCAGGGCTCGGTCGACGACCTGCCCGCGGTCATCGAGTTCGACCCGGGCAGCTTCGTGCTCACCGCCTTCGGGCGCAGCAACTCGGGCACGATCCGGGGCGACGTCGAGGTGGCCGACCACTACCTGAACCTGTTCTTCCGCATCTGAGGCCCGGCGGGCAAAGGAGCCGAGCATGAGCAACCCCGCCATCGACCTGGCCGTCGTCGAGTCGGAACGCGCCCGCATCCGCTCCGCCCACCTGCGGCCGGCCGCGGACCGCCCGGAGAGCTCGGCCCGCGGCCTGCACCACGTGGCCTGCCTGTCCTCCGACGTCGAGCGGACGGTCCGCTTCTACCAGGACGTGCTGGAGTTCCCGCTCACCGACCTGTTCGAGAACCGCGACTACCGGGGCTCCAACCACTTCTTCTTCGACATCGGCAACGGCAACCTGCTCGCCTTCTTCGACTTCCCCGGCCTCGACCTCGGCCCGTACGCGGAGGTGCTGGGCGGGCTGCACCACATCGCGATCTCGGTGACGCCCGAGCGCTGGGAGCACCTGAAGGCCAAGCTGGACGCGGCCGAGGTCCCCTACCAGCTGGAGAGCGGCACCTCGATCTACTTCCGGGACCCCGACGGGGTCCGCCTCGAGCTGATCGCCGACCCCCTCGGCGAGATGTACGGCACGGCGGTCCTCTAGAGCCGCCGTCCCGGGATCGGCCACGCCCAGGCGTGGCACTCCAAGCACGTCCGCCTAGTCCAGCCAGACCTCGCGGGCCTGGCCGGGGGCGAGCTCGACCAGCTGGTCGCGGACGAGGACCTGGATCGGCTGGGCGCCGCCCGGGCGTGAGCTGAGCCGCAGCCGGTCCTCGGCCAGGTCGACGTCGACCCGGTTGCCCCGGTAGTGGACGCTGAAGAAGAGCTGCTTGACCTTGGGCGGCAGCGCCGGCTCGAACCGGAGCACCGGTCCGGCGGCCCGCATCCCGGTCAGGCAGCGCAGCACGATGTCCACCGTGCCGGCCATCGCCCCCAGGTGGATGCCCTCCGCGGTGGTGCCGCCCTGGACGTCGGCGATGTCGCTGGCCAGCGCCTGCATGAGGTACTCCCAGGCCTGCTCGGGCTCGTAGCGGGCCAGGACCCAGGCGCTCACCACGCCGCTCAGGGTCGACCCGTGGGAGGTCCGCTCCAGGTAGTAGCTGACGGTCCGGGCGAGCTGCTCCTGGCTCACCTCGTAGCCGAGACCGGCCAGCAGCTCGTGCAGCTCGTCCCAGGACAGCAGGAACAGCAGCATCAGCACGTCGGCCTGCTTGGCCAGCTTGTAGCGGTCGGTGCTGTCGCCCTCGGCCTCCAGCACCCGGTCGAGCCGCTGGATGTTGCCGTAGCGCTCCCGGTAGCCCTCCCAGTCGAACTCCCGCAGCTGCTCGTAGCCCTCGAACTGGCTCAGCACCCCGTCGGCGTGGAACACCACCTTCATCCGGCGGGTGATGTGGCGCCAGCGCTCCAGCTCGCTGGGGCGGATTGTCAGCTCGTCGGCCAGCTCCTGGCGGTAGTGCTGGGGGAGCACCTCCAGCGCCTCCAGGGCCCGTTGCAGCACCCACACCGCCATCACGTTGGTGTAGGTGTTGTTGCGCAGGCCCTCCTCGTCGGAGTCCGGGTAGCCCTCGTGGTACTCGTCCGGTCCCATGACGCCGTGGATCTCGTAGCGGTCCTGGTCGGCGTCGTAGGTGGTGATGCTGGCCCAGAAGCGGGCGATCTCGATCAGCAGCTCGGCGCCGACGAAGCGCAGGAACGCGGTGCTGCCGGTGACCATGTAGTGCTGCCAGACGTTGTAGGCGATGGCGATGTTGACGTGGCGCTGGCGGTGGGAGCGGTCGGGCAGCCAGCGCCCCGACTTCGGGTTGAGGTGGAGCGCCTGGGTCTCCTCCTGCCCGTTGGAGCCGCTCTGCCAGGGGAACATCGCCCCCTCGTAGCCGTTCAGCCGCGCCGCCGAGCGGGCCGCGTTGAGGCGGGCGTGGCGGTAGTCCAGCAGCGCGCTGGCCAGGGTGGGCCGCTGGAGGTTGAAGAACGGGAAGATGAACAGCTCGTCCCAGAAGATGTGGCCCCGGTACGCCTCCCCGTGCCAGCCCCGCGCCGGGACGCCGACGTCTAGGTGGTGGGTGTGAGGCGAGACGGTCTGCAGCAGGTGGAAGATGTGCAGGTGCAGGACGGTCTCGGTCCACTCGTTGGGGCTGTCGAGCTGGATGTCGAAGCGGTTCCAGAGGCTGGTCCAGGCGCCCTCGTGCCTGGCCAGGAGCCCCTGGAAGCCCTCGGCGCCGGCCAGCACCAGCCGTGCGTCAGTGCGGCTCTCGGAGATGGCCCGGTCCCGTGAGGTGTAGAGGGTGACGATCTTCTCGACCGTGGCCGGGCGGCCCTCCTCCAGCTCGAAGGCGAGCTCGTGGGCCACGAACCCTGGCTCGCTGACCAGCGTCCGTTCGGCCTCGGCGAGCTGGCCGTCGCGCAGCAGCCTGGTCCGGGCCGCCACCGCCACCCGGACGTGCGACTGGGTGGTCTCGACCTGGAGGTCGACCGTCTCCTCGTTGACCTCGGCCTGGTCCAGCAGCCGCAGGTGCCGGGAGTTGAGGTCGCGGTAGCGCTTGACCCCGGCGTTGACCACCCGGCCGTCCAGGCCGGAGCGGACCTCCAGGATCCCCGACCAGTTCTCCGCCGTGAAGGTGGTCTCCAGTCCGGCCAGATGCTCGTCCTTCATGCTCACCAGGCGTCGCTGGACGATGCTGGTCCGCCGCCCCTCGGGGTCCCGCCAGACCAGCCGGCGCAGCAGCGTCCCCTGGCGCATGTCGAGCTCGAGGCGGTGCTCCAGGGCGTCCGCCTGCTGGACGTCGAACCACGCCCCCCCGGCCACCCGGAACCGCAGCGGCAGCCAGTTGGGGACGTTGACCAGGTCCTCGTTCACCACCGTGCGCCCGGCGATCTCGGTCTCGGCTCGGTTGTACAGGCCGGCGACATAGGTCCCCGGATAGTTAACCCCGTCGGCCTCGGCCTCGGGCAGCGCCCCACGGGTCACGAAGAAGCCGTTGCCGAGCGCGCACAGCGCCTCACGGAGGCCCTGGCGAGCCGGGTCGAAGCCGTCATAGCCCAGCGTCCAGACACTTGGCGGCCGCTCGGTGTGCCGCTGGCGAAGCTCGGCGGCCGCCCGCCGCTCCTCCAGCCGGCCCTCGGCCAGGGCCGGGACCGAGACGTCGTCCAGGGTGGTCACGACCAGGTCGGCTCCCGCCCCGGCCAGCAGGTCGCGGTCGTCCAGCCGAGCCACGCCGAGCGCGGCCATGTGGCCTGCCTTGGCCGCCTGGACCCCGCTGGTCGCGTCCTCGACGACGAAGCAGGCGCTCGGGACGACGCCCAGCTCCTCGGCGGCGGTCAGGAAGATCGCCGGGTCGGGCTTGCCTCTGGGGAAGTCCCGGCCGGAGATGTCGGCGTCGAACAACTCCGCCAGGGTCATCCCAGGGCGAAGGAAGTCGTAGTCCAGCCGCTGCTCGGCGGCGAAGGTGTCCAGCCGGATCCGCTCCAGGAACAGCCGGGCGTTCTTGGACGAGGACGCCGCCGCCACCCGGATCCCGGCCGCCTTCACGGCCAGGATGAACCGCAGCGCGTCCGCGAAGGCCATGAACCGCCCCTGCTCGATGAGCCTGACGACCTGCTCCTGCTTGACCGCCGCGTACCGCTCGGCATTGGTGTCGAGGTCGGGCACGCCGAAGTGCTCGAGGGCGGCCCGGGCGCCGGCCAGCCGGGGCTTGCCCGCCATGAGCCGCTGGTACACCGCTGTGGTGAACCGCTCAGGGCTGTAACTCGTCTGGCCTCGAACCTCGCGCCACTCGCCTTCCATCAACCCCCGGAACGCCTCACGCCAGGCCAGCTCGTGGGGCGAGTCCACCAGCACGCCGTCCACGTCGAAGATCGCACCCCGGAATGTCATGTCGCTCACCATAGACGGGTACCTCAGGGCGATCCACCAAACCACCACCCTGCCTACCCTGCCGCCAGCCCACCCTCGGGGTGCTCGCGGTCGCGGCGGCGGGCTCGGACACTGCCGGCGGCGGCGCCGAGCACCCCAATGGGCATCGTCCACAGCACCAGGACCACCAGCGTCCACCAGATTGCGTCGCCCAGGTTGGCGCCGACCCCGACCCCGCTGTCGGCGTCCAGGAGCAGCCCGCCGAGCTCCCGGTACCAGTGCGGTGCCTCGGCCAGCCAGGCGGCCAGCACCAGCAGGACGGTGAGCACGGTGGCCCAGGCGCAGGCCCAGAGACCGGAGCGGAAGGACCGGCCGGCCGCAGCGGCGGCCGCCGACCCGCCCGCCACCACCAGCGGCGGGATGAACAGCAGGTAGCTCATCATGCCCGCGTCCGCCAGGTCGACGCCGGCCAGCCCGAGGCGCGAGGTCACCAGGAACCCGGCCACCACGGCCAGGGCCATGGCGACGCCGAAGCGCCGGCCGGTCCGGTCGGGCCGCAGCCAGCGCGGGGGTCGCAGCGCCAGCCACAGGCAGCCGGCCAGCAGCACCGCCAGGGTCACCGCCGTTCCCGGCCCGAGGGTGGCCGAGCTGGTGGGCGGGAAGCCACTGTGAGTCGTTGGGTGCTCGGCCAGGTACCAGGTGGTGTAGCCGAGGGTCCCGGCGACGCCGGCCAGCGCCAGCCCGGTGACAGCCAGGCCCGGCCCGCTCCCGCCGGCCCAGCGCGACCGGGCCACGGCCAGCGTGGCCAGCCCGCCCACCAGCCCGACGAACACCGGCCCGAAGACCCGGCCCGCGGGCAGGGCGGCGGCGGTCACCAGCGCGGTCGCGGCCGTCGCGGCCACCGCCAGGCCGCCGGCGACGTCCACCGCCGCCCGGCCGCCGCGCGGCGGGAACAGCGCCGTCCGGGCGCAGCCGGCCGCGAACCGCCACCGCGCCGGGCCACCCTGGACCTGGATCAGCTCGGCGGTCATGGCAGCGCCCCAGTGGCACCGGGCGGCGGGCAGGGTCGCGGCCGCGGCCGCCAGCAGCAGCCCGGGGCCGTCCAGGGCCGACACCCGGGCTCCGGCCCGCCGCCACCAAGCCCGCCACAGGAGCCGGGCCGCGACCATGAAGGGCGTGCCGAAGACCGCGATCCAGATCGCCATGTCGAGCCGAGCCCGGAAGGTCAGCGGGTCGTCGGCGGTGCGCATCGACCCGACCCAGAGGTAGACGAAGGGCAGCGCCGCCGCCGCGGACACCACCAGCCCGCCGATGCGCCCCGCGCGCCGGGATTCCATTCGCGAATTCTATATAGCTAGAGTTGTGGGATCAAGGCCCCGCCGGCAGCGGCCAGCCGGTCAGGTGAAGTCGGCGTACTCCTGGTCCCGCTGCCGGCCGCTGCGCAGGACGGTGATGCTGAGGAAGTACAGCAGCGGCATGGCGGCGTAGATGGCCAGGCTCAGGCCCGGCGCGGTCCTGGCGACCAGGAAGGCGAGCAGGTAGACGAGGCCTGGCAAGAGGTTGAGGGCCAGGCCGGCGCGGCGCTGGCGGTGGTCGAGCCGTTGCCAGAGCAGGTGGGGGCGGTTGGTGGCGTACAGCCAGATGACCACCCGCATGAGCGCGATCAGGACCAGCAGCAGGCCGTAGATCCGCAGGGCCACCGCCTCGTGCTCGTAGCGGCCGAGCAGGCCCGCCCCGAAGGGCAGCAGGCACAGCGGCAGCAGGTACAGGATGTTCAGCCAGACCAGGCCGCGGTCGGTGCGGTGGATCAGCGCGAACAGGTCGCGGTGGCCGACCCAGTACATGCCGGCCAGGATGAAGCTGATCACAAAGGCGGTCAGCGACGGCCGCAGCTCGGCCAGCGCCTCGTCGAGCGTATGCCCCTGGGTCAGCTCGGGGACGTGGACCTCCAGCACCAGCAGCGTGATGATGATGGCGAACACGCCGTCGGTCAGGGCCAACACCCGAGCCGGATCGTGGGCGCGCTCCAGCATGGCCCGCTGATCGTCGTGCTCCCGAGCCGCTTGGACGCCGACGTCGTGGTTGTCGGCCACCTCGACCTCCCTCCTGCGCTCCCCGTGTCAGCGCTCATCCTGGAACGCCGCGAGGCGGGTGTCACGCCCTCGCCGAGGGCGTCCGCAGCGGGAGCCGGACCCGGAGCACGGTCTGGCCCGGGCGGGAGTCGATGGCGATCGTGCCGCCGTGGCGTTCGGTGACGATGCGCCGGGCGATGTCGAGGCCGAGGCCGGTGCCCTTGCCGACGTCCTTGGTCGTGTAGAAGGCGTCGAAGGCGCGGGCCGCCACCTCCGGGGGCATCCCCGGGCCGGTGTCGGCGATCTCGACGACCACGCCGTCCCCGTCGGCGCGCGTCGTGATCCGCAGGGTGCCGGTGCCGTCCATGGCGTCGAGGGCGTTGTCGATCAGGTTGGTCCAGACCTGGTTGAGCTCGCCGGCGTAGGCCTCGACCCGGGGGACGTCGGCGCCGTACTCGCGGACCACCGTCAGCCCCTCGCCCACCTTGGGCCGGAGGAGCACCAGCGTGCTGTCGAGGCCGCCGGCGACGTCGGTCGGCTGGAGGGCGGCGCGGTCCAGCTGCGAGTAGGACCGGACGGCCGCGACCAGCTCGGAGATGCGCCCGGTCGACTCCTTGACCTCGCCGAGCAGGGTGGTCACGGACAGGGTGCTGGCCAGCCACTCCAGGCCCGGGTCCAGGGCCGCTCCCTCCAGGACGGTGGCGGCCCGTTCGCACCAGGCGAGGTCGGCCCCGGCCGCGGCCAGCGCCGGGGCGATCGTCCACGCGTCCTGGACGCCGCGGCGGGTGAGCCAGGACGCGAGCGCCTGCTCGCGGTCGGCCCGGTCCAGCGGGTCCAGGTCGGCGGCCTGGGGTGTCAGCTCCTGGCGCAGGGCGTCGAGGGCGGCGAACCGCTCGGGCGGGAGCTCGCCCCGGGCCAGCCGGCCCACGGACGCGACCAGCGCCCCACACGCGGTCTCAAGGGCGGCGACCGCCCGGCCGGCGGCGGACGCCGGGTTGTTGATCTCGTGGGCCAGGCCGGCCGCGAGCGTGCCCAGGGTGACCAGGGACTCCCGCTGGCGGGCGGTGGACTCGATGGAGCGGGCCGTGCGGTAGAGCCCCTGGATGAGGTGCCCCCCGAACGGGAACCAGGCGTTGGACCGGTCGCGGAGCACGCCGGCCGGCACCCGCAGCACCCGGCCGGGGGACGCGCCCCGGCCGGTGGCGAGGTAGACGCCGTGCTCGTCCCAGGCGCGGAACCCGCCGGCCCAGCGGCCGGGCACGTCCATCCTGGCCACCACGGTGTCCTCCCGGCCGACGCGGCGGACGAGGTCGATGGCGCCGTCGACGAGCAGCCACCAGAAGTCGGCGGGCTCGCCCTCGCGGAACAGGTCCACGCCGGGCTCGATCTGGACCTCGGTCCCGCCCTCGGCCAGCTCGGCGAGCTGCGCGTCGGTCAGGCCCTCGAAGATGGGCAGGGGGCGGAGCTCGTCGACCCGCATCAGATCGTGGCCAGGTAGCGGTGCACGAGGTAGATCGACATCGCGCCCTCCCCCACGGCCGAGGCGACCCGCTTCATCGAGTCGAGCCGGACGTCGCCGGCGGCGAAGACGCCGGGCACGCTCGTCTCCAGGGCGAAGGGGGCGCGGGTGAGCGGCCACCGCCGGGCGAACGCGGGCGCGGCCAGGTCCTGGCCGGTGACCACGAACCCCTTGTCGTCGCGGACGACGTCGGCGCCCAGCCACTCGGTCCGTGGCGAGGCCCCGATGAAGACGAACAGCCAGCTGGAGGCGACCTCCTCGGTGACGCCGGACTCCCGGTCGGCCAGGGTGAGCGCCTCCAGGTGGCCGTCGCCCCGGCCCGCCACCACCTCGGTGCGGTACCGCAGCGAGATGTTGGGGGTGGCCGTGATCCGCTCCACCAGGTACCTGGACATCGTGTCGGCGAGGGTGGCCGCCCTAACCACCAGCACCACCCGCTCGGCGTAGCGGGCCAGGCTGAGAGCGGCCTGGCCGGCCGAGTTGGCCGCCCCGACGATGTAGACCTCGTCGCCCTGGCACTGGCCGGCCTCGCTGGCGTTGACGCCGTAGTAGACGCCGCGGCCGGTGAGCTCGTCCAGGCCGGCGGCGGCCAGCCGCCGGTAGGCGACGCCGGTCGCGACCACCAGCGCCCGAGCCTCGATCTCGCCGGAGCCGTCCAGGAGCACGGCCCGCACCGGGCCGCGGAGCTCCAGGCCGACGACGTCGCGGGCCAGGACCATCTCGGCCCCGAAGCGGGTGGCCTGGGCCAGGGCCCGGTGGGTGAGGTCGGCGCCGCTCAGCCCCTTGGGGAAGCCCAGGTAGTTCTCGATGGCGGCGCTCTGGCCGGCCTGCCCTCCCGGGGCCTCGCGCTCGACGATGACGGTGCTCAGGCCCTCGGAGGCCGCGTACACGGCAGCGGCCAGGCCGGCCGGCCCGCCGCCGACGATGCAGACGTCGTACAGGGGCTGCTGGGCCGAGGTGTGCAGGCCGAGGGCGCCGGCCAGCTGCAGCGTGGTCGGGGAGGCGAGGGCGTCGCCGTCGGGGACGAGCACGAGCGGGAGGTCGGCCGGTGACGCCTGGGCCAGGCCGAGCAGGCGCTGGGCCTCGGCGTCGCGCTCGACGTCGTACCAGCGGTAGGGCACGTGGTTGCGGGCCAGGAACAGCTTGATGTCGTGGCCGCGGTCCGACCACCGGTGCCCGACCACGCGCACGTCCGAGGTGTGGTCGGGGTTCGCCTGCCGCCAGTCGCTGAGCAGGTCGTCGGTCACCGGGTACAGCCGCTCGGACGGCGGGTCCCACGGCTTGAGCAGGTAGTAGTCGAGGCCGATGTCGTTGATCGCCCTGATGGCCACGTCGGTGTCGGCGTAGGCGGTGAGCAGCAGGAGCTTGGCCCCGGGGGCGTGGGTCCGGGCCTGTTCGAGCAGCTCGATGCCGGTCATCTGCGGCATCCGCTGGTCGGCGGCGATCAGCGCCACCGGCTGGTCGCGGAGGGCCAGCCTGGTCAGCAGGACCAGCGCCTCGGCTCCCGAGGTCGCCCGGACCACGCTGTAGTCGGCGCCGTAGCGGTCGGCCAGGTCGCGGGTGATGGCCGCCGAGACCATGGGGTCGTCGTCGACGGTCAGGATGGCCGGCCTGGCCATGGCCACGACGGCTACTCCAGCAGGCGGCCGGCGACGCTCACGTCCTCGGCCGCGTCGGCCCAGGCCTGGAGGCTGGGCGGGATCGGCGGGACCGGGTCGGCGGTGGTGGCCAGGCGCCCGTCGTCGCCGGTGCGGATCCGGAAGTTGACCCGCAGCTCGGGGGAGAGGCCGGGGTGGTCGCGGCGCTGGTGGGCGCCGCGGCTCTCGGTGCGGGCGAGCGCGCCCAGGAGGCTGGCCTCGGCCGCGGCCAGGGAGGCGCGCAGGTCGAGGGCGTGGGCCAGGTCGGCGTAGCCCTCCGAGGTGGGCCGGACGTCGACGTCGGCGGCCAGCTCCCGGAGCTCGGCCACGCGGTCCAGGCCGCGCTCCAGCCCCTCCTGGTCGCGGACCACCCCGCAGGTCTCCCACATGGTGTCGCGGAGGGCCCGCTGCAGGGGGCGGGCGAACTGGCGGCCGTGGCGGATGAAGCTGGACAGCTCCTCGTCGGCGGCTCGGACCACGTCGCGGGCCCGCAGCTGGAGGTCGCGGGCGGCCGAGTACCCGGCGGCGGCCTCGCCGGCCCGGCGGCCGAAGATGACCGTCTCGGCCAGGGAGTTGCCGCCGAGCCGGTTGGCGCCGTGCAGCCCGGCGGCGACCTCGCCGGCGGCGTACAGGCCGGCCACGTCGGTGGCGTGGGTCTCGGGGTCGGCCACCACCCCGCCCATGGAGTAGTGGGCGGTGGGCGCGACCTCCATGGGCTGCTGGGAGATGTCCAGCATCTGGTACTCCAGGAACTGGCGGTACATGCGGGGCAGCTTCTCGAGGATGAGGTCCTTGCCGAGGTGGGTGATGTCCAGGAACACCCCGCCGTTGGGGCCGCCCCGGCCCTGGGTGATCTCGGTGTAGTTGGCCAGGGCGACCCGGTCGCGGGCGGACAGCTCCATCCGCTCGGGGTCGTAGCGGGCCATGAACCGCTCCCCCTGTGCGTTCTTGAGCCGGCCGCCCTCGCCGCGCACGGCCTCGGTGACCAGGGTGCCGGCCGCCTCCTCGGGGGCGACCATGCCGGTGGGGTGGAACTGGACCAGCTCCATGTCCGAGAGCCGGCAGCCGGCACGCAGGGCCAGGTACATGCCGTCGCCGGTGTTCTCGTCCCGCCGCGAGGACGACCGCCGCCAGATCCGGGTGTGGCCGCCGGCGGCCAGGACCACGGCGTCGGCCAGGAACACCGTCCGCTCGCCGGTCTCCAGGTCGAAGGCCAGGGCCCCGAAGCAGGTCCCGTCGGTGACCAGCAGCTGGGACACGTACTGGTCGTCGACCACGGCGAGGCCCAGCTCGGCGACCTTGGCGGCCAGGGCGCGAAGGATGGCCCGGCCGGTCCAGTCGCCGGCGTAGCAGGTCCGCCGCCACCGGTGGGCGCCGAAGAACCGCTGGTCGAGGCGGCCGTCCGGGGTCCTGGCGAAGGGCGTCCCCCAATCGGCCAGCTCCAGCACCGCCGCCGGAGACTCCCGAGCCATCAGCTCGACCACCCGGGGGTCGCCCAGGAAGTACCCCTCCCGGACCGTGTCCGCGAAGTGCTGCTCCCAGGAGTCCTCGGGGTCGACGGTCCCCAGGGCGGCGTTGATCCCGCCCGCGGCCAGGACCGTGTGGGCGTCGTCCCGGCGCCGCTTGCCGACGACCGCGACCTCACTGCCCGCCTGATGGGCGGCGATGGCGGCCCGCAGCCCGGCCGACCCGGTGCCGATCACCAGGACATTGGCGACATTCCGACGAAGCGACAAGGTGGCCACGCCACCCAGCATGCACCGTCCGGGGCGAGCGGGCCCCTCAGCCCTGCGGCTGGGTGATGTTGACCATCCAGGGGACGCCAAAGCGGTCGGTGCACATGCCGAACTCGTCGCCCCACATCTGCTTCTCCATGGGCATGGTCACGGTGCCGCCGTCCGACAGCTTCTCCCAGTAGCGGCGCAGCTCGTCGCCGTCGTCGCCGCTCAGGCTGATGGAGATGTTGTCGCCGGGGTTGCGCTGCATCCCGGCCGGGGTGTCGGACGCCATGATGGTGAAGCCGTTGTCGGTCTCGAGCTGGGCGTGCATGACCTTGTCGGCCTCGGCCGCGTCGGGCGAGCCGAACTCCCCGAAGGTGTTGATATTCAGAGTGCCGCCGAACACGTCCCGGTAGAACTCCATGGCCTGCCGGGCATTGCTGTCGAAGCCGAGATACGGGTTGAGACGAGAGGCCATCATCCGCTCCTTTGCCGCGGCCGGCGGTTGAACCCTGGCAGACTACTCCCGGCGAGCGACAACCGTGAACCCCGTTACGCTGCCGTGTCCAGAGGAGGCCGAGATGCGCCGTGTACAGGTCTTCGACGTCAATGAGACCCTGCTCGACCTGGCCGCGCTGGACCCGCACTTCGAGCGGATCTTCGGGGACGCCGGCGTGCGCGCGGCCTGGTTCACCCAGATGATCCAGTCGGCCCTGGTGGCCACGGTCACCGGCGTCTACTCCCAGTTCGGCAGCCTGGCCATGGCCGCCCTGGAGATGACCGCCGAGCGGGCCGGCGTGGAGCTGGCCGACGACGACAAGGAGGCGGTCGCCGCCCAGATGCGCCAGCTCCCCGCCCATCCCGAGGTGGCCGGCGCGCTGCGACGGCTGCGTGATGCCGGGCTGCGGCTGGCCTCGCTGACCAACTCGACCGAGCAGGTCGCCCGGGCGCAGCTGGAGCATGCCGGCCTTCTCGACGCCTTCGAGCTGGTCCTTTCCGCCGACACCGTCCGCCGGCTCAAGCCGGCCCCGGAGCCCTACCTGATGGCGGCCGAACGGCTCGGCGTTGCCGTCGGCGACGTGCGGCTGATCGCCGCCCACGCCTGGGACGTGGCCGGGGCGGCCCGGGCGGGCTGCGCCACCGCGTTCGTCGCCCGCCCCGGCAAGGTGCTTGACCCCCTCGTCGAGCGTCCCGAGATCATCGGCGCCAACCTGGCCGAGGTCGCCGACGCCATCCTCGCTGTGGACGGCCCGGCTAGCGCTCCAGGACCCGCTTGAGGTTGCGCAGGTCGCGGGCGATGGAGCGGCGGACGGCCAGGCCGACCAGCGGACCCACCAGCGCGTAGAAACGGCTGGCGTCGCCCTCGACCCGCACCGAGACCTCGGTGGTGCTGTCCCCGGCATCGCGGTGTCCGTAGGTGACGCGCATCGGGAAGGGTGAGTGCACCGACCGCATCGCCAGCCGGTCGGCGGTCAGGTCCGTGATCTCATTGACGTACTCAACCCGGCGGCCGAGAAAGCTGGCGACCCGCTCGACCTGGCTGCCGACCCCGACCGGTCCTGGGGTCAGCAGCCGTGCGCTGCGGATGCCGCCGATCCAGCTGGTGTCGTTGGCCGGGTCCCGCAGATAGGCGGCGACCTGCTCGCGCGGGCGATCGATGCTCCCGGTGGCAGTGACGTCGACGGCCATGGGCACCTCCCTTCAGGTCAGGGCCGCAATGACGGTGGCGGCCCGCCGCGGGCCGGGTTCTCGCCCGGATCTCGCCCGGCCACGACCGCGGCCAGGCGGGGCAGGAACCGCGACCAGCCCTCGGCGTGCAGTCGGCGGGCCTCAGGGGCCAGGTCGCGGTGGGCCAGGCGGACGAGCGTGCCGTCGGGGTGCTCCAGCAACTCAACGGTGACCGTGGAGGATCCCGGTGGGACCGGGATGGCGCCGCTGTCCCAGCCCCAGGTGAAGACGACCCGCCGGCCAGGGACGACCTCCAGGTAACGGCCGCTGCACCACTGGCCGTCGGTGATCTCGAAGCGGAACCGGCCGCCGGGCCGGGGGTCGAGCTGGGCGTCGATGCCGATCCAGCGGACCAGGAGCTCCGGCCGCACGAACCAGCGGAAGACCTCCTCCGGTGGTGCCGCGACCAGCACCTCGCAGGTGACCGGCTCCGGCGCTCGTGGCTCCGGGCCGGTCACGAGCTGTCACTCCCCGCTCCCTGGCCCCGATGCTCCACGTCTGCCGCGATGGCCTCCGACAGCCGGCCGAGCCGCGCTCCCCAGAAGCGCTCCAGCGCCCCGCGGACCTCGGCCATCCGGTTGGCGTCGACCCGGTAGAGGCGCTGGCTGCCGTCGACGCGGACCCGCACCAGGCCGGCGTCGCGCAGCACCTTGAGGTGCTGGGAGGTGGCCGGCCGCGTGGCCCCGACCGCGTCGGCGATCTCCGAGGACGACCGCTCGGCGTCCCACACCAGCTCCAGCATCGCCCGCCTGGCCGGGTTGGCCAGGGCCCGCAGGGTGGCATCCATCAATTAAGCATAGCTGCAATTAAGGAGATACGCAATTCAGCGTGCCGGAGGAGGCGAGCCTCATGGCCGCGATTGCCTCCTGCATCCCGCCATCTGAGACTGGTTGCATGTGAGGCTATCCATTTGCCAGCTCGAAGGAGACCCGGATGGCGATGAACCGGAACCCGGACGTTGAGGCGTGGCTGGAGCAGGCCGGGCCGCTGGAGGCGACGATGCGGCGGGCTCGGGACATCATCCTGGGGGCGGACGGGCGGGTCACCGAGTCGATCAAGTGGAAGACGCCGACCTTCGCCTACCGGGGCAACATCGCCAGCTTCAACCCGTCCAAGCACCTCCTCAGCATCATGTTCCACCGGGGGGCCGAGATCCCGGGTGCGCATCCCCGGCTGGAGGGCGACGGCCGGCTGGTGCGGACGATGCGGTTCGCCGACCTGGCGGAGCTCGAGGCCGGCCGGGCCGATCTCGAGGCCGCCGTCCGGGCCTGGTGCGACTGGAAGGGAGGCCCCGCAACGGGATGAGCTCCCTCGCGGGCGGGTTTGCGGGGATCCGGATGGTTGTCCTGGACGTGGACGGCACCCTGCTGACCAGTGACGCCCGGCTCACGGGGGCGACCGTCGCCGCGGTCGGGCGGGCCAGGGCGCGGGGGCTGGAGGTGTGCCTGGCCACCTCCCGGGGGCCCGGGGGGCTGCGGTGGGTGGTCGGCCGGCTCGGCCTGGAGGCCTGGGTGGTCGCCTACCAGGGGGCCCTGGTCGGGCGGCTCGACCAGGCAGGCGCGCTGGCCGCTCCGCCGCTGGCCGAGCGGCCGCTGCCGGCCGCCGCCGGCCGGGTGGTGCTGGCCGAGGCTGCGGCCCTGGGGCTCAGCGCCAGCTGGTTCGCCGGGCGGGGCTGGTTCGCGCTGGCCGACGACGCGGCCATGCGCCGGGAGGCCGGGATCGTGCGGGACACCTTCGTGGTCGCCGGGCCGCCGGCCGACGGCCACGAGCCGCACAAGCTGATGCTGATCGCCGGCCACCCCGACCTGGTCCCGTCCCTGCACGACCTCGCCCGGCGGCTGCCGCCCGACTGCGCCGGCCACTTCTCCCACGACAACTACCTGGAGGTCACCCGCGCCGACGTCGACAAGGCCGAGGCCCTGGCCGACCTGGCCGCCTGCCTCGGCATCCCCCTGGCCGAGACGGCCGCGGTCGGCGACGGCCAGAACGACCTCGGCCTGCTCCGCGCGGTTGGCCTCCCCATCGCCATGGGCAACGCCAGGCCGGCTCTCAAGCAGGTCGCGGCGTTCGTCACCGGTTCCAACGACGAGGACGGGGTGGCCGCCGCCCTCGACCGGCTGACCGGTGGTTCGTAGCGGCCGCCGCTCAGCGGACCTTGCCCCGGCCGGCGATGGGGAGCTCCCGCTCCACCTTCCCGCCGCGGACCCCGTACGCCAGGTCGAACATGTTCACGCAGGCGCAGGCGTGGCTCGGGAGCACCTGGAGCCGCTCGCCGATGCGAGGGCCGGCGTCGCCGGCGCCGTGGCCGACGCCGTGCTCCTCGCTGAGGAAGTCCAGGTGCAGGCCGGGGCGGCCCGCGACGACCAGCCAGTCGGGCACCGACCCCATGTTGTCGGTGGTGAAGCACTTGCTGCCGGCGTCGACCACGAACCGGTCGCCGACCGGGCGGGCGACCACGGTGGCCAGCACCCTGGCGGCCACGTCGGCCTCGGTGGCCACCCCGAGGCGGACCATGGTGGCGTCGTTGAGGGCGTAGGTGCCCGGGCGGATCTCGGTCACGCCGTCGACGAAGGCGCCGGCCCTGGCCGTCGGGGTCGAGCCGACGCTGATCTCCTCCAGGGCGATCCCGTCGCGCCGGCACAGCGCCGCCGTCTCGACCAGGTCGAGGACCTCCCGCTCGGCCACGCGCCGCAGCTCCTCCGGGGTGCGGGCCCGGTAGGCATGGCCGGCGTGGGTCAGGAGCCCCACCACCTCGACCCCGGGGACCCGGGCGACCTGGCCGACCAGCTCGGCGGTCGGCGGGCCGGGCGGCCGGCCGAGCCGGTGCAGGCCGGTGTCGACCTCGACCAGGACCTCGACGTCCCGGCCGAGGTCGCGGCCGACGCGGCCGAGGCCCTCGGCGACCTCGACCGAGTCGAGGCTCACCCGCACCCGGGCCCGCTCCAGCAGGCGGCGCAGGCGGCGCAGCTTCGCCTCGCCAACCAGCGGATAGGCGATCAGCAGGTCGTCGAGGCCGGCGTCGGCCATGACCTCGGCCTCGCCCAGCTTGGCGCAGGTGATCCCGGCCGCCCCCGCCGCCAGCTGCATGCGGGCGATCTCCGGCGACTTGTGGGTCTTGGTGTGCGGGCGGAGCCGGACCCCGGCCCGGGCGGCCACGGCGGCCATCCCGGCCAGGTTGGCCTCCAGCACGTCCAGGTCGATGAGCAGCGCCGGGGTGTCCAGCTCGTCCAGGGTGGTCACCCCGACGCCGCCTCCGGGCCGCGGATGGCCCGGCCGCTGTCGCGGTCGAAGAAGTGGAACCGCGCCGGATTCACCGACAGGCGCACCGTGCTCCCGGGCCGGGCGGCGGTCCGGGCGTCCACCGCGGCGGTGAAGACGCTGGTCCCCTCGGCCGCGACCAGCGGGATGGGCGCGCCAGCCTCCGGGTCCTCGTCAACCCCCTCGACCTGCACCGGCGGCGCGTCCACGGTGAACAGCACATGGGCCTCGGTGCCGAGGTCCTCGACCACGTCGGCGGTCACCTCGATGACCGGCAGCCGCTCGTCGCGCCAGACGTCGGCGTCCTCGAAGTCCGACGGGCGGATGCCGAGGATCACGCTCTGCGCGCCGGCGGCGTCGAGGTCCGTCCCGGGCGGGACGGGCAGGCGGTGGCTGCCGAACTCGAGCTTGTCGCCGATGACCGAGGCCTCGACCAGGTTCATGGTCGGCGAGCCGATGAACCCGGCCACGAACAGGTTGACCGGGTTGTGGAACAGCGCCTGGGGCGTGTCCACCTGCTGGAGCAGGCCGTCGCGGACCACCGCCACCCGGGTCCCGAGAGTCATCGCCTCGACCTGGTCGTGGGTGACATACACGATCGTTGTGCCGAGCTGCTTGTGCAGCCGGGCCAGCTCGGCCCGCATCTGTACCCGCAGCTTGGCGTCGAGGTTGGAGAGGGGCTCGTCCATCAGGAAGGCCTGAGGCTCCCGGACCATCGCCCGCCCGATGGCGACCCGCTGGCGCTGCCCGCCGGACAGGTCGGCCGGCTTGCGGGCCAGGTAGTCGAGCAGGGCCAGCACCTCGGCGGCCCCGGTCACGCGCTGCTTGACGACCGGCCTGGGGGTGCGACGGAGCCGCATGCCGAAGCCGATGTTCTGCTCGACGGTCATGTGGGGGTACAGGGCGTAGTTCTGGAAGACCATGGCGATGTCGCGGTCCTTGGGCTTCTCGTCGGTGACCACCCGGTCGCCGATGGTGATCTCGCCGTTGGTGACCTCGTCGAGGCCGGCGATCATGCGCAGGATCGTCGTCTTGCCGCAGCCCGACGGCCCGACCAGCACCATGAACTCGCCGTCGCCGATCTCCAGGGACACGTCCCGCACCGCCTGCACGCCGCCGGGGAACTCCTTGCTCACGTGCTCGAGCACGATCCTGCCCATCGCTCCTCCTCAGCGGTTCGAGGCCACGACCGGTCGCAGCGCCCCAAGGCGCTCATGGGTCAGGGTGGCACGCAGGCGCTCGGCCGCTTCAGGGCCGGCTCCGAGCCGGTCCAGGCCGAGCAGGGCCGCCCCGACCACCGGCGGGGCGGTGAGCTGGCTGAGCCGGGCCGCCGGGGCGATCCCGACGACCCCGGCGCGGATCCGCTCCAGGAACGCCGGGGCCTCACCGTGGAAGAGGCCGCCGCCCAGCACCACCTCGACGTCGCGGCCGGTGAGGTCCAGCCGGCGGATGGCCGCCCCGGCCATGGCCACGATCTCCTCCACCTGCCTGGCGACGAGCGCGGCGGCCACCTCGTCGCCGGCGTCGGCCTCGGTGAACACCAGCGGGACCACCTCCAGCACCCGCCGCTGGTCGATCCGGCCACAGAACAGCGCCTCGACCAGGGCCAGAGCGGTCGGCAGGCCGAACCAGTCGGGGAGCAGCCGGGTCAGGCTGGTCCGCGGCCCCCGCCCGTCCTCACCGCGCAGGGCGGCCCCGACCGCGGCCACGCCGACGTCGCGGCCACCGCCCCAGTCGCCGGACAGCTCCCCGATCGCCGGGAACCGCACCTCGCGGCCGTCGGGGGCAACCCCGACACAGTTCATGCCGGCTCCGGCCACGACCCCGACCCCCCAGGTGCGGGCGCTGCCGGCCCGCCGGACGGCGAACACGTCGTTGTGCAGCAGCACCTCGCCCCCCCAGCCGCGACCGCCGATCGCCGGCAGAAGCACCTGGGCGTCGGCCGGGAAGTCGACCCCGGCCAGGCACCAGACCCCGACCGTGGCCAGCGGCCGCTCGCCGTCGGCGAGGCCGGCGTCGTGGCAGGCCGCCTCGACCAGCGCCTCCAGGATGTCCATGGCCCCACCGACGCCCAGGTGGTGGTGGGACGCCCCCGGCCCGCGGGCCGCGCCGAGCACGCCGCCGTCGGCGTCGACCAGGGCCACGTCGGTCTTGGAGTTGCCCCCGTCGACAGCCAGGACCGCCGCTGGAGTAGAGTAAGAAAACTTTCCTAACCTATTCATGGTGGCTGCACAATACAGCCGGCGGGGACCGAGCGGAAGGGGCGGCCGTGGGCCTGAAGATCGCCGTGGTCGGAGGCGGCAGCACCTACACCCCCGAGCTGGTCCAGGGCTTCGCCACCCGCGAGGACCGCCTGCCCGTCGAGGAGCTGGTCCTGTTCGACATCGACGCCGAGCGCCTGGACGTGGTCGCCGGCCTGGCCGGGCGCATGCTGGCCAGGGCCGGCTGGGGCGGCCGCTTGCGACAGACCGGCCGCCGCGAGGAGGCCATCGACGGGGCCGACTTCGTGGTCGTCCAGCTCCGGGTCGGCGGCCAGGCCATGCGCCTGGTGGACGAGACCCTGCCGCTGGAGTTCGGCTGCGTCGGCCAGGAGACGACCGGGCCGGGCGGCTTCGCCAAGGCCCT
>Ga0081538_10001066_pt1 | contig 29192 bp, 27 predicted proteins | sample TabmetS5T2R1_FD_71022 | JGI IMG/M metagenome (GOLD analysis project Ga0081538, IMG submission 71022) | Tabebuia heterophylla rhizosphere microbial communities from the University of Puerto Rico - S5T2R1 | ecosystem: Host-associated > Plants > Roots > Rhizosphere ...
GCGACGCAGCCACAAGCCGACCTCTCGCTCCAGACCCTGATCTTCCGAATCGAGCAGCTGGAGCGGCGTCTGGGTGGCGAGCCGGCCGGGGAGATCCCCGTCGAGGAGCCCGCCTCCGCACCGGCCCCACAGGCCGCGCCGCAGCGAAGCGGCGCTGGGCCCTCGGCCGCCGTGGCCGTCGAGCCGCGCGAGGAGGAGGCCCCGCAGCCGAGCGGTGCGCTCGAGCTCGAGCAGGTCCGGGCGCTATGGCCGGCTGTGGCGGACGCGGTCGGCGAGCAGAACGGCATGCTCGGCGCGGCGGTCGGGGCGGCCCAGCCGTCCGCGATCGATGGCGACATGCTTACCGTCGCGTTCCCGGCCGACGCCGCATTCGTGAAGAAGAAGGCGGAGGCCAACCGTGACGTTCTGGTCACGGCCGTGCGTGGGCTCACCGGGCACTCGCTGGCCCTCGCGTTCGAACTGAGCGAGGAGGCGAGCGCCGGAGCGCAGACCACACTCGACCACGAGCAGCTCATCGAGCGCCTGCGCGCGGAGTTCGGCGCGGAGGAGATCTTCGACGAGCCCGAGGAGGAAAGGCAGTAGCGATGGGTCAGCCGAACCTGAACCAGATGATGAAGCAGGTCCAGAAGATGCAGGCCGACATGGCCAAGGCTCAGGAGGAGCTCGCCAACGAGACGGTCGAGGCGACCGCCGGCGGCGGCATGGTCACCGTGAGAATGAGCGGCGACCTGCAGCTGCGCGAGGTTCTCATCGACCCCGAGGCCGTCGACCCGGAGGACGTCGAGATGATGCAGGACATGATCCAGGCGGCCGTGAACGAGGCGATCCGCGCGGCCCAGGAGCGCGCCGCGTCGAAGATGAACGCCGCCGCAGGCGGCCTCGGCGGCCCGGGCGGGCTTGGCGGTCTGGGTCTACCGGGCTTCTGAGCGCCTCGCGCTGAGCGGTTAGCCGCTAATGGGGCCGTGGGCGTAGCGCTGCGCTCGCTCCACGGCCGTGGCCGCCATCTGGGCAAGCTCCACGAGCACCTCCTCGTCGAGGTGCGTGAACTCGCCGTCGCGCTTGTCGAACGCCTGGATCAGCCCGACTTCCTTGCCGTCGGGAGAGCAGAGCGAAGCCACGAGCCAGCTGCGCATCGAGCCCACCCGGTCTCCCGCTCCCTCGAGCGTGCGGCGCGCCGGCTCCGCAGCGAGCTCGGCCGAGCTCATCCGCAGCGAGCGGCGGCCGGGCGCCACGGCGGCGTACAGCTTTGCCACGTCCGCCGGCGCCACGGAGACCGGTTCGGTTCCCGGCTCACCCCCCGCATGGGCGTGCATCGTGATGCCATCAGGGAGCCGGATCTCCGCGCGGCAGCGCTCCGCGGCGACAAGCTCGCGGGCGTGCTCGGCCACGAGTTGGACGATCTCCTCGAGCGACCCGGGCGCGTCGAAGGCGAGTGAGGCGTCCGCGAGGAAGGTGGACAGCCGGTGCAGCATCTCGGCGCGTTGCCTGATCGCCGCCTGCTGCTCGCGAATCACCCGCTCTCGCTCCTCGACGAAGCTCACGCCCACGGTCACCGCGATTCGGTTCGCCGCCGGCTCATAGACGTCGAGCACGCGGCCGAGGAGCTCCGGGTCGCCTTGGTGGCGGACGAACAGCGCGCGTGCCAGCACGTCGCGCAGGAGCAACACGGTCCCGAGCACCTCGTCTGTCTCCACGCCGCGCCGGACGATCCGTTCGGACAGGTCGCGCGCGTAGACCCGCAGCGCCTCGACGCTTCCCGTCTCGAGCGCGTTGACGTAGTTGTCGTATACCGCGGTGACCTCGGTGAAGATCTCGTCGGCGCGCATCACCCGCAAGAGCTGGGCATCGGTGATCCGCGACGCCCACTCCTGCCGCAGTTCAGGCCTCTTCTGGCGCAGGTAGTCGATAAGCCCCCTGAGGAGCTGGCTCTCGACCTCCGATGGCTGCCCCGCCACGCCGGCCGCGGGGTGGGAACTGCTCTCCATTGTCCCTTCCTCGTCGAGGAGCGCGATCGCCCTCGTTCTACCCCGTAATCGCCTCGGAACTCTCGTTCATCGCGCTTGGAGGCGAGCGCCGTCCAAAAAGAGCGACGTGATTCCCGCCACCGTATCCTCCACGCCTAGCGACGGTCGCGTTTGGAGCCCGCTCACGACGATCCCGATGAGCGACTCCATGAGCCACGACGCCGGAAGGTCATCCCGCACCTCTCCGAGCGACTGGGCCCGCTCGATTAACTCGCGCAACGGCAAGGCGACTCGCTGCTCGAACTCGGCCTGGTCGGGTCGCGTGTTTTCGCGGGAGACGACGACGAAGTAGTCGCCGACGGCAACGAGGGCCCGCACCGCACGCTCGAATGCGTCAGGCACCGGGACATCCTGGAGCCTGCCCGCTTGGAGCCGCTCGCCGGCCTCCTCGACCGCAAGCTGCCCGAGAGCTTCGAACAACGCCTCCCGGTTCGGGAAGTAGCGGTAGACGGTGGCGCGGGCCATTCCTGCGGCCGCGGCGACATCGGCCATGCTTGCCTGCTCACCGCGCTCGGCCAGCACTGTTGCCGCCGCCTCCAGGATCGCGGCGCTCACACGGGCGTGAAGCGTTGTCTGCCTCTGAGACATAAATGTCTTATTTAGAGTTTTGAGCGCCTCAATATGGGTATCATGGTCTTATCCGAGAGAATCAGTGTCCAGAGATGACGAATACATGTTGACGTATGAGGCGCGCGAGATCGAGGCCCAGCGGTAAATGGAGCCTGATCTCCCCAAGCTCCGGCACCACGCTCGACCCCCGATCGGGGTGCCGGTGTCCCCAGACCCCGGCGCGCTGGTCGCCTGACGCCGCGCGCCGGGGTCGCCCCCAAGACATGAGGAGACATGGAAATGACGGTAGAAACCAGACAGACGACCCACACTGGCACTCGACGCTTCAGTGAGGGCGTTGAGCAACTACCCGACACCCGAGAGAAGCGGTTGACCGGCCGCTTCAGCCGCGGCATCGAGCAACAGCCGGACACGCACGAGCCGACGGCGACCAGACGCTTCAGCCACGGCATCGAGCAGCTCCCCGAGACGCCGGAGAAGAGGGCGCTCGGGCGCTTCAGCCGGGGCGTCGAGCACCACGTCGATCGTCGACGCTAGGGCCCGGGCAGGGTTACGAATCGTGCCCCGTTACCTACTCGTTGATGAGAGGGACGGCAGGATTCGGGCGGAGCTCGCCAGCGCGCAGCAGGCGGGGCGGTTGTTCTGCCGCCTCGCCCGCAACCCGCATGGAGGTCCGGCGGTCAGCTTGGTGCGGCTCGATCACCACCAGGGCAGCTTGACCGACGTCACCTCGATCGTGTCGGTGCGGCCGCTGCGGCCGCTCATGGCCCGCCGGGCGAGGATCTGAGCGCGTCGGCGATCAGTCCCAGAAATCCTCGAACCGCTCGGTATCGCCGCCGTTGGGCTTGCGGCCGCCGATGCAGATCATGTCGAGACCCTCCGGGCCAGCCTCGAAGGAGCGCACTACGGCAGGGGCGACGCGCAACACGTCCCACACTGAAAGCTCGACAACCTCGTCATCGAGCTTTGCCCGACCGGAGCCGGCGACCACGACGTAGATCTCCTCCTGCACGCGATGTCGGTGGCCCCAGGGCATGCGGCCACCTGGCTCGTAGGTGAAGCGGCTCACGCCGAGCTCGGGCGATCGCAGAGCCTCCCGCGCGAACCGCCACTGGACCTGAGCATCCGGTGGACTGACATCGCGGAGATCGTCGAAGTTCTTCTTCGTCCAGTCGGGCATCTCAAGACTGTCGCAACTACCACGCCTGGGAACATGGCTTGCCATGCGTTTCGCGGAAAGCGTCGAGATCGAGCGATGACGCCGCTGCGGATCTGGCTCGTAGGCATCGGCACGGTGGGCCGATGGCTCGTGCGCACCCTCGACGCGCAGGCTGAGCGGCTCGCCGATCGCTACGGCGTCGCCGTCACGGTCGTCGGCCTAGCCAACGCACGGGACGGCTTCGTCTACGACGAGAACGGACTGGACCTCCCGTCGGTGCTAGCCCTGGCGTCCGCCGGCGGCTCGATCACGGAGCTGCCCGGCGTACGTCGCTGGTCGAGCTCGATCGAAGGGCTCCGCGCCACTGAAGCCGATCTCCTCGTGGAGGTCACGGCGAGCCCTTCGAGCGACGGCGAGCCGGGACTGGCGCACATGCGCGAGGCGCTCGGACGCGCCATCCCGGTGGTCACCTCCAACAAATGGCCCGTCGCCCTGGACGGGGTTGAGCTTGCCGCGCTGGCGCGCAAGCAGGGGGTCGCGTTTCGAGCGGAGTCAACCGTGATGTCGGGGACTCCGTTGCTGAGGGCGCTGGCCGACGGCCTCGCGGGCGCGACCCCCGTCGCGCTTCGAGGTCTCCTGAACGCAACCGCCAACTTCATGCTCGGCCGGATGGAGGCAGGCGCCTCCTACGAGGACGCGCTCGCGGAGGCACAGAGTGCGGGCCTTGCTGAGCCCGATCCCGCGGCCGACGTCGAGGGCTACGACACCGTTGCGAAGGTGATGATCCTGTCGGCGCTCGTGTTCGGCAGGCAGCTTCGCCCGGAGCAGGTCGCCTGCCGCGGAATCACCGACATCACCCGCTCCGAGATCGAACAGGTGGCATCGGACGGCGCACGTCTCAAGCATGTCGCGACGCTCGAGTTCTCCGAACCGGACGGGCGGGGAGATGTGAGCGCTCGGGTGCAGCCCGAGCCCGTGCCCGGCGACGATCCCCTGGCCGGCATCGAGGGCACCACCAACGCAGCGGTGTGCCGCGCGAATCCGGTAGGAGAGGTCACGATCATCGGGCCCGGCGCCGGGCCGGAGCTCGCGGGACAGGGTGTGCTCAGCGACGCCATCGACGTCGCGAGATCGCTTGCTCGAGGCTGAGCGCCACGCCGCGCGAGATCGCACGCGAACGCGGGGGCGGGGCCAGGCGCCCCGCCCCCGACGTCGCCGCGAATTCGGTTACCCGTTGTCGCGCGTCACGGGCTCTTCGTCACCAGCCCGCGACGGTTGCCGATGGGCTGGCTCACCTGCCGAGTGAGCGCCCTGCGCCGTTGCCGCGCCTTCTTCAGCGCGCGATTGGTGCGGTAGCGCACGCGCGCGGCGCTTGGCTCGGCGGCATCCGCGCCCAGGAAGTTGGACGCGGGATTGCCCTTCATGAACGAGTAGGGGAGGTTCATCCTCCACGTCTCCATCAGCTCCCGCTCGTTCGGGTCCTGGCGGCAGGGCGAGATGACCCGCCACGCCTGCCAGGCCGCCGTCGGTGCCTGACCGAACGACCGGCCGGGCGACTGAACACGCCGGTGGTCCATCCACTTCGTCGCCGACAGGAGCTCCTGGGACAGGAGGTACATGGCGTTGTCGACCGCCAGCCGCGCCTTTGCGACCTTCAGGCGGCCGAGTCCCTGCACATCCTGAATGCCTCGCTCGGTCCAGTTGCCCTCAGCGGGCACCGGATTGGCGAGCGACTTCAGTTCCCCAAGGATGTCCGACATCGCGAACGAGTCGGCGTGTGGGACGTTGCACTGGATCGCCTCCGGGAAGCCCTCCAGGAGTCCATACGATCCCACCGTTCTGACCACCGTGAAGAACGGGTCGAACGTGCGCTGCGTGCGCTCGAGCGTGGCGACATAGCTCTGAGCGAGCGCCAGCGTGAACTGCTCCATGCTGTCGTTGAGCGGCGTGTTGTCGAAGTTGGCGCTGCCGAGGATGAAGCCGCCCTCGGTGTTCCCCGCCGGCTCGACGTAGTACCGCTTGATCCACGGCGTGTTGAGCTCCCAAGAGTCGCTCGGATGCACGCCAACCCTGATCACCGGGTTGCTGGTGCCGGAGTTGAGCTCGACCAGAACGTTGTTCTTGAGGCGGGAGTACGCCTCCCACGCTGCCCCGTTGCGCTGGCTGTAATCGCGATAGCTCAGCGGGTCCTGCAGTAGTCGCTGCCCGTGGGTGTCGTTCGGGTCGTTGGGATCCAGCTCGAGCTCGAACAGATAGCTGCCCCGCAGGATGTTGAGCAGCCGTCGCGCCTGCCAGTTCACGAACGGGAACGCACGCACATTCTGGGGAACGGCGGTGAGCGGGTTCACGCTGCTGTTCAGCCCGAGCATGCTCATCGCAAACACGAGATCTCCCCAGTCGAGCGTCTGCTTGGCGTCATGCACCAGCAGGGCCGCCTGACCGTCCGTGTAGGAGTTGTGTCCGCCCCAGCCTGCGTAGACGCCGATCGAGTTCACGGTCTTTTCGAGCGGCTGTACGCCCGTGGTCGCGAGCGCCTGGCGGGCAGACATTCGCTGCCCCCGTAGGTAGACCTCACCGACGCCGACCATCGCGGCTCTGATCGAGGCGTCCTGGGCCAGGTCGCCCCCACCATCCGTGCCGCGAGACAACACGACCGGTGTGATCCGTTCGTTGAGGAAGCTGATCAGCAGGTCGACCAGGGCGGGGTTCATCCCGGCATATCGCATGCGGTTCAGAGTGACCGCCATCTGTGCGCGGACGACCTCCTCATCGGCGACTTCCGGGCCGAGCCCGGTGTGCTGCTCTCCGCCCCCGTGGACCCCCACGAGCCGGAACCCGTCCCACCTTCGCTGGACGAGCAGCTCGGCGTTCGCGGGCGAGAGCGGATCGCCCTCGAAGATCACCACCTCGCGCTCGGCGCCGCCGCCACGATTGAACCCGTAGATCGGGACCCCTTGCCGGGCTCCTTCGAGCACGAGCTCGAGGTTTTCGGCCGAACCACGGCGATGCGCAGCGGAGACGCGCACCTTGGCTCCGTACCGGGCGATGTCGACCACATCCTGGACCGACAGGTTCTTGCCGGTCAACGTGATCGTCTCGTTCGCCTTTGTCGGGGTGATTGGGTTGTAAGCCTGAGCGCTCGCGGCGACAGGGACAGCTGCCAGCAACACACCGACAACGAACAAGGCACAGCTGAGCCTTCTCATTGACATTCTCCTCACCTCGTATTTCAGGTGACAGCAGGGCAAGCCCAGCGGAATGTCTGAAGTGGGCGGCCACGGACTGAACCGCCAAGCTCCTCTCACCGGCATCTCGGAGGTGGCCGTGCAAGGTCGGGTGGGGAAGGCCAGCGTCCGTGCCGCTTACCAACACCTCGCCACTCCGGTCTCTCCTCCTCGTTGGCTACATCACAACTGCTGCCAGCCAGAGGGGCCAGAAACTGGACCTTGCGACGAACCGACGCAGCGTGAGACGCCCCAAAAGGGGCCTGACTGCGCCGTCGGGTGACAGTAGACGAATAGACCTACTTGTTCAACCCTTTTGCGCCAGGTCGGGCTCGACCCGGAAGACCTAGCCGCTCCGGCGGTAGGTCACGCGCAGGTCGTCCCGCCAGTCGCCCGGCGCGCGGGCGAGCTGGAAGTGCCCCTCGAACTCGTCGGGCGCCAGCGTCGCTGAGTAGCGTTGGGCGAATCCGGGGTGGTCGCGCCAGATGCGCAGCACGCCCGCTTCGATCGAGACGCCGTACGTCCGGCGCACGCCGCGCGAGTCGAAGTACTCCATGACGAGCCCGTCGCCGTCCTCGGGCGCCCCGATTACGCAGATCGCGTCGGGGAAGAGCTCGTGGTCATTGCGAGTGCGCTGGACGAGGAAGTGGCCTCCCTCGAGCCACTCGAACGTAATGGTGCCCGGCACGACGGCCTCGAACTCGGGGTGGGTCGCCTCTGTGTCCCAGGTGCCGATCAGAGCGTCGAACGGCTCGAGGGCGGGGTCTCGATCGGTCATGTCCTAAGGACCATCTCACGCCGCCGAAACTCATCGCTGCGCGCAACGTCCGATCGCCTCAGGCGAGTACGGCCGCCTCCCAGTTCATCGAGAGCTAGGAGGTGTGTCCCGCGCGGCGCAGTCCCAAGGGCTCGGCTCCGATGGCCACGAGTGGACGACCGGCTGGCGCGTGTCCTGAACGAGCCGTAGCTTGGCCGGCCGGGGTAGCCGCTTGATGCGGGCCTCCTCGCGAAGCGCGGCTGAACGATCGGCGACCGAGAAGACCCCGGCCAGCTCGACCGGCAGACGGCTCCGCGTGTAACGGCTGGCCGTGCCGGCCCGATGCGCAGCGAGTCTGCGCGGGACGTCGGTCGTCCAACCGCAGTAGAGGCTGTCGTCGGAGCACCTGAGCAGGTAGACGTAGGGCACGCCAGGGCTTTCTCTACGGGCCGCCGCGGACCTGCCGCCCTCAGCGCCAGCGCCCCACGCCCTCGCCGCCGACCGGGTCGTCCGGGGGCGGCTCGAGCGCGGCGATGCGCTTCCGTGCGGCTTCGACCTCCGCCGGGTCCTCGCCGCGCAGCAGGTCGTAGTTCTCCTGCCCGCGTGGGTACGCGCCGACGACGGTGAAGCCCGCCGCCGAGCTCGCTCGCCGGTGCCCGGTCCCGGCGGGCAGAACGAGGACATCCCCTGCGGACACGTCGAAGGCCTCGCCCTGCGGGCCGCCCAGCTCGATCGTGGCCTCGCCTGCGACGACTGCGAGCGACTCGTGCGACGTCGAGTGAAAGTGGTGGAACGGGAACACGCTGTTCACCCACGAGCCGCCCCAGCCGTGCTGGGCGAACAGCTCGCGGGCGGCATCGGCACCCGCGGCCGCGTCGTCGACCCCGTGGTAGATGAGCACCGGGAAGCGCGGGTTGTTCGGGATCTGGTCGCCGGGCGGCGCGTGCCATTCCTCTAGGCGCATGTCTGCGTCTTACCCATCGCCTCGTGGCTGAACGTCCGAGGCGGCCCTCAGGGCCTCGGCCCGGTCGACGAAGCTCCTCCACCAGACGGCCTTCCCGGCGCGCCATCGGGTGACCACCCAGACCGCGTCCAGGAACGGCGCGTCGCTCTTGGCGCCGCGTCCACGGAACAGCACGTTGCAGACGGTGGCGCTGCCGACGGCGCTCACGTCGATGACCGTTGCCTCGAAGTCCGGGAAGGAGGCCAGGATGCTCTCCCACCAGGTGCGGACCCCGGCGTGGCCGCGCAGGACGCCGCCCTCGACCGTGAGCAGCCGCGGGATCGCTATCACCTCGGGATCGGTCAGCGCGATCAGCGCCTCGAAGTCGCGTTGATTGATGGCCTCGAACGAGCGCCGGACGCGCTCGGTGTCTTCGTCGGGCATCGCGTCAGCCGGGCCGCCGGCCCCAGACCTGGTGGATCCGGGCCTGGTGGAAGACGCGTTCGGGATCGCGGGCGGCCCGCTCGACGTCATCGCGGAGCTCGTCGAGCTCGGGCTCGGTTGCGGCCCCGCTCGCAAGCATCGTGTCGCGCATGTTTTCGACGAGCTCGGCGAGGAAGAGCTTGTCCTCGACCGTGGACATCGGGTTCTCGACCGTCGCCTCGCGCACCTCATCGAGGCCGGCGGCTGCGAGCAGCGCGGGCAGGCGCGGTCCGATCGTGGGGTCGCCGCCGTGGGCACGGACGGTGGCGCTGTAGACCTCCTGCAGGCGGTCGAGCGCAGGGGCGGCCGGCTCCGAGCGCAGGGTTCCCGTGAAGAGGTCCTCGACCGCCACCGAGCCGCCGGGTCGGACAGCGGCGCGCATGGCGCGCAGCGCTGCGACTGCGTCCGGCAGGTGACTGAGCACCAGGCGGGCGTAAGCGAGGTCGAACGCATCTCGCTCGGGCGGCTCGGTCGCGTCGGCGCGGACGAAGCGCGCCTGCACCCCGGCCTGCCCGGCTGCCTGGCGCGCGATCGCCAGAGCGTCGTCGTCGAGGTCGATGCCGACGGCTTGCCCGCCCGGGCCGACTGTGCGCGCGAGCTGGACCGTCACCTGGCCATCGCCACAGCCCACGTCCAGGCAGCGCCAGCCGGCTTCAACTCCCACGCGCGCGATGAACGAGGCCGTCGCCGAGGCCATCACCCGCGCCTGCCGCGCCAACCGATCGGCGTCGGCGCGACCACCCTTGATCGTGTAGCTGGGTTGGTCAGCGGCCACGGGCGAGACCGTACTGTCCTGGCCGCGAGGCCGCCCGGTGCCCCGGCTAGCCTTGACGACCCGTGTTCGCCGCACCAGTCAATCGCCTGATCACAGAGCTCGCTCGCCTCCCCGGGATCGGGCAGCGGACGGCGCAGCGGCTCGCCTTTCACATCCTCAGCGCATCGGAGGAGGAGGCGCTCGGGCTCGCCGACGCCATCCGCGAGGTCAAGGCCACCGTCGGCCACTGTGAGGTCTGCTTCAACCTCGCCACCGAGGCCACTTGCCGCATCTGTCAGGACGAGCGCCGCGAGAGCGCCACGATCTGTGTCGTCGAGCAGCCGAGCGACGTCATCCCCATCGAGCGCTCCGGCGAGTTCCAGGGCCGCTATCACGTGCTCGGCGGTGCCCTTTCGCCGATCGACGGGGTCGACCCGGAGGACCTTCACATCTCCGAGCTGCTCGGGCGTGTCGACAACGGCGGCGCGATCCGCGAGGTGGTGATCGCGACCAATGCGACCACGACCGGCGAGGCGACCGCGCTCTATCTCGCGGACGCGCTGCGCGAGCGCTCGCCCGAGGTCGTCGTCACGCGTCTGGCGAGCGGCCTGCCGGTCGGCTCAGATCTCGAGTACGCGGACGAGATCACGCTCGGCCGCGCCCTGCGCGGCCGCCAGGCGATCTAGCCGTTCTCAGCGAACGACTCCGCCGACGTAGGTGATCGGGGCGGTGTTCGGCTCGCCGTACACCGAGCAGATGGCCCGCGGAACCGTTCCCACGTTCTCCCATTCCGACTTGACGTGCGTCGACCAGCCGCTCTGGCTCGTGAGCGACACGCCGAAGATGCTGATGGCGCGCCTGATCATCACGCCCGTGCCGGAAGAGGCCCACTCGGTGCTCTTGGGGGCGACGATCAGCTTGTGGTCGCTGTCGGCCTTGTGGCAGTTGCCGTCGAGAACCCTGGCCGCGTCGTCGTGGTCCTTGTAGTAGGAGCCGCCGACGTGATGACTCGTCCGCAGCACCCTGGTGAGGTCCCCCGGGCCGCGGTTGCAGTCGTCGCCGCGTAGATAGAGGTAGTAGTACGCGAAGCGGGTCCAGACGTAGCGCGAGAAGGCGCCGGCCTCGGGCGGTCTGATGATCGAACCCTTCTCGCCGACGGTCGTCCTTGTGACGGAGGTCTCGCCGCGCAGCTCGAAGCCGCCGCGCCCGTAGGCCACCGCCGCTCCGATCTCGGAGTCCGCCTGGGATCCACTTCCGTAGTAGAAAGTCGAGCGGAAGCCGCCCCACTGGTGCAGCTGGCCGACGCGCGTGTAGCGGCGGTAGTTCTTGGAGCGGACCCATTCGCAGTCCGACCGCTCCTGGCTCGCCAACGCCTTCGTGCTGCCCGTGCCTCTGCCCCATGGATGGAGGGGAAGTCGCGGAGAGATCGAGGAACGGGCAACCCAGCGTCCTTTCGCGAGCTCGCGGGTGAACGGCAGCACGGATTTGCCGGCCTCGGTCTTGACGAGCAGCAGCAGGTTGACCGAACCATGGTTGCGCGCCGCCGCCCGCCGCAGCAGGCGAGTCGGCCTTGTCGTGATGTCGAACTCGCCGTTGCGGACGGCGGCGAAGCCGACGGTCTTGAACGTCCCCCGTTTGCGGTAGGCGCTTTCGTCGAGGAAGACGGTCGCCGTGCCGGTTACGGCAGACGAGGCGAAGGCGCCCGGCGGCGGTGCGACGCTGCCCTCGATCAGCGGCGGCGCGGCGGATGCCGGCGCCGCGCCAGCAGCCACCAGGCTGAGCGTGAGGGCGGGGAGGGCGAGGCGGCGAGTCATGGGCGAGTGGGCTCCTTCGGACGCTAGGTTTTTGCATCATCCCCCTAGGGGAATCACAAGAAACCTGATGGGTTACGCGGGCACACCGAGGAGGATGGGCCGGCGAGCGGCGCTCGCGCTCGCCGCAGTGTTCGCTCCGACGCTCGGCCCCGGTGCGGCCAGCGCGCAGGTTCCGCCGCCCCCACCGCCGGGGGCGAGCGAGCAGGAGATCTTCGACTACCTCGATCAGGTGGATGCGCAGGCGCCCCTGGAGCCCGAGCCCGCCCTACCCGATGCGCCGACGCCCGAGGAGCAGGCCGACATCGACGCCACGGCGGATGACGAGCCGACGCCCGGCCCGCCGCCCCCTCCGGAACCGCCCGACCCGCCGCCCGCCGAGTCCCCGCCGGTGACGCCGCCGCCCGTCGAGCCCGCGCCTGTCGAGCCACCACCGGTGGAGCCGGCGCCCGTCGAGACGCCGCCCGTCGCGCCGGAGACGGCCCCGGTCGCGCCGGTCCCGGAAGCGGTCGTCCCACCACCACCGCCGCCGCTGACGGCCCCGGCCCCGCCGCCCGTTGGCGAGCAGCCCGCTCCGCCCGCCGCGCCGCGGCCACCGATCACGACACCGAGGCGAGCGGCGCCGCCGCCAGAGCCCGTAACCGTGATCGAACCGGCCCCGGTCGCTCCTCCCGAGCCGGTGGTCGCCGAGTCCGTGCCGGTTGCCGCTCAGGCCGAGCAGCCGGCGCCGCCGCCGTCCGCCTCGGACCGCGTCCACGTCGTCCGAGCTGGCGAGTCGCTCTGGTCGATCGCCGAGGACCTGCTCGGTCCCGGGGCGTCGACGGCGGAGATAGCCCGCGCGGTGGAGCGCCTCTGGAGGCTGAACGCCGAGCGCATCGGCAGCGGCGACCCGGACATGATCGTGTCCGGCCAGCGGCTCATCGTCCCGCGCCAGCTCTAGCTCTCGACGTCGCGGGCGCGCAGCGCGGCGTATCCCGCGGCGAAGGCAAGCGCGATCCAGCCGAGCAGCAGCAGCGTGGCCGGCTCGGGAGCGAGCAGCCCCGCCTCTTCGAGACCGACGGCCTCCGGGTCGATCCCGCTGGCTGACGTGGGCAGCGCCACGAACGGTCCATAGCGGCCGGCCTCCGGCACGACGGCGAGCAGGATCGGCTCGAGCATGAAGGTGCCGGCCAGCACTGCGACCACGGCACCGACCTGGTTGCGTATGAGCGCCCCGAGGCCGACGCCGAAGGCGCCGAGCAGCGCGGCGAGCCCGGCGCTCCGGGCGATGAACTCGAGGAGCTCGCCGGCATCGGGCGAGGGCAGGCCACGAACGGCGACGATCAGGAGCCCGACGATTGTGACGGCGGCCGAGATGAGCAGCGACAGCGCTACGCCCGCGCCGGCGAAGGCGATCGTCTTCGCACCGAGGAAGCGCAGGCGGTCGGGCGCCGCGAGCAGGGCGCCCGTGATCGTGCGGTGCCGCCATTCGCCCGTGATCCCGATGACCGCGAGCACGAGGATGAACGCACTGCTCGTGTCGTTGGCGAACACGCTGGTCACGATCTCGTCGCGGGTCGGATCGGTCAGGACGCCAGTGAGCACCGTGAGCAGCAGCGACAGCCCGGCCGCCAGCGCAGCCAGCGCGACGAACGTGCGGGTGGTGCGCAGCTTGATGAGCTCTGATCGCAGCAGCGTGGTCATGCGGCCTCCGCGGTTAGCTCGAGGAACACGTCTTCCAGCGAACGGCCCGCCGCGCCGAGCTCGCGCAGCGCGATCCCCTCGCGTGCGGCGACCAGGCCGATCTCTTCCGGCGCCACGCCCGGCACGACCAGCAGATCGGTGCCCTCGCGCTGAACCGGCATGCCGGCATCGCTCAGCAGAGCGGCGAGCCGTTCGGCGTTGGCGCTCCGGACCTGGGTCGCGACGATGCCGTTCGCACCCAGGACCTGATCAATCGGCCCGCTCGCGCGCAGGGCGCCCCCCGAGATCACGACGACGTCGTCGACGCTCTGCGCGACCTCGGAGAGCAGATGGCTCGACACGAGCACCGCCCGGCCGCGCGCCGCCTCGGCGCGCAGAAGATCTCGCACCCAGCGGATGCCGGGCGGATCGAGCCCGTTGGTGGGCTCGTCGAGGATCAACACCTCGGGGTCGCCGAGCAGCGCGGCCGCGATCGCGAGCCGCTGGCGCATGCCCATCGAGTAGCCCTTGACGCGCCGCCGCGCCGCCCCGCTGAGCTCGACGAGCTCGAGCACCTCGTCCACGCGCGAGTCGGGGTGGTCGCCGGCCGCGGCCAACACCCGCAGGTGGTTGCGGCCGCTGCGGCCCGGGTGGAAGCTCGCCTCCTCGAGCACCGCACCCACGTGGGTGCCGGGACGATCGAGCTCGCGATAGAGGCGGCCATCGAAGGTGCCCTCGCCCGAGTCGGCGTAAACGAGACCGAGCAGCATGCGCAGCGTGGTCGACTTGCCGGCCCCGTTGGGGCCGATGAAGCCCGTGACCCGGCCGGCGCCCACCTCGAACGTGAGATCTCGTACCGCCTGAACCGAGCCGAAGCGCCTGCTGAGTCCCCTGATCTCGATTGCAGCCATGTCCGCCAAGCTAGGTCGCCACATGCCGCGCGGCATCGGTCCCAGGATTGGACCTGAGACTGCTACTTCAGGATGAGCGCGGCCGCACCAACCCGACGTCGTAGGCATGGACGACCGCCTGTACGCGGTCGCGCAGGCCGAGCTTGCGCAGCACGGACGAGACGTGCGTCTTGACGGTCGCTTCCGTGAGTACGAGCCGCTTCGCAATCTCGGCGTTCGATAGCGCGAGCGCCACGAGCCGGAACACCTCGAGCTCGCGCTCGGTCAGCTCCTCCAGCGACTCGGGGGTCGGTCCCGGATCTGGGATCGTGCCGGCGAAGCGGTCGAGCAGGCGCCGCGTCGCGCTCGGGGCCAGCAGCGCCTCACCGTTCGCCACCACGCGGACGGCGTCCGCCAGCTCCCCGGGGCGCACGTCCTTGAGGAGGAAGCCGCTGGCGCCGGCGCGCACCGCGGCGAAGACGTACTCGTCGAGGTCGTAGGTCGTGAGCACCACCACTCGGGTGGGGCTTCCGGACGCGGCGATGTGCCGGGTTGCCTCGATGCCGTCCGTGCCCGGCATGCGGACGTCCATCAAGACGACGTCCGGTTGCAGGCGGTCGACCAGCTCGACCGCCTCGGCGCCGTCGCCGGCCTCGCCCATGACCTCGATGTCGTCACGCGCGTCGAGGATCATGCGGAAGCCGCCGCGCACGAGCGCCTGATCGTCGGCGACGACGACGCTGATGCTCATTGCGCGGCCTCGAGTGGCAGCCGAGCGTGGACGCGGTAGCCGCCCTCCGGCAGCGGGCCCGCCTCGAAGGTCCCGCCCAGCATCGTCGCTCGCTCGCGCATCCCCACGAGCCCGTGCCCGCCCTGGCTCGTGGCGACGGCGGGCCGGCCGTTGTCGCGAACGTCGACCTCCAGCGTCTCATCACCCAGTCTCAGGACGACCTCCGCGCGCGTGGCACGCGCGTGACGCAGCGTGTTCGTGAGCGCCTCCTGGACGATCCGGTACGCCGATAGGTCGACGCCCGCCGGCACGTCGCCGTCGCCCTCGCGGCGCATCACCACGTCGAGCCCACCCGCGCGCAGCGGCTCGGCGAGCTCGTCGAGGCGGTCTAACCCGGGCGCTGGCGCGTGCTCCGGCGCTTCGGCGTCCGGGCGCATCGCACCGAGCACCAGGCGGAGCTCGCGCAGGGCGTCGCGCCCCGTCTGCTCGATCGAGCGCAGCGCGGCGCGCGCCTGGCCGGGCTGCTCGTCGAACACGTCGTCGGCCGCGGCCGCCTGCACGACGATCACCGACACCGAATGCGCGACCACGTCATGGACCTCGCGAGCGATCCGCGCCTGCTCGTCCGCGACGGCGCGTCGGGCCTCTTCGTGGATCACGACCCGGCGGTTGCGCACCGCCTCCCCGAGCGCCCAGGCGCCGAACCCGAGGACGATCGCGAAGTAGGCGTCGCCCGCGCTCGTCGAGAAGAAATTGATGGAGGCGACGGCGGTCAGCCCGGCAAGGCCGAGCAGCGACACGCGCGGCGGCAGGATCGACGCGAGCGTGCCGACGGCGAAGTAGCCGGCCACCGGCAGAACTGTCTCCGGCGAGATCGCCAGCACCGCGAGTCCCGCGACGAGGGATACGCCTGTGACCTGCAGCGGATGGCTTCGCCGCCACCTCAGCGCGAGGCCCTGAACGACCGCGAGCGCCAGGAGCAGGAGGAAGACGCCCACGGGGGCGCCGTCGTCCCGCTCGCCCAGCGCGATGAGGACGTAGAAGAGCCCAACGCCCCAGGGGATGACCACGTCCGCAACGCCGCGCAGGCTGGCGGCTGTCCACGGGCGGCGCATGCCTCTGATCGTGCCGGGTCGACGCGCTCGCTGCATCCGTCGCGGGTATGAGATGGCCTCGGGCGCGCGTAGCATGGACGAGTGGCCACTCGACTCGTCCGCGCTGCTTGCCCGCACGACTGCCCTGACACCTGCGCGATGCACGTAAGCGTCGAGGACGGCCGCGCGGTCGCGGTCGCCGGCGATCCGGACCACCCGATCACGGTGGGCTTCTTGTGCGGGAAGGTGTCGAACTACCTCGACCGCGTCTATGCCGAGGAGCGCATCCTGCACCCACTCGTCCGCAGCGGACCCAAGGGCCGGGGCAGCTTCGAGCGTGTCTCCTGGGACGCGGCGCTCGACCGAGTCGCGGATGGCCTCGCGCGCGTGCGTGACGGCTACGGCGGCGAGGCGATCCTGCCCTACTCGTACATGGGCACGCAGGGCCTGATTCAGGGCAACCTCATGAGCGCGCGCGTGATGAACGCGCTCGGCGCGACGGAGCTCGAGCGCACGATCTGTGCGACGGCCGGCATCGCCGGGACGGTGATGGCGCACGGGATCTCGCCGGAGGTCGATCCCGAGGAGTGGCCGCACGCGCGCTACGTGCTCGTCTGGGGCTGGAACCCGATGTCGACGGCGCCGCATCTGTGGCGCAAGCTGCTCGACGCGCGCAAGGCCGGTGCACGGCTCGTCGTCGTGGACCCGTTCCGCAGCCGCACGGCCCGCGTCGCGGACGAGCACCTGCGCCCGCTGCCGGGCACGGACGCCGCGCTGGGCATGGGCATGATGCGCGCGATCGTCGACGCCGGCCTTCAGGACGAGGACTGGTGCCGCGCGCACGCCGAGGGCTACGACGAGTTGCTGGCGGCGCTCGCCGACTTCCCGGTCGACCGGGCAGCGGAGATCAGCGGCGTCGATGCCGAGACAATCGCGCGGGTGGGGCGCGAGTTCGCCTCGACACGGCCGGCGTTGCTGCGGCTCGGCGTGGGTGCACAGCGCCACCTCGGCGCGCCCGCCGCGTACTCCACGCTCGCCTCGTTGCCCGCGCTCGCAGGCGCCTGGCGCGAGCGCGGCGGAGGCTGCTCCTACATCCCGACCGCGACGGCCTCGGTGGTGTCCGAGTCCGCCCTGCAGGGTGCCGAGTTGCGGCCCGGGCCGGTGCGCACGATCAACATGTCGCAGGTCGGCGCGGCCCTGACGGACGTCACGCTCGACCCGCCGCTGAAGGCGCTCGTCTGCTGGAACTCGAACCCGGCCGCGATCGCCCCCGATCAGGAACAGGTGCTCGCGGGATTGCGCCGCGACGACCTGTTCACCGTCGTGCTCGAGCAGTTCATGACCGACACCGCCGTGCACGCCGATGTGGTGCTGCCCGCCACGACGCAGCTCGAGCACCGCGACATCGTCTTCTCCTGGGGCCATCACTACCTGACCTGGAACGAGCCGGCGATCGACCCGGTCGGCGAGGCCAAGCCAAACACGGAGACGTTCCGCCTGATCGCAGAGCGACTCGGCTTCGACGACCCGGTCTTCCGCGAGAGCGACCAGGAGCTCATCGACAAGCTGCTGGCCGGCTTCGAGGAGGGCGAGCTGCGCGAGCGCGGCTGGACCAAGATCGATCTCGGCCAGGGTCCGACTCCGCACGCCGACGGCGGCTTCGCGACCGAGTCCGGAAGGATGATCCTGCGCGGCGACTACGTGGCGCCGGCCGAGGTCGCCGACGAGGGGCTCGGCGAGCGCTTCCCGCTCGCGCTGGTGACGCCCAAGACGCACCTGTTCCTCAACTCGACGTTCGCGAACCAGCGCCGCCAGCACTCCGCGCAGCCCCGGCCCGAGGTGGTCGTGAGCCCCGAGGACGCCCGCACCCGGCGGATCGAGGACGGCGCCGCCGTCCGAATCTGGAACGACCGCGGCGCGTTCACATGTGCGGCCCGGGTCTCGGACGACGCACGTCCGGGTGTGCTCGTCGCGCCGATGGGCTGGTGGAACCGCGACTACGAGCGCGGCCGCAGCGCCCAGGCCACGACCTCGCAGCGGCTTACCGAGCTCGGGAACGCGCCCACCTTCAACGACAATCGCGTCGAGATCGAGCCGCTCAGCGAATCAGGCCGTAGTCGCGCTTGACGGAGAGGATGCGGCCGACGGCCCTGTCGAGCCGCGCACGCGAGATTCGGCCGGAGCGGACCGCCTGCAGGACGGCCACGTAGGCGGCCTGCTGGTCGCCCGTCGGACCCGAGATGACGAGCAAGTCGGCGCCGGCGCGAACCGCCGCGACGGCGGCGTCGGGAACGGTGTAGAGCGCGGTGATCCCCGGGTCGGCGAGGTCGTCGGTCAGCGCGATGCCCTCGAAGCCGAGTTCGTCGCGCAGAAGCTTGGTGGCGACCGTGGGAGAGAGCGAGGCGGGCACGGTGAAGTCGCTGAACGGGTAGAGCGCGTGCGCCAACGTCACGCCCGGCACGCCTGCGCCGATCGCGGCCTCGAACGGGAGGAGGTCACGCTCGCGCAGCTGATCGAGCTCGAGCCCGACGCTGGCCGGTCCGTCCTGGGTCGACTGGTCGGCGGCGCCGAGGCCCGGCAGGTGCGCCGCCGAGCTGAGCACGCGTGACTCGCGGTAGGCCTCGACGGTCCGGCGCGCGTAGGCCGCTACCTCCTCGGGGTCGTCCGAGTAGACGCGCTCGCCGAGCGCGGAGCCCGAGCCGAGGCCCACGTCGATGTCCGGGCCGAGGACGCCGGTCACGCCGAGCTGGCGCAGCGCACGGCCCGAGGCGAGTGCCTCGTCGCCGGCCTGCGCGGCGGAGGCCAGGTCCGCCGGGGGCGCGGACGGCGGCAGGCCGGGCAGGGAGTTGAGCTCACCGCCCTCCTGGCTTGTCAGCACGAACGGCGGGAAGTGGCGCGCGCGTCGCGCGGTTGCCGTGAGCTCACCGGTGAGGGCCGTGAGCTGCGCCTCATCGCTGTAGTTCCGCCGCGCGACCACGAGCGCGCCGAGATCGAGCCGGCGCAGCCGCCCGAAGATGTCTGCGCTCGCGTCCGCCCCCTCGAAGCCGAACGCGAACAGCTGCGCGACCTTGCGCTCGACCGGCAGGCGAGCGAGGAGCCCCGCGACGCCACGCGCGAGCGAGCCGGTCTCCGGCTGCGGCTTCGTGCGCGCGGCGGGCGGCGGGACGATCCGAGCGAGGAACGACACGCGCGCCTGGGGCTCGTCTCGGCCTGCCTGTGGCAGCGGGCCTCCGCCGCTCCCCTCGTCCGACTCGCGCGCGCCCAGCACGGCGCCCGTCACGGCCGAGGCCAGCGCCAGCACGACGAGCAGTGCCAGCAGCAACTGGCTTCGCCGAGCTGGATCCGCGAGCACGGCGCGAACGCTAGCCGCCCGGCCGGGCCTCGGCGGCTATCTTCTCGGCGAATGCCTCCGGCGGCGGCTGACACGGTGGTGATGAAGTTCGGCGGCACCTCCGTGGCCGACGCCGAACGCATCCAGCGGGCCGCCAAGCGGATCGTGAGCAGCGCCGAGGAGGGCAACAGCGTGGTGGCGGTGCTGTCGGCTCGCGGCAAGCACACCGACGAGCTGGTCTCGCTCGCGCACGAGGTATCGCCGCGCCCACACCCGCGTGAGATGGACATGCTGCTCTCCACCGGCGAGCGCGTCTCGTGCGCGCTCGCGGCGATGGTGATCAACGACCTCGGGCACGAGGCGATCTCGCTGACGGGTTCGCAGGCGGGCATCGTGACCGACAGCGGCCACACGAAGGCGCGCATTCTCGAGGTCAAGGCGCATCGCATCCGCGCGGCGCTCGACGACGGGAAGATCGTGCTGGTAGCCGGCTTCCAGGGCGTCTCGCAGGAGTCGCTCGACGTGACCACCCTCGGCCGTGGCGGCTCCGACACCACCGCCGTCGCGCTCGCCGCGGCGCTGGGCGCCCACGTCTGCGAGATCTACACCGACGTCGCGGGCGTATTCAGCGCTGACCCCCGCATCGTGCCCGAGGCGCGCAAGCTACCGGTGCTCACTTTCGAGGAGATGCTCGAGATGTCGGCGAGCGGTGCGGGTGTCCTCCAGCTGCGCTCGGTCGAATACGCGCGTAACCACGGCGTCACGATCCACTGCAGATCAAGCTTCGACGACGGACCGGGTACCGTCGTCCAGGACGAGGAACTGACCATGGAACGACCGCTTGTCACAGCCGTAACCCACTCGACCGCCGAGGCGCGAGTGACGCTCACCGGCCTCCCCGACGTGCCCGGCATCGCCGGCCGCGTGCTGACGGCGCTGGCCGAGGCGAACATCAACGTCGACATGATCATCCAGAACGAGCCCGAGACCGAGGGCCACGGCGCGGACATGTCGTTCACGGTGCCGCGCGAGGACGTCGAGGTCGCGCGCAGCTCGCTTGAGGCGCTCCGGGAGAAACTTGGCTTCGGGCACGTCGCGACCGACGAGCACATGGGGAAGGTGTCCGTGGTCGGCGCGGGAATGAAGAGCCATCCCGGCGTGGCGGCTAAGACCTTCACCGTGCTCGGCGAGGCCGACGTGAACATCGAGATGATCTCGACCTCACCAATCAAGATCTCCTGCGTTGTGCGTGAGGAGCACGTCGAGACGGCGGTCAAGCGGCTCCACACCGCCTTCGGGCTCGGAGCGGACGACGTGCTCCCCGAGGACGTGACCGGCGTCCACCGGCCGAAGGTGGCATAGCGGTGCGCGTCGCGGTTGTGGGCGCCACCGGCGCCGTCGGCTCGACGATGCTGGAGGTGCTCGCCGAGCGCACCTTCCCTGCCGACGAGATCGTCCCGTTCGCCTCCGAGCGCTCGGCCGGCCGGGCGCTGCCGTGGGGCGGCTCGGAACTGACGTGCGTGGCTCTCTCGGACGAGGCGATCCAGGGCTTCGACATCGCGCTGTTCTCGGCCGGCTCGGGTGTGAGCGCCGAGTGGGCGCCGCGCTTCGCCGAGGCGGGCGCGGTCGTGGTCGACAACTCATCGCAGTGGCGCATGCACGACGACGTGCCGCTCGTCGTCTCCGAGGTCAACCCGGATGCGCTGAACGACCACAAGGGCATCGTCGCCAACCCCAACTGCACGACCATGCAGACGGTCGTGGCGCTCGGGCCGATCCTCCGCCGCGCGGGCATCGAGCGCGTCGTGATGTCGAGCTACCAGGCGGTGTCGGGCACCGGTCAGAAGGCGGTGAACGAGCTGGCCGAGCAGGCGAAGGCCGTCGTCGCGGGAAGCGCGCTACCGCATCCCGCGGTCTATCCGCATCAGATCGCGTTCAACGTATTGCCGCAGGTCGAGACCTTCAAGGACGGCGACGACTACACGACCGAGGAGCGCAAGTGCATGGCCGAAACGCGCAAGATCCTCGGCCGCGACGACGTCGGCGTGTCCGCCACCTGCGTGCGCGTGCCGGTCTACACCGGCCACTCGGTCTCCGCGAACGTGCAGACCCGCAGGCCGCTCTCACCCGAGGAGTGCCGCGAATTGCTCGTCGCCGCGCCGGGCCTGACCGTGATCGACGATCCCGCGAACGCCCTCTACCCGACCGCGCTCGACGCGGCTGGACGCGACGACGTGCTGGTGGGACGCATCCGCCGCGACCCCTCCCACGACCGCTGCCTCAACCTCTGGATCGTCGGCGACAACTTGCGCAAGGGAGCGGCCACCAACGCCGTCCAGGTGGCGGAGCTGCTGCACGTGCGCGGGCTGCTGCGGGCGGCACCGGCGGCTTAGGCGCGCCGCAGCGATCCGCCGCCCACCGCTCGGGCCGACCCCTGACCTGCTGTCGTTCGACCCGCGGCGCGGCGGCGCGTTAGGCGCGCCGCGAGCGCTCCCGCCGCCGCGCCGGTGCGCGGCCCGGCGGTTGCTCGGGCTCCGGTCCTGCGTCTGGCGCCTCCCATGAGCGGGTTTGCGGCTTGCCGGCCTCCACGCGCACGCGCTCGTCCTCGTGGAAGAGCTCGAACGGCTCGCCGCTCGCCAGCTCGTAGGTGACCTCCGAACGGCGGATGTCGACGCGCAGGCAGCGGTCCCGCAGCATGAGGCGGAAGCGCAGCCGCGCGATGTGGGGCGGAAGCCGGGGGCGGAACATCAGCCCGCGGTGCGACATGCGTGCACCACCGAAGCCCCCCACCGCTGCGACCCATGAGCCCGCCAGCGAGGCGATGTGCAGCCCGTCGCGGGTGTTGTGCTCGAGGTCGGCGAGGTCCATCAGCGCCGCTTCCCCGAAGTAGTCGTACGCGAGCTCGAGATGGCCGAGCTCCGCGGCCACGACCGCCTGCACGCATGCGGACAGCGACGAGTCACGCACCGTGATCGCTTCGTAGTAGGCGAAGTTGCGGGCCTTCTCCTCCGGCGTGAAGCGGTCGCCGCGCGTCATCAGCGCCATCACGAGGTCCGGCTGCTTCACGACCTGCTGCCGGTAGAGCTGGGAGTAGGGCACGTGAAGGAGCAGGGGGTACTCGAACTCGCTGAAGTCGGGGACCGCGTGGCAAAGGAAGTCGGCGTCCTGCGGGTGCACCTTGACGCGCTCGTCGTAGGGCACGTGCATCGCGCTGGCGGCGTCGCGCCATGCCGCGATCTCCTCGTCGTCCACGCCGAGCGCCGCGGCTTCACGCTGATGCTGGGCGGCGAGGTTGGCGGCGTTGCGGAGGTTCCGCTCGGCCATCAGGTTCGTGTAGATGTTGTCGTCGACGACCGCCGAATACTCGTCGGGCCCGGTCACCCCATCGATATGAAAGACACCGGCGGAGTCGTGGTGGCCGAGCGAGCGCCACAGCCGGGCGGTCTCCACAAGCAGCTCGAGACCCGGGCCGCGGGCGAACTCCTCGTCATCCGTGGCGCGCAGGTAGCGCAGTACCGCATCGGCGATGTCGGCGTTGATGTGGAAAGCGGCGCTTCCCGCGGGCCAGTACGCGGAGCATTCCTGCCCGCGGATCGTCCGCCAGGGGAAGGCCGCACCCTCAAGCCTGAGCTGTTTGGCTCGCTCCTTGGCGAGGTCGAGCGTCGAGTGACGCCACAGCAGCGCGTCGGCGGCGGCGTGCGGGGCCGTGAAGGTGAGGAGCGGCAGGACGAAGAGCTCGGTGTCCCAGAACGTATGGCCGTCGTAGCCCGGGCCGGTCAGTCCCTTGGCCGGGATCGCCCGGCGCTCGGCACGCGCACCGGCCTGGAGAGCATGGAAGAGCCCGAAGCGAACCGCTTGCTGGAGCTCGGCGTCGCCCTCGATCTCGACGTCCGCGTGGTCCCAGAAGGCGTCCATGTACTCGCGCTGGCGCGTCACGAGCTCGTCCCAGCCCGCGCGCGTCGCCGACGCGATCGCAGCGCCGACCTGGTCCCGGACTGACGGGAGCGAGCGGCTGCTCGACCAGCCGTAGGCGATGTACTTGGTGACGGTCAGCGAGCCGTCGGCGGGCAGCTCGCAGCTGGCGATCACGCGCGCGAGATCAGGTGCGATGTCCGAGTCCGTCGCGGTGCCGTCGGGCCCCTCCACCAAGTGGTTCATGCCGGCGGCCATGCGCAGACCGCTGGCTTTGGTGCAATGCACGAGCGTTGCCCGCATCCCGTGCAGCTCCTGCTCCTCCGGGACAAGCGGCGCGGCGAGCACCTCGGCGGCACGGGGATCGGCGCTCCGGGGCGGCCCCGGTTCGTTCGCCGTGAGCGTCGACTGCGCCACGACGCGCAACGGCGAGTCGTCGACCACACGGACCTCGTATCGAATCGCGGCGACCGAGCGCTGGACGAACGAGACGAGCCGGGTGGAGCGGACCTCCACCTCGCGTCCTGACGGGGAGCGCCAGTGGACCTCGCGCTCCAACAGGCCGGCCCGCAGGTCCAGCGTCCGGGTGTGCGACAGCAGTTCGCCATAGCGGATGTCGAACGGCTCGTCGTCGACGAGCAGCCGGATCAGCTTCCCGTTGGTGACGTTGACGACCGTCTGGCCGTCCTCCGGGTAGCCGTAGCCGGCCTCCGCGTACGGCAGCGGGCGCGTCTCGTAGAAGCCATTCAGGTAGGTGCCCGGCAGTTCGTTCGGCTCGCCCTCGTCGAGGTTGCCTCGGAGCCCGATATGGCCGTTCGACAGCGCGAACACTGACTCTGACTGCGCGAGCATGTCGAGATGGAGCTCGCGTTCCGTGACTGCCCACGGTTCGACGCTGAACGCGCGATGGGCGATCACAGGAGCTCCTCGAGGTCCTCGACGACGATGTCCGCGCCGTGGTCGAGCAGCGCGTCGCGCTGCCCGACGCGATCCACGCCGACCACGCGGCCGAAGCCGCCCGCGTGGCCCGCCTGAACGCCCGCGAGCGCGTCCTCGTACACGGCCGCCTCGGTGGCAGCTACCCCGAGCCGTCGCGCGCCCTCCAGGAAGGTGTCGGGGTGGGGCTTGCCCTGCAGATGCAGTTCGTCGGCGACCACCCCGTCGACGCGCTCCTCGAGCAGGTGGGCAATCCCGGCCGACTCGAGCACGTCCTTGCAGTTGTGGCTCGACGACACGACGGCGCGGCGCAGCCCGGCGTCGCGCGCCGCCTCGAGGTAGCGGACCGAGCCCGGGTAGGCCTCGACGCCCTGGGTTTTGATCAGCTCGAGGACGAGCTCGTTCTTGATGTCCCCGAGCCGGGCGATCTCGTCGTCGGAGGGATGCAGGTCTCGCGACGCGAGGAAGTCTCGGACGCCCGCCGAACGCGGCTTGCCGTCCACGTAGGTGTCGTAGTCGTCGTGCTCGTCGAAGGGGCGCTCGTCACCCTGCTCGCGCAGGTAGCCGTCGAACATCTGCTTCCAGGCGCGGGCGTGCACCGTGGCGGTCTTCGTGAGCACGCCGTCGAGGTCGAAGAGGCAGGCTGTGACGCCGTCGGGCAGTCCGAGCATCGGCCGCCTTTCTACCGGTTACCGCCGCGAGATCTCGCTCAGCCGCACCGTGGACGAGGCGCCGCGCTTGAGCCAGCGCACACGAGCCGTGCCGGCGCGCGAATCGACAGCCTCAACCTTTCCGATCTCGCCGGTCGCCCGCTTGCGGACGTGGCCGGGCGGCAGGTCTGTGCTCGTCTTCGAGACCGGCCGTTGCGGGCGGCGGGGAGCCGGGGTCGACTTCTCAGCCTTGCGAGCCGGGCGCGGAGGGCGCGCGGGGGCCGGCTTTACCTCGGAGTCCGGCCTCTTCTGCACTTTCTCGAGGGGCACCATGTTCGCCCCGGTGCCCTTGGTCTCGGTGTCCAGTACCCACGTCTTTCCCATGTTCTCCATCGACTATAGAGGCGCGCCTGGGCAGGCTTCCGAGCTCGCGGCGCGAGCCAATTCCGAGCTTCCGGTAGATGTTGCGCGCGTGGGTGCGGACGGTCTCGATGCCAATCGTGAGCTGCTGTGCGATCTGTGCGTTCGTCCTTCCGTCGGTCAGCAGCTCGAGCACCTCGGCCTCGCGCGGCGTGAGCAGCTCCGCGCCCTCGACCGAGGTGGTGCGTGCGCCCGCGGCGGCGGCAGAGCGCGGCAGCACGTGCATCCCGCGCGAGGCCAGATGGATCGCGTTGACAATGTCGCGCGCCTCGGTCTCCTTCGACAGGCAGGCGGTCGCGCCGAACGACAGCATCTGGTTGCACTCGGCGGCGCTCGGCCGGTTGGCGAGCACGACGATGCGCGTCTCCGGATAGGCCTGGTGGAGCTGGTAGACCTGAGCAGGCGCCCGCAGGGTCCCGAAGTTGAGCAGCACCACGCTGGGCGAGTGGCGCTCGATCGCCACCTCGATTTCGTCGTGCTGCACGCCCTCGGCCACCAGCTCCAGATTGGGATCGTCGCCGATCAGGACGCCGAGGCCGATGGCGACGAGATCCTCGAACTTCGCTGAGACCACGCTCGGCATGTATCCGCGGGTTACCCGCTTCTCACCCCTCTCATCCCCCGAAGATCACACAGGAGGGGTGGCGTCGCTGTGGGCCGGGCGGGGCATCCTCTGGTCACAGGCTTGACCAGGGCGCGACGCAAGGGGTACGACGCCAAGCGAGAAGCCGGCCGCGGGAGGCCGGCTTTTTCGCGTGGTGGCGACCCTACGCCGCCGCCAGCTGGGAGACCTTGCGAGCGACGTCCCTCGTCGAGACGACGTGCTTGTCCATCCCCAGCTCCTTCGGCTCGAGGCCGAGCGCCAGGCCCACCGCCTGCGGCAGATGCAGCACCGGGATGCCGAGGTCGCGCTCCACGTACTGGACGGCCGCCGGCTGCTGCAGGTCCAGGTTCAAGTGGCACAGCGGGCAGGGCGTGACGAGCGCATCCGCCCCAGCGTCGATGGCGTCCGCGAGGTGGCGCCCCGCCTGGCGCAGCGACGTCGCGCGGTTCATCGTGATCACGGGGAAGCCGCAGCACTTGCGGGCGCCGGCGTAGTCGACCGGCTCGCCCCCGAGCGCCTCGATCACCCAGTCGAGGTAGCGGTCGCGGTCGGGATGGTCTGAAAAGCCGAGCCGCTTCGACGGTCGCACGATGTAGCAGCCGTAGAAGGGCGCGAGCCGCAGACCCTCGAGCGGACGCTGCACCTTCGCGCGCAGCGCATCCAGGCCGATCTCCTCGACGAGGATCCAAAGGAAGTTCTTGTTCCACCAGCGCTGGTCCGTCTGGTAGGAGAGGCCCTCGGGCTCGAGGTGGGAGTTGACCTCGGCGCGGTAGCCGGGGTCGGCGTCGAGGCGCGACTGGCACTCGGACTGCGCGCCCTGGCAGGTCGAGCAGATGTTCATCATGCCGGCGGCTTCCTGCACGTCCTGCGCCATCGCGAAGGTGCGTGCGTTGAGCGCGTCGACGAGCTCCTGGTTGTGCTCGGCGATCACACCGGCGCCGCAGCAGTTGGCACGGTCGAGCTCAACCAGCTCGAGGTCGAGCAGCGGCGCGACCTTCGCGACCGAGCCGTGCAGCTCGGGGGTGAAACCCCGGGATACGCACCCGGGCCAGTAGGCCAGCTTCACGGCTACGCTCTCCCCTCGGACGTGAACGGCTCCTCCTCGACCGGCGTGGCGCCGGGCTCGCCGGCCTCCTCGCCGATGATGTAGAGGTTGAGCTCGAGGCGCTCGTCTTTCGTCTCGATCTCCTTGATGATCCGGCGGACCTGCTTCTGATCGGGCAGCTTCGGGTGCATCAGGGCCTTGCGCACCTTCACCTTGCCGGAGCGCAGGCCGCTGATCACCGTGGGCAGGTTCTCGGTCAGCTGCTTGGCACCGCTCGGGCGCAACTGGCCCTTGACCAGCGAGCCGTCACCGAACGAGCGCGGCAGCAGCTGCGCCTCGTGCAGCGTGCCCCACTTCTCGATGATGTTGACGAAGGCCTGCTCGTGGCCGTAGCCGTTGTTCTCGTCCTTGATCTCGTAGTCCGCCGTGGCGCGCCGGCGCAGCCGCATGATCTGGTCCATCGGCGCCACGTCCTTGGGGCAGACCTCGACGCAGGCGAAGCAGTGCGTGCAGTCATAGATCCCGTGCGGATCCTCGGCAAGGTCCTCGAGCCGTTCCCTGTGCTCGCCGTCGCGCGGGTCACCCACGAAGCGGTAGGCCTTGGCGAGCGCGGCGGGGCCGATGAACTCCGGGTCGACCTCCATCGACAAGCAGGAGGAGACGCAGGCGCCGCAGTGGATGCAGGCCATCGCCTGGGTCACGTCGAGCATCGCCTCGGCGGGCACGATGTACTCCTGGTTCTCGGGCGGCTCCTCGGCGGGCAGGAGCCACGGCGTCACGCGCCGGACCTTCTTCCAGTGGACCGCCTCCATGTCCGTGATCAGATCCTTGATCACCGGCATGTTCCCCATCGGCTCGACCGTGATCGCGCCGTCGCGGGCGCGCTCGGCCGCGTCGCCGATGCGCGTGTTGCAGGCGAGCGCCGAGCGGCCGTTGATCTTGACCCCGCAGGATCCGCAGATCGCGGCCCGGCAGGAGCAGCGGATGCCGATCGAAGCGTCCTCGCGGTCTTTGATCTGGAGGATGCCGTCGAGCACCGAGCGCTCCGGTGGCAGCTCCGCCTCGTAGTCCTTCCAGTAGGCCGCCTCCCTGGACTCTGGGTCGAAGCGGCGAATCTTCAGGGTGTACACAGCCACCGTCTCGGATTACCTCCGCGGGGCATCCAGCCCCGCGTTCTGATCTCGAATTTCGACATCACGTCTCAATAGGTTCGCTCCTGCGGCTCCCACTGCGTCATCGTGACGGCCGAGTAGGAGATCTCGGCTTCGCTTCCGTTCGCGGACACGTTGATGTGCTTGAGCCACTCGTCGTCGTTGCGCGCCGGGAAGTCGGTCCGGAACTGGGCGCCGCGGCTCTCCTTGCGCTCGATCGCCGAGATCACGATGCACTCCGCGTTGTCGAGCATGAACTGGAGCTCGAGCGCCCCGAGCACGTCCTGGTTGAAGACCGTTCCCTTGTCATCGATCGAGACCGTCTCCGCCTCTTCCTTGAGCTTGCGCACGCCGTCGAGTGCGATCTGGAGGCCGGCCTGGTCGCGGAAGACCGCCACGTACTTGTCCATCAGCCGGCCGAGGTCCGCCTTGATCTCGGACACGCGCCGACCGCCCCCGTCGCGCGCGACGATGGCGTCGATCCTGTCGGCCTCGTCGTCGAGCCTGGCCCGGCTCGCATCCGGCATGTGCATGTTGCGCACGACGTCCGCGGCGTGGGCGCCCGAGCGGCGGCCGAAGACGAGCGTGTCGAGCAGCGAGTTCGCGCCGAGCCGGTTGCCGCCGTGCACGGACACGCAGGCCACCTCGCCGGCGGCGTAGAGGCCGGGGATCGGCGTCTGGCCGTTGATATCGGTCTTCACTCCGCCCATCACGTAGTGGTTGCCGGGCTTGATGTGAATCGGCTCGCGCGTGATGTCGACGCCGGCGAAGTCGCGGCCGACGTTGACGATCTCGCGCAGCGCCTCGTGGATGCGCTTGCGCGGCACGACCGTGATGTCGAGCGCCACGGTGCCGTCCGGGAAGCCGCGGCCCTCGTCGATCTCCGTCTGCTCGGCGCGCGAGACGACGTCGCGTGAGGCGAGCTCCATCTTGTTGGGCGCGTACTTCTCCATGAAGCGCTCGCCCTCGGCGTTGTAGAGGTGGGCGCCCTCGCCGCGCGCGCCCTCGGTGATGAGGATTCCGTTCCCGGCCAGCGTGGTCG
>Ga0081538_10001067_pt1 | contig 29157 bp, 28 predicted proteins | sample TabmetS5T2R1_FD_71022 | JGI IMG/M metagenome (GOLD analysis project Ga0081538, IMG submission 71022) | Tabebuia heterophylla rhizosphere microbial communities from the University of Puerto Rico - S5T2R1 | ecosystem: Host-associated > Plants > Roots > Rhizosphere ...
AGATCCCCGACCGCCGGTCGATCGCCGCATAGAGCGCGGCGCCGGCCAGCACGAGCGATGTCCACGTCAGCTCACCGGCCGGGAAGTCGCTCGCGAAGTCCTCGGCGCCGAGCGTGACCGACAGGCGCAGGAGCGCGCCGTAGAGCAGGAGCAGGCCGGTGACGAGGAGCACCGACTGGTAGGCGGGCGGGCGCCCGTCCTCGTTCGGCGCCTGGAGCCCGAGCGCGAGCACGATCCCGCCCGCGAGCGCCAGGATCACGAAGTGCACGCCGACCGCGAGCTCCTCGTCGAGCCGTAGCTCGAGCAGCGCCAGGCCGGTCGCGAGAACGACCGCGCCCGCCGCGATCAGCGGGCCGCGATGCGGCGGCGGGCGGAGCAGCTCGAGCACTCAGCGGGAGGCTACCTACGGCGCACTTCGATGCGGCCCTCGCGCGCGCGTACGTCCCACGCGGGCTGGGGGTAGGCGGCCGGCCCGTGGACGAGCGCGCCGTCGCGCAGGTCGAACACGCTGTGGTGCCACGGGCAGGTCACCGTGAGGTCTCCGAGCTCCCCCTCGTGCAGCGGGCCGCCGCGGTGCGAGCAGTGGTTCGACAGCGCGTACAGCGAGCCCTGCGCGCGGGCGATCATCACGGTCGTGCCGTCGGCCTCGACGCAGCGCATCTGGCCGTCGCCGAGCTCGCCGTCGTCGAGCACCGACGTCCACTCCTCGACGGCGTCCTCGAACGCGGTGTGGTCGACGCCGACGCCCTCGGCCAGCGTGAGGTGCCCGCCCAGATACGCCGCGGCGGCCATCGTGCCGCCGCCCGCCAGCGCGAGCAGGCGTCCGCCGCCGCCGCGGCGGCGCGCGCTCCAGGAGGCCGCGAAGAGCGACGCCGCGGTCGCGTTGGCGGCGGCGTGGACGATCCCGATGCGGCGCGCCGAGTCGCTCGCCACCTCGGTGTCGGCCCAGTCCGAGTAGCCGCTGCTGACGGTCGGCACCGCGCTCAGCAGCCCGAGCCCGATCAGCCGCTCGGCGGCCGGCCGGGACCTCTCCCCGCCGAGCCAGTCGAGCATCACCGCGCTCATGAACGTGCCGATGGTGACGTCGGTCAGCAGCGGGTGCAGGGTGTGGCCGAGCCAGCTGCCGCTGAGCGCGTCTTTGACCGGTCCTTGGGGGATCAGGCCGCGGATCGCCTTGCCGAGCTTCTTCGCGGGCGGGTCGAGCGCATCGAGGCCGGCGATCGCGCGGACCGGCGCGCGGTTGCCGGGCGGGAGCAGGCGTTCGGTCATGGGCACGTGCCTACCCATCTCGGGGTTCGTTGAAGAATCCCTAGGGTGCGGAGCATGACCCTCGTGCTGACCGAAGACCACGGCCCCGTCCGCCACGTCGTGCTCAACCGGCCGGAGAAGCGAAACGCCTTCGACGGCGCGCTGGTGGCCGCCACCGGCGCCGCGCTGCGCGCGGCGGCGGACGACGACGCGGTCCGCTGCGTCGTGGTCCGCGGCGCCGGCCCGATGTTCTCCTCCGGCATGGACCTCTCCACCCTCGCCGCGCTCGCCGAGGCGCCGGAGAACCTGCGCGCGTTCCGCCGGGCCTGCCTCGACGCATGGAACCTCGCCGAGGAGATGACCAAGCCGACGATCTGCGTCGTGCACGGCGCGTGCATCGGCGGCGCGATGGAGCTCGCCCTGGCCTGCGACCTGCGGGTACTCGCCGCCGACGCGCTGATCGGCATGCCGGAGACGCGGATCGGCCTCATCCCCGACGTCGGCGGCTCGTCGCGGCTGCCGGCCGTGGTAGGCCTCGGCCGCGCCAAGGAGCTGGTCATGACCGGCAAGCTGATCGGCGGCGAGGAGGCCGAGCGGATCGGGCTCGCCAACCGCGTCGCCCCGGCCGAGGAGCTCGACGGCGCCGTCCAGGCCCTCGTCGACGAGCTGCTCGCGTGCGCGCCGGTCGCGGTCGGGCTCGCCAAGCGGGTGATGGACGCCAGCGCGAAGCCGGCGCTGGCCGCCACGCTCGAGCTCGAGGTGACGATGCAGGAGCGCTGCGCGGCGACCGCCGACTTCGCGGAGGGCGCGCGGGCCTTCCGCGAGAAGCGCCAACCCGCGTTCAGCGGGAGATGAGAGCCAAACGTTCAGCCAACGCCCGCTGCCACCGGGCGCCAATGGGGCGCATCTAGCGTCGCCCCCGTGGGCACTCAGACGCTCCTCCTGGACAACTACGACTCCTTCACGTTCAACCTCTTCCAGCTGCTCGCCGAGACGAACGACGCGGAGCCGATCGTGGTGCGCAACGACGCGGCGACGTGGGCCGAGCTCGCCGAGCTGCCGTTCGACAACATCGTCATCTCGCCCGGCCCCGGTCGCCCCGACCGGCCGGCCGACTTCGGCGTCTGCCGCGACGCGATCCGCCACGCGAAGGTCCCGCTGCTGGGCGTCTGCCTGGGCCACCAGGGCGTCGCGAGTCTGGCCGGCGGCTCGGTGATCCACGCGCCCGAGGTCATGCACGGGCGACTGAGCCCGGTCCACCACGACGGCTCGGAGCTGTTCGCCGGGCTGCCGCAGGGCTTCGCTGCGGTCCGCTACCACTCGCTGTGCGTCGCCACGCCGCTGCCGGCCGCGCTCGAGGAGACGGCATGGACGCCCGACGGCGTCGTCATGGGCATCGCCCACCGCACCCGGCCGCTGTGGGGCGTGCAGTTCCATCCGGAGTCGATCTGCACCGAGCACGGCCTGCGGCTGATGGAGAACTTCCGCGAGCTGACGCGCGAGCGCACCACGCGCGCCCGGCCGCGCGCCCGCCGCCGCGGCCCGCTCCGCCCGCGGCAGGACGAGCTGAAGCTCGTCGTCGAGCGCATCGACCACCTCTACGACACCGAGCAGGCCTTCGTCGACCTGTTCGGCGACGAGCCGCGCGCCTTCTGGCTCGACAGCAGCCGGGCCGGCGACGAGCGCTCGCGCTTCTCGTTCATGGGCGGCGCCGGCGGGCCGCTCGGCGCCTGCGTCACCTATGACGTCGGCACGCGCGAGCTGGCGGTCAGCCGCAACGGCACGACGAGCGTCCGGCAGGAGCCCGTCTTCGACTTCCTGCGCGACGCGCTGGCACGGATGTCGCTGCCCGCCGACGAGCTGCCGTTCGACTTCAACGGCGGCTTCGTCGGCTACTTCGGCTACGAGCTCAAGGCGGACTGCGACGGCGACCTCGCGCACACGTCGCCGCACCCGGACGCGGCGTTCCTGCTCGCCGACCGGCTGATCGCGTTCGACCATCGCGAGCACAAGACCTACCTCGTGTGCGTCACCCCCACCCCGCACGAGGCCGAGGCGCGGGAATGGGCCGGCCGAATCCGGCGGCGCTTGGACGCGCTGCCCGCGCTGGCCCCACCCGCAGCGGTCGGTGCCGCCGAGCCGCCCGAGGCGCACCTGAGCCGCTCGTACGAGCAGTACGTCGCGGACATCCGCCGCTGCCACGAGCTGCTGACCGACGGGGAGACGTACGAGGTCTGCCTCACCAACCGGATCACCGTCGACGTCTCCCCCGATCCGCTGACGACCTACCGGATCCTGCGCTCGGTCAACCCGGCGCCGTTCGCGGCGTTCCTGCGCTTCGGCGACGTGGCCGTGCTGAGCTCCTCGCCGGAGCGGTTCCTCAGCGTCGGGCGCGACCGCCGGGTCGAGGCCAAGCCGATCAAGGGCACCACGCGGCGGGCGGCCACCGCGGCCGAGGACCGGCGGCTGGCCGAGGAGCTCCGCACGAGCGAGAAGAACCGCGCCGAGAACCTGATGATCACCGACCTGCTCCGCAACGACCTCGGCCTGGTCTGCGAGATCGGCTCGGTCCACGTCCCGCATCTGATGGCGATCGAGTCGTACGAGACCGTGCACCAGCTCGTCTCGACGGTGCGCGGCCGCCTGCGCGAGGACCTCTCGTCGCCCGACTGCATCCAGGCCTGCTTCCCCGGCGGCTCGATGACCGGCGCCCCGAAGAAGCGCACGATGGAGATCATCGACGCCCTCGAGACGGAGGCGCGCGGCGTCTACTCCGGGGCGATCGGCTATCTCGGGCTCGGCGGCGCCGCCGACCTCAGCATCGTCATTCGCACGATCGTCATGGACGGCGTGACGACGTCGATCGGCGCCGGCGGCGCGATCGTCATGCAGTCGGACCCCGACGACGAGTTCGAGGAGATGCTGCTGAAGGCGCAGGCGCCCCTGAAGGCCATCGCGCTCAGCGCAGAAGTCGAGCGGGTGGAGCGTGCCGTCGCTCACGCTTAGCCACGAGCGCGTCGGCGGCGCCGAGCTGCGCGAGCAGGCCGACTCGCTCGCCGGCGGCCTCGCGGCGCACGGCGTCGAGCCCGGCGACGCGGTCGCCATCATCCTCCCGAACGGCCTCCCGGCGGCGCGCGCGCTGCTGGCGGTCATGCGGGCGGGCGCCGTCGCGGTGCCGCTGAGCCCGCAGTCCAAGCCGGCCGAGCTGGCGTTCGTGTTCCGCGACGCCCGCGTCGCGACGGTGCTCACCGACGAGCGAGGCGCCGCCCGCTGCGACGGCCTCGGTGTGCGGGTGATCACCGCCCTCGACGACGACGGGCCGGCGCCGCCGCGGCCGCAGCCCGACGCCGCCGCCGTCTACCAGTACTCGTCGGGCGCGACCGGGCGGCCCAAGCGCGTGCCGCGGACGCACGCCCAGCTCGAGGCCGAGGCGCGGGCGTACGCCGCGGCGACGGACCTGACGGCGGACGACACCATCCTGTGCGCGCTCCCGCTGTTCCACACCTACGGCCTCGGGTGCTGCCTGCTGGCTGCGGCCCACAGCGGCGCGACGCTCGTGCTGCTCGCCGCGCCGCAGCCCTTCGCGATCAACCGCGAGCCGGCGCTCGACGTGCTCGAGCGCGAGAGCGCGACGGTCTTCCCGGCCGTCCCGTTCATGCTCCGCGTCCTCGCCGACGCGCCGCGGAGCGCGGACCTGTCGGCGCTGCGCCTGTGCTTCTCGGCCGCCAGCGCGCTGCCGCCCGAGACGTTCGCGGCGTTCGACCGCCGCTTCGGCGTGCCGGTGCGCCAGCTCTACGGGCTGACCGAGGCGGGCGCGGTGACGGTCAACGCCGACGGCGACCCGTGGGCCACGGCGCGGACGGTGGGGCGCCCGCTGCCGGGCGTCGAGCTCGACATCCTCGACGCCGGCGGCCGTCCGGTCGAGCCCGGCCGCATCGGCGAGGTCGCCATCCGCAGCCCCGCGATGACGCGCGGCTACGCCGGCGTGGACGAGGCCGTCAACCGGCGGGCGTTCGCCGAAGGCCGCTTCCTGACCGCCGATCGGGGCCGCGTCGACGGCGACGGGCGGCTGGTCCTCACCGGCCGCCGCAAGCTGCTCATCGACGTGCTCGGCGACAAGGTCGACCCGATCGAGGTCGAGGACGTCCTCGCCGTCCATCCCAAGGTGCGCGAGGTCGTCGTGGTCGGCGTGCCGAGCGGCGTCGCCGGCGAGGAGCTGGTCAAGGCCGTCGTCGTCGCGGACGAGCGGTGCGGCGACCGTGAGCTGATCCGCTTCTGCCGCGAGCGGCTGGCCAATCACAAGGTGCCGCGGCTTGTCGAGTTCCGCGACGAGATCCCGAGGAGCGCGCTGGGCAAGGTGCTGCGCAAGGACCTCGTCTGAGGAGGTGACGGCATGAGCGTGACCGCTGAGCTCGAGACCTTCATCGTGGAGGAGATCGCGATGGGCCAGGGGCCGCAGGCGATCGCGCCGGAGGACGATCTCCTGGCCGGCGGCCTGATCGACTCGCTCGGCGTCACGCAGCTCGTGGCCTTCCTCGAGGAGCGCTACGCCATCGCCGTCACCGACGCGGACCTCGTCCCCGGCAACTTCCAGAGCCTGGCGGCGATCGAGGCCTTCGTCGCGCGCAAGCTGGAGGCGAGCCCGTGGTGAACGGGTTCCTGTACGCGAACGCCGCGCGCCGGCCCGACCACGACGCGCTCGTCCACGGCGAGCAGCGCATCGGCCACGCCGAGCTGCTCGACCGGGTCGAGCGCACCGCCCACGGGCTGGCCGACCACGGCGTGAGCGCGGGCGACGCGGTCGCCGTCGTCCTCCCCAACGGCCCCGACTTCGTGATCTCCTTCTTCGCGATCGCCGGCCTCGGCGCCGTGGTCGTGCCCCTCAACCCCCAGTTCCGCGCGGACGAGCTGACGTTCTGCCTGCAGGCGTGCGGCGTGCGAGCCGTCATCGCCGAGCAGCGCCTGGAGACGAGGGCCGGCGTGGACGTGCGGTGGCTGACGCCGGCCGAGCTGCTCGCGCCCCAGCCGCTCGGGCTCCAGATCTCCTCCGCCGAGGAGCCGTGCGTGTTCTCGTTCTCGTCCGGCTCCACCGGCCGCCCGAAGCGGCTGGCGCGCACGCACGGGCAGCTCTGGGCGGAGGCCGAGAGCTACACGTGGATCCGCCCCGACGACCGGCTGTTCTGCGCGATCCCGCTGTTCCACACCTACGGTCTCGGCTGCTGCATGATCGCGATGATCCGCAACGGCGCCGCGCTCGTGTTCCTCGACGACGCGCATCCCTTCGTGCTCGCGCGCCGGCGCGCGCTGGACCTGCTCGAGGGCGAGGCCGTGACCGTGTTCCCGGGCGTGCCGTTCAGCTTCCGGCTGCTCGCCGAGGCGCCCGGCGAGGCCGATCTCTCGCGCCTGCGGCTCTGCCTCTCCGCGGGCACCGCGCTCCCCCGTCCGACCTTCGACGCGTTCGCGGTGCGCTTCGGCGTGCCGATCCGCCAGCTCTACGGCTCCACCGAGACCGGCACGCTCACCGTCAACCTCGACGACGATCCGGCCGCCAGCTTCGCCTCCGTGGGGCGCCCGGTCGGCGACGTCCGCGTCGAGATCCGCGACGACGACGAGATCGCGGTCGCGAGCCCGGCGATGACGCGGGGCTACACCGACCGCGACGACCTCAACCGCCGCGTCTTCCGCGACGGGTGGTACCTCACCGGCGACCTCGGCCGGCTGGACGACGAGGGCCGCCTGTTCGTCACCGGGCGCAAGAAGCTGCTGATCGAGGTCGCCGGCCACAAGGTCGACCCGATCGAGGTCGAGGACGTCGTCGCCGCGCACCCGAAGGTGCGTGAGGCCGTGGTCGTCGCCGTGGGCGGCGGCAGCGGCGGCGAGGAGACGGTGAAGGCCGTGGTCGTGGCGGGCGACGGCTGCGGCGAGCAGGAGGTGATCGAGTTCTGCCGGGCGCGGCTCGCGAACTTCAAAGTGCCGCGCGTGGTGGAGTTCCGGGACGAGATCCCCAAGAGCCCGCTCGGCAAGATCCTGAGGAAGTACCTGGTGTGACGTGTGCCTAGAGCAGCCGGACCCGCTTGACACGCACGCTGCGCGTGACTTCGTAGCCGCGGAGCGAGTAGAGCCATCGGGCTGGGCGGTTGTCGGCCTGCACGTAGCCCCACAGCGTCTCGTAGCCGCGGGCGGCGAGCGCCGTCTCGACCCCGTGCAGGAACTCCCCGGCCCGCCCGCCGCCGCGGTGCTCCTCCGCGACGAAGAAGTCGTAGCCGTAGACGTCGCGCGGCTCGAGCACGACGCCGAGCCGGTCGAGGTGCGGGTGCCCGTCGCCGGCGTCGACCCACCAGTAGTAGCCCGCCACGTCATCGCCGGCCCGGCCGACGAAGGCGCGGCGGCCGGCGTCGAGGTCCGCGGCGAAGCGCGCCGTGAAGCGGCTCGCGCAGCGGGCGGCGTTGAAGCGCGCCAGCTCCGGCAGCGCGGAGCCCGCCAGATCCTCCACCCTCAACCTCGACTCGACCGTGAGGGGCGCGATGGCGTCGAGCCGCTTGGCGAGCACGAGCAGCTCGTCGTCGGCGACGGTGTCGCGGACCCGCGATATCGCCGTCCTCAGACGGCCCGACCGCGCCAGGCAAACCGTGTCGCGAGCGAGAGCGCGGAGGCGCATGGCGCGTAGTCTCCCCGACCCCGCGCTTGGCGTGTTCGAGACGATGCTCGTGCAGGCCGGGCAGGCGCTCGAGCTCGACCGGCATCTCGAGCGCCTGCGGGCGAGCGCCGCGGCGCTGTACCCGCAGGCCGAGGTCGAGGACCTCGACGCGCTGGCCACCGAGCTCGCGCGCGGCGTCGCGCTCGGACGGCTGCGGCTCACCGTGGTCCCCAACGGCTCGGGCCTGCTCCGGACCGACGTCGCGGCCTCGACGGTCGAGCGCCCGTCCGTCTTCCCGGCCTGGAGCCGCGCGGTGCGCCTGGCCGGCCTGCGGGTCGACGGCGGGCTCGGCGCCCACAAGTGGGCCGACCGCCGCCTGCTGGCCGAGGCCGAGGCCGCCGGCGACGGAGCGGTCCCGCTCCTGCTCGACGCCGACGACGACGTCCTCGAGGCCTCGCGCGCGAACGTCTTCATCGTCGAGGACGAGACCATCGTCACGCCTCCCGCCGACGGCCGGATCCTTCCTGGTATCACGCGCCGGCGGGTGCTCGAGCTCGCCGCGGTGCGCGAGCAGGCGGTCCCGCTCGCGCGCCTGCTCGCCGCCGACGAGGTCTTCCTCACCGGCTCGGTCCGCGGCATCGAGCCGGTGTACGCCTTCGAGCGCCGGCGCACCTGGCGCGAGGGGCGCGTCACCGCGGCGCTGGCCGCAACCCTTCGAGGCGCCTGGGAGATCCAGTCATGAGCGACGCCAACGGTACGCACGAGCTGCAGTTCCTGGTCGTCATGGACGGTGCGGCGGCCGACGACAACGTCGAGGAGGTCCTCGGCCGGCTGGCCGAGGCCGGGGCGAGCGGGCGCGTCGCGCCCGGGCGGGAGTCGACGGTCATCGGCGCGATCGGCGACCGCTCGCTGCTGAACCGCATCGCGCTCGACGGCATGTCGGGCGTCGAGCGCGTCCTGCCGGTCTCCAAGCCGTACAAGCTGGTCTCCCGCGAAACCTCGCCGGAGCCGACGGTCATCCAGGTCCGCGGCCGTCGCGTGGGCGGCGCGTACTTCGCCCTCATCGCCGGGCCGTGCACGGTCGAGTCGCGCGAGCAGGCGCTGGCCACGGCGCGCGCGGTCCACGCGGCGGGCGCCAGCATGCTGCGCGGCGGCGCGTTCAAGCCGCGTACCTCGCCGTACAGCTTCCGCGGCCTCGGGGCCGAGGCGCTGGCCATCCTCGACGAGGCCCGCGAGGAGACCGGCCTGCCGGTGGTCACCGAGCTGCTCGACCCGCGGCACGTCGAGCAGGTCGCCGCCGTCGCCGACGTGATCCAGATCGGCGCCCGCAACATGTCCAACTTCCTGCTGTTGACCGAGGTCGGACGCTGCGACCGGCCCGTCCTGCTCAAGCGCGGGCCATCCTCGTCGGTGGAGGAGCTGCTGATGGCGGCGGAGTACGTCGTCAAGGAGGGCAACCCGCGCGTGATCCTCTGTGAGCGCGGGATCCGCACGTTCGAGTCGACCACGCGCTTCACGCTCGACATCGGCGCGGTTCCGGTGCTGAAGGAGCTCACGCACCTGCCGGTGATCGTCGACCCGTCCCACGCCGCGGGACGCCGCGCGCTGGTCCCCGCGCTGGCCCGTGCCGCCGTCGCGGCGGGTGCCGACGGGATCATCGTCGAGGCCCACCCACGGCCGGAGGAGGCGCTTTGCGACGCACCACAGCTGATCCGCTGCGCCCAGTTCCCCGCCTTCGCGGACGAGATCCGCGGTCTCGTGTCGCTCATGGGCAAGTCGGTCGGCTGAGCCGCCGCGCACTGCGCCGCGCCCGCGGCCTCCGCCGCGCACTCGCCCACGGCCGCCATCTGGCGGCCCTGGCGCCGTCGCCGGCCGGGAAGGCGAAGCTCGTGTGGGCCGCCGTCTGGCTCCCGCTACGGGGCGCCCGCGGCGGCCGGCTGCGCGTCACGCTGACCAAGGGCGGCCGCCGGTTCACGCTGCTCCTGCGCAGCCCGGCCGACCTGGCCACCGTCGGCGAGGTGCTCGTCGACGACCTCTACGAGGTGCCGGGCGTGGTCGACGCGCGCGTCGTGCTCGACCTCGGCAGCCACATCGGCACGTCGATCGTCTTCTTCCGGCAGCGGCATCCGAACGCCGAGATCCACGGCTTCGAGCCCGACCCGCGGTCGTTCGAGGCGCTCCAGGCCAACGTCGGCGCGCTGGAGGGCGTCAGCATCGACCCGCGCGCCGTCGCCGCCGGCCGCGGCGAAGCCGCCCTCCACTCGTCGCCGAACTCGCTCGCCTCGTCGCTGGTGGCCGGGAACGGTGAGCCGGTCGACGTGCGCACCGTCGGACTCGACGGGATCATCGAGGAGCTCGGGATCGACCAGGTCGACCTGCTCAAGATCGACGTCGAGGGGGCGGAGTACGACGTGCTGGCGAACGCCACCCGGCTCGGCGTCGTGCGCGCGATCGCCGGCGAGCTGCACCCGCAGCTCGTGCCGGTCGCGCCCGACGCGTTCTTCGCGCTGCTCGACGGCTTCGACGTCCACGTGGACGTATTCAGCCCGGCGTCGTGGCAGTTCTCCGCCGTGCGCCGCTGAGCCGGGAGAAGGTCCGCAGGCCGTCCGTGGCCTCCCACTCGCCGTCGAACGTATAGGTGTGGGCGGCGAGGTTGCCGCGGCCCGCCCACTCGGGTCCCAGCGAGCCGCCGGGCCGCTCGCGGTAGGCGTCGGGGGTCAGCTCGACGACCTCGTTGAACACGACGCGGCCGCCGTAGCGCTCGGCGCAGTTCTGCGCGGGCCGGATGAGCCGGCCGCCGTGGAGGAAGGGGCGGCCTGCCGAGCGCGCGGTGCGGGCGTCCGAGACCACGGGGTTGCACGGGTGCGGAGTCCAGCCGGCCTCGAGGCGGTCGCTGAGGTAGAGGAACGTCTCCCCCTCCACCGTCAGCCACATCCACAGCATCCCGTCGTGTGCGAGGACGGTGGCATCGACGGCGTCGACGTCCTCGAGCAGCACGCCCACCGGCTCCCAGCCGGCGGGCGGCTGCGCCGCCGCGTACAGCGTCACCCGGCGGGCGGCCCCCGACTCGGGGATCAGGAACAGGCTCCCCTCGTGGCGGAAGACGTACGGGTAGGAGGTGTGGTGGTCGCACGGCAGGATCGGCGCCACGCCCTCCAGCTCGCCGTCGGCGAGGCGGCCGACCGCCAGCCGGCCGCGCAGCGTGCGATGGGGCAGCTCCTCGAGGAACACGAACGTCTCGGCCCCGTGCCGGAGGACGAACGGGTCCGCGTACGACCGGTCCGGGGGCGGCACCAGCGGCCGCCAGGGCGCAGCGTCCTCGTGCGGGAGCCGGTCGCCGGTCCGCCGCCGGACACCGAGGAACCACTGGTGCTGGCGGGCCGTGTCGTGCAGCTTGCGCCGCACGACGCGCGCGGTCACCGCGGCCGCCTGACGCACGGCGTCCGCGTCGCTGACGGTGACCTCGGCGCGCGGGACGCTCGGACCGCCGGCGGCGGAGGGGCGCCGGCGCCCGGCCGCGAGGTCCTCGATCCCGCGCTGCAGCAGGCGTGCGCCCCTCCAGTACGCGACGTTGCGGTTGCGCTCCAGCGATATCGGGTCGGTCCGGAACGTCGAGCGGGAGAGCTCGACCACGCCCGCCGCCGTTCGTGCCTCGAGCACGCACTCGGCCACCGGCGCGCCCGCGAGCACCTCCCAGACCAGTGGCGCGGCCTCGCCCCCGCGCCCCCAGCGCAGCGACCAGACGCCGTGCGGGACCGCGGCCGGCAGGTCGTCCGGGGGCGGTCCGCCGCCGAGGCGCACCACCACGTCGGCGGCGCCCTCCCGCGGCACGTCCGCGAGCAGCGACGAGCAGTCGACGACGTGCGAGGCGTCCGGCTCGCGCCTGAACAGCAGCCGGTCGAGCCGCTCGTAGACCGCGAACAGCCGCGGGCGGACGGCCCGCGGGGCGGGAGCCAGGATGACCAGCGCGAGGGTCAGGTCGCGGTGCTCGGCGATCGCGCGCAGGACCGCCGCCGCCCACGCCGCGAGGCGGGGCGCCTCGAGCACGACACCAACCCGCAGCGCGCTCATGTGCTGACGCTACCGGTCCTCGCTACCAGTCGTGGCCCACGAGCACCGGTTCGGGGTGCAGATCGATGCCGAAGCGCGCCCGCACGCCGGCGGCGATCTCGCGGGCGAGCGCCATCAGCTCCGCGGTCGTGGCGCCGCCGCGGTTGACGAGCGCGAGCGTGTGCTTGGCCGAGATGCCGACGCGGCCGTCGCCGTAGCCACGGTGGAAGCCGGCGCGCTCGATCAGCCACGCCGCCGACGTCTTGACCCGGCCGTCGGCCTCCGGCCAGGTGGGCGCGCCGTCCGGCGCCGACTCGAGGATCGGGTTGGTGAAGAACGAGCCGGCGCTGACCGAGTCGGGGTCGGCCGGATCGATCACCATCCCCTTGCGACGGCGCAGGGCGAGCACGGCCGCGCGGACGTCGGCGAGCGGCGCGGTGCCGCCGACCGGCACGCCGAGCGCGCGGCAGAGCTCGGCGTAGCGGAGCGGCCCGGACTCGGCCGCCTCGCGCAGCCGGAACGTGACCGACAGCACCACGCGCCGGTCGCGGTACTTGAAGACGCTGCCGCGGTAGACGAACCCGCAGTCGGCGGCCGGCATGTCGACCACCGTCCCCGTCTCGCGGTCGAAGACGCGCACGGTCTCGACGGTCTCCGACACCTCCTGCCCGTAGGCGCCGACGTTCTGGATCGGCGTTGCGCCGACCGAGCCGGGAATGCCCGACAGGCACTCGAAGCCCTGGAGGCCGTCGGCCACGCAGCCCGCCACCAGCGCGTCCCAGTCCTCGCCGGCCGCCACGGTGAGCCGCTCGCCGTCGCGCTCGACCCCGCGCGTGGCGATGCGCAGCACGGTCCCGGGCACGCCGGCGTCGGCGACCACGACGTTCGAGCCGCCGGCGAGGATCAGGTCGGCGTCGCGGGCGCGCTCGATCACGTCCGCCTCGCTGCGCGCCTCCACGAGCTGCCCCGCCGGCCCGCCGAGCCGGAGGGTGGTCAGCTCGGCGAGTTCCAATGAACCGGCCCGGCGGTGAGCACGTGCGAGCCGAGCGGCCGGCCGAGGACCTCCTGGGCGGAGCGAGCGGCCTCGACCAGCCGCTCGAGCGAGACGCCGGTCTCGATGCCCATCTCGTGCAGCATCGACACGAGATCCTCGGTCGCGATGTTGCCGGTCGCGCCGCGCGGCACCGGGCAGCCGCCGAGCTCGCCGAAGCTCGACTCGAAGCTGCAGATGCCCGAGAGCAGCGCCGCGAGCACGTTGGCCAGCCCCTGCCCGCGCGTGTTGTGGAAGTGCGCGGTGAGCTGGACGTCCTCGCCGAGCGCCTCCTTGGCCGCCGGGAAGAACTCGCGCACCTGGACCGGGTTGGCCATGCCCGTCGTGTCGCCGAAGCCGATCTCCTGCGCGCCGGCGTCGATCAGCCGCTTCGCGATCTCGAACACCCGCTCGCGCGGGACCTGGCCCTCGTAGGGGCAGCCGAAGGCGACCGAGATCACGCCCTCGCAGCGCAGGCCGGCCTCGCGCGCGCGCCCGAGGACCCGCTCGAGGCCGGTGAGCGACTCCTCGATCGACCGGTTCACGTTCTTGCGGTTGTGGGTCTCGGAGGCCGAGAGGAAGACGTTGATCTCGTCGAAGCGCTCGCGCAGGGCGAGCGCGTTGTCGAGCCCGCGCTCGTTGGGGATCAGCACGGAGAGCGAGACGTCGTCCGGGACGGAGATCCGCTCCAGCACCTCGGCGCCGTCGGCGAGCTGCGGGATGACGTCGGCGCGCACGAAGCTCGTGACCTCGATGCGCTTCAGCCCGGCGGCCGCGAGCAGCTCGATCAGCCGCACCTTCTCGTCGGTCGGGACCACCTCGGGCTCGTTCTGGAAGCCGTCGCGCGGGCCCACCTCGCGGATCGTGACCTTCATGGGGACGATTCTAGGTCCGGCGCTCAGGCCATCGAGAGACCGCCGGAGACGTTGAGCGTCTGCCCGGTGACGAACGACGCGTCGTCGCTCGCCAGGAAGGCGATCGCGGCGGCGACCTCCTCGGGCTGCCCGATCCGGCGCATGCTCGTGGCGTCGATCATGCCCTGCTTGAGCCGCTCGCCGAGCTCGCCGTACTCGACCGGGGCGGCGTTGAGCAGCGGCGTGTCGATCGGGCCCGGCGCCACCGCGTTGACCCGCACGCCGAAGCGCGAGGACTCGCGCGCCACCGCGCGCGTGAAGCCGATCACGCCCGCCTTGGCGGCCGAGTAGACCACCGACCCCTGCGAGCCGACGCGGCCGGCCTCGGAGGCGACGTTGACGATCGCCCCGCCGCCGCGCTGCTGCATCCCGCCCAGCGCGGCATGGGTGACCGCGATCGTGCCGCGCAGGTTGACGCCGAGCACGAAGTCCCACAGCGCCTCGTCGGTGTTGACGAAGAACGCGAAGCGGTCGGTGCCGGCGTTGTTGACGAGGACGTCGAGCGGCCCGTGCGCCTCCTCGGCGGCCGCCACGCCGGCGCGCGCCGAGGCCGGGTCCGCGACGTTCATCGGCACGGCCAGGCCGTCGATCTCGCCGGCGACGTCGCGGGCGCCCGCCTCGTCGAGGTCGGCGACGGCCACGCGCGCGCCCTCGGCGGCCAGCCGCCGCGCGGTCGCCGCACCGATGCCCGACGCGCCGCCGGTCACGAGCGCGGTCCGTCCCTCGAGTCGCACCCCCGGAATATATGGTCCCGCCCGTGATCGTCGTACTCGCGGGCGGCACCGGCGGAGCCAAGCTCGCCCGCGGGCTGCTCGACGTGACGGACGAGCTGACGGTGATCGCCAACACCGGCGACGACGTCGAGGTCTACGGCGGCTACGTCTCGCCCGACCCCGACCTCGTGACGTTCTGGCTCGCCGACCGGATCGACGAGCGCGGCTGGGGCCTGGCCGGCGACACGTTCGGGGTCATGGACGGGCTGCGCGAGCTGGGCGACGACGTCTGGTTCAACCTCGGCGACCGCGACCTCGCGCTGTGCCTGCGCCGCGCCCGCCGCCTGGCCGAGGGCGCGCGGCTGACCGAGGCGATCGACGAGGCGCGCCGGGCGCTCGGCGTCAGCGCGCGCGTGCTGCCGATGTGCGACGAGCCCGTCCGCACGTACGTCAAGGCGCGCGGCGAGTGGCATCCGTTCCAGGCGTTCATGATCCGCGAGCGCGCGGCCGGCCCGGTCGAGGACGTGGCCTTCCACGGCGCCGAAGCGGCCGGGGCGACGCCCGAGGTGCTCGAGGCGCTCGCGCGCGCCGAGGCGGTGATCATCGGCCCGTCGAACCCGGTCATCTCGATCGGGCCGATCCTCGCCGTCCCCGGCCTGCGCGAGGCGCTGCGGGCGCCGGTCGTCGCGGTCTCGCCGCTCGTGCGCGGACAGGTTCTGAAGGGCCCGACCGACGGCTTCCTGGCGTGGGCCGGCCATCCCCTGTCCTCCGACGGGATCGCCGCCCACTACGCGGGGGTGATCGACGGCCTCGTGGCCGACGAGCGCGCCGGGACGGTGCCGACGCTCGTCACCGACGTCGACATGCGCGACGACGAGGCACGCCGGCGCCTGGCGCGCGAGGTGCTCGCCTTCGCGGCCGGGCTCGGTTAGGCGCGCGAGCCCTCGAGCTCGTAGCGCGTCTCGACTCCCACGGCCTCCTCCCCTCCTCGATCGGCGAGGCCGAGGGCGACGACGGCGGCGGCGAGCACGGCCGCCCCCGCGAGCTGCGAGCCGCTGAGCACGGTCCCGAACGCGATCGCGTTGACGATCAGCGCGGTCAGCGGGAAGGAGAGCTCGGCCACCGTCGCGACGGAGGCCGGCGTCCGCTGGAGGCCGCGGTAGTAGAGCAGCAGGGCGATCAGGCCGGGGACGAGCGCCAGGGCGACGATCGCGGGCGCGTCGCCGGGCCGCGCCTGCACGCCCTCGCCCAGGAGCGCGAGCAGCACCGCCGCCACCGGGAGCCCGAACATGAACCGCAGGCCGGCGAGCTGCGCGGGCGCGACCTTGGCCGCCGTGCGCTTGCCGAGCACGGTCCCGAGCGCCCACAGCACCGCGGCGCCCGCGCCGAGCGCGGCAGGCAGGAGCCGCTCGAGCGTCACCGCGCCGGGATCGTCGAACGCCACGAGGTAGCTGCCCAGCAGCGCGGCCGCGAGGTACGCGAAGTACCGCGGCCGCAGGCGCTCGCCGAGCAGCGCGTACGCCGCGCCGGCCGCGATCACCGGCTGCAGCTTCTGCAGGAGCAGCGGCGTCGTCGGGTCGCCGTGCTTGAACGCCTCGGTGAAGAGCACGGTCGCGATCACCGACGAGCCGCCGCCGATCACGCAGACCGCGAGCCAGTCGCGCCGGTCCAGCCGGCGCAGCGCCCTGGCCGCGGGCAGCACCAGCCACAGCGCGACGGCCGCGAGCAGCGCGTGCTCCCAGAACACGACCTCGACCGACGACAGCTCGAGGGCGAGACCGCGCCGGAACAGCGCGTCGGTGCCCCACAGCGCCGCCGCCAGGGCGACGATGATCGCTCCGCCTACGGCTCCGTCTCCGCGATCAGGTCGTCGCGCACGCGCCGGGCTCAGGTTCGTCGTCACGCATCGCTCGGGGATGGGACAGTAGCGGCGGCGTCGGGGTTAGGCTTCGCGCGTGCACACCGCGGTCGTCCTCCCCGTCAAGTCGTTCGCGCGCGCCAAGCAGCGGCTGGGCGAGGCGATCGGCGGCGGCGACCGCGAGCTGCTGGCCGCCGCCATGGTCGCCGACGTGCTCGAGGTGCTGGCCCTCGTCGACGAGCTCGGCGACGTCGTGGTGGTGACCGCCGAGCCGGTCGCAGCGCGCGCCGCCGAGCAGGCGGGCGCGACGCTCGTCGACGACCCGGAGGAGGCGGGCCAGTCGGCCGCGGCGGCCCGCGGGATCGACGCCGCCCTCGTGCGCGGCGCCGACCGCGTGCTGCTCGTGCCCGGCGACTGCCCGGCCGTCGATCCCGACGAGGTGTCGCGGCTGCTCCGAGGCGCCGGCGGGCCCCCGCGCGTGGTGATCGTCCCCGACCGGCACGGGAGCGGCACGAACGCGCTGCTGCTCGCGCCGCCGGCGGTCATCGGCCCGTCGTTCGGGGCCGGCTCGTTCGCCCGCCACGCGGCCCAGGCGCGCGCCGCCGGCGCGACGGTCCGGGTCGCCGCGCTGCCTTCGCTCGGGCTCGACGTCGACACGCCCGACGACCTCGCCGCCCTGCGAGCCGCGCTCGAGCAGCGGCCCGACGCCGCTCCGCGCACGCGCGCCGTGCTGGACCGGCTGGTCCACGCCGCGGTGTGACCGATCTCGTCGCCCTCCCCGGCCTCCCGGAGATCGCGCCGGGCGACGACCTCGGCGCGCTGCTCGCCGAGGCGGCCGAAGCCGTCGGCGGCCTCCGGCCCACCGACGTCCTCGCCCTCGCCCACAAGGTGGTCTCCAAGGCCGAAGGGCGCGTCGTCGCCCTCAAGACGGTCTTCCCCGGCTGGGAGGCGCGCGAGCTGGCCGAGGAGCACGGCAAGGACCCGCGCCATGTGCAGGTCATCCTCGACGAGGCCGAGGAGGTCCTGCGCGCCGATCGCGGGCGCCTGATCTGCCGCACCCGCCACGGCTTCGTCTGCGCCAACGCCGGCGTCGACGCCTCCAACGCGGGCGCGCCCGACACCGTCGTCCTGCTCCCCCACGACCCCGACGCCTCGGCCCGCGCGCTGCGGCGCGCGCTGGGCTGCGCGATCGTGATCAGCGACTCGTTCGGGCGCGCCTGGCGCCAGGGCCAGTGCGAGGTCGCCATCGGCTGCGCGGGCCTCGAGCCGCTCGAGGACTGGCGCGGGCAGCCCGACGCGGAGGGCCGCGAGCTGGCCGCCACCGTGATCGCGGTCGCGGACGAGATCGCCGCTGCGGCCGACCTCGTGCGCGGCAAGGACACGCGTGAGCCGGCGGTCAGGATCCGCGGGCTGGAGCGGCACGTGATCGCCGCCGACGGCGCGGGCGCTGCGGCCCTCGTCCGCGCCCTCGAGGACGATCTGTTCCGCTGAGTCGTCCGACCCCGCGCTGCCCCGCGGGGTGGATCGTCCGTCTCGCTACGCGGCCCGCTTGGCGGCCATGCGCGCGTCGAACCGGTCGCGCGCCTCCTCGACCCGCTTGCCGTGGGCGAGCGACCAGGACCCGAGCGCCTTCAGCGGCGGCGCCATCGTGGCGCCGAGCGGCGTCAGCGCGTACTCGACCCGCGGCGGCACCTCGGCGTGCACGCGGCGCGCGACGACACCGTCGCGCTCCATGCCGCGCAGCGTCTGCGTGAGCACCTTCTCCGAGATCGGCTGGAGATCCTCGAGCAGCTCGTGGTAGCGGCGTGTGCCGTCACCGAGCGCGAGCAGGATGTCCACCGACCACTTCGAGCTCAGCAGCGAGATCGAGTCGCGGATCAGTCGCGCGGAGCGCGTGCGCTCCGCCAGCCGGCGCTCGTGAGCGCCGGGCATCGGGGTAATCGGGTGGGCTGCCATCAGCCTCCTCTCATCGGCGCTCAAGCCTGAGCGCTCCTCATCTGCGTGGTGAGCGCCCGGAGGGCGCGTGAGACCCGCAGCCGCGCGGCGTTCTGGCTGCAACCCAGCCGGCCGGCGACCGCCTCGTACGGCAGTTGGTGCACGATCCGCAGCTCGAGCGCCCGCCGCTGATCGGACGGGAGCGCGCGCAGAGCGTGGCGCACGAACGGAGCGAGGGCGTTCGCCTCACTGCGCTCGTCCACCCGCTCGTAGTCGTCCTCGGCGAACGCGACCTCGAGGCCCATGCGCTCGCGTGCGGCCGACTCGATGCGGTTGTGCTTGTGGTACTGGCGCAGCAGGTTGCGGGCGATGCCGAACAGCCATGGTGCGCCTGATCCGTCGGCGAGGTCACGGAACCGGCGTGACGAGTGCCAGGCCTGCGCGAATGTCTCCGCGGTCAGATCCAGGCTGGCCGGCTCGGAACCGGTGTGGCGCAGGAACCACGAGCGCATCCAGACCGCATAGCGGTCATAGAACTCGCGGAAGGCCTCCGGGTCCTGCCTGGCCGCTTTGAGCAGCTCAGCGTCGTTTCTACTGGTCACGCGGTGCGTCGCCTCTCCAGACGGTTCGCTCGTACCATCATGCCGCCAGCGGTCGCCGCATGTCTTAAGGGAGTGCGAAGAACAAATTAGGCCGTCGGGGGTCCGCTGCCTGACATCCCGCAGTTTGCGGAGCTACACGAGCTCGTGCTCGTCCGCGACCTCGAGCACCGGGTGGTCGTGGCCCGCCTGCGGCGGCCGCACGGCGCGCTCGAGCCGGGCCAGCGCGCGGCGCCCGTCGAGCTCGAGCGTCCCGACCTGGTTGTCGAAGCGCGGGTCACCGGGCTGGAAGCGCCAGCGGATCGGCGGCGGCGGCACGCCGGCGGCGCGCGCCAGCAGGCGGCCGATCGCGGTGCCGGCGCGGGTGAACCCGAAGTTCACGCCGAGCTTCTCCTTCGTGCTCAGCGGGTTGCGGAACGGCGAGCATGTCGCCTGCCACACGTGCGAGCTGACGCCGCTGCCGCTCGGGAAGCCGACCTCGGCGAGGTAGGCGTGGTGCACGTCGCCCGACAGGACCACGATGCTCGCCGGCGCGTGCCCGCTGCCCCCGGCGCCCACCTCGCGGAGCAGCTCGCACATCGCCTCGAAGGAGTCGCGGAACGCGGGCCAGTGCTCGAGGTCGGCGCCCTGGCGCAGCTTCTCCCCGGCGCGGCTCGCGGCCCCGCCCCACGCGCCGTCGCACACGGCCTCGTTCCAGGCCTCGAGGTAGTGCAGCGCGGGCGCCATGATGAGCGGGAGCGAGGTGCCGATCAGCAGGTGGTCGAAGCCGCCGGTGGCGTGCTCGACGATCCAGCGCCACTCGTCGCCGTCGACCATGCTGCGGCGACCCGGCTCGAGCACGCGGCCGGCGCGCGAGTCGATCATCACGACGCGCGACGTGCCGACGTCGCGGCAGTAGCTCCAGCGCACCCCGGAGACCTCGCGGTCCCACGTGAACGCCGCCTCGGCCAGGATGCCGGCGCCGTCGCCGGCCTCGCGCACGCGCTGGTAGACCGGGTCCTGCTCGAGCGCGTCGGGCGCCAGGTTGCCCCAGTGCTGGTAGATCACGTACGCCATGAAGGCGCCGACCACGCGCCGGTCCCACCAGTCGGTCGCGCGCATCTCCTCGACCCACTCGGCCGACGTGTTCCAGTCGTCGATCACGTCGTGGTCGTCGAAGATCATCGCCGAGGGCACGGTGGAGAGCAGCCAGCGGATCGGCGGGTCGGTCCATGCCTCCCGGTAGAGCCGGGTGTACTCCTCGAAGTCGCTGATCGACTCGCCGGGCGGGACGCTCGTGTCGCGCCGTGAGCGGATGAACTCGAGCGTGTCGGGCGACACCTCGTCGGCGTAGACCTGGTCGCCGAGCAGGAGGACGGTGTGCGGCCACTCGTCCGTGTCCGAGCCCGCCATCCGCAGCGCGATCGCGCGCAGGGCGTCGACCTCGCGGCCGCAGTCGTGGTCGTCGGGCGTCAGCGTGTACGGCGGCTCGTGCGGATAGGCGGTGCGGCACGAGCCGAACACGATCCGCGCGCGCCCGCTGGCCGCGTGCGTGCGCAGCGTGCTGGGCGGGAACGGGCTGTCGGGCTCGGGCCACACGAGCTCCCCGTCGAGCCGGACCTCGTAGGGCGTGGCCGCGTCCTCGGGCAGGCCGGTCACGCGCAGGATCGCGTAGTGGTGGCCCTCGACCTCGAAGGTCGGCTCGCGCTCGGTCGCGCCGCCGGCGCGCACCTCGACCTCGCACCTGGCGTCCGTCTCCACCCACACGGTCGCCTCGGACGTGCTCGCCCAGCGGTGCATCGGGCCCAGGACGAGGCCGGCCATCAGGCGGCGGCCGCGAGCTCGAACCGGCGTCGGATCCCGTACAGCGTCGTCCGCTCGGCGGCGGGGCGGCCCGCGCGGTGCGCGGCGCCGATCAGGTCGTCGGGCTCCAGCCTCACCCCGTGATAGCTGCCCGCCATGCGCGAGATCGACTCCTCCATCAGCGTCCCGCCGAGGTCGTTGACGCCCCAGCGCAGCGCCTCGGTGGCGGCGTCGAGGCCCATCTTCACCCAGCTCGCCTGGAGGTTCGGGATCGTGCGCCCGAGCGCGAGCCGGAACGCCGCCGTGTGCTTGAGGTTCTCGTCGCGGCTGATCTCCTCGATCCCATGCGTGCGGCCGAGCTGGGTGTGGAAGGGGATGAAGGAGAGCGGCACGAACTCGGTGAAGCCGCCGGTGCGCTCCTGCAGCCCGCGCACGACGCGCATGTGCTCGGCCAGCTCGTCCGGCGTCTCGACGTGCCCGAACATCACGGTCACCGTCGAGCGCAGTCCGACCGCGTGGGCGGCCTCGATGATCTCGACCCAGCGCGCAACCGGCAGCTTGTTGGGGCTGATCCGCTGCCGCACGCCGTCGTCGAGGACCTCGGCGGCGGTGCCGGGGACCGAGTCGAGCCCGGCGTCGCGCAGGCGGGCGAGCACCTCGGCGGGCGGCAGCGCATCGGTGTCGCACATGTGCGCGATCTCCATCGGGCTGTACGCGTGCAGATGCAGCTCCGGCGCCGTCTCCTTCGCCAGCCGCAGCCAGCCGAGGTAGTCCTCCAGCTCCCAGTCGGGATGGATGCCCGACTGCATGCAGATCTCGGTGGCCCCGAAGGCCACGGCGTCGTGGACGCGGCGGACGAACTCCTCGCGGTCGTGCTCGTAGGCGTCGGGCGAGCGGCGGCCGACGCCGAAGCCGCAGAACGCGCAGCCGACGATGCACACGTTCGAGACGTTGATGTTGCGGTTGACGACGAAGGTGACGGTGTCCCCCGCCAGCTCGGCGCGCAGCTCGTCGGCCGCCTGGCGCATGTCCTCGACGACCTCCGGCCGGCTCTCGGCGAACAGCGCGGCGAGCTCCTCGGGCGCCAGCGCGCGGCCGTCGCGGGCGCGCTCGATCGTGTCCGGCGTGGTGGCCGCCGTGCCCCGGCGCGGGATGAACGCGCGGTAGCGGTCGTGGATCACGTCGAGCACCCGCGGCGCGATCCACTCGGGGTCGATGAAGCGGCCGTAGACGCACAGGCGCTCGGCGAGCGCGACGCCGTCGTCCGCGAGCCGCTTGCGCACCTGGTGCGGCGACGGGAACGGGTGCTCGGGCGAGATGTGGTCGCCGTTGGCGGAGAGCCCGCCGAGGTCGGTGGCGCCCGCCGCGACGAGCTCGGGCCACCAGTCGGCGAGGTTGGGCGGCACCTGGATGCCGACGCCCGGCATCAGCCGGCGGGTCTCGGCGATCAGCCGCTTCATGTCCTCGATCCCGACCGGCGTCGCCCACTTCGGCGCGCCGTGCACCGGTCCGGCGCGAAGGCCCGTGCGCCAGTACGCCTCGGCCGCCTCGGAGGCGATGTCGGCCGGTTCCTCGCCGTAGTAGCGCCGGTGCGGGACGAAGTTCTGCAGGATCACCTCCTGCAGGTGGTCGAAGCGCGCGAGCGCGTCGAGCGAGGCCATGCGGTCCGCCTCGGACTCGCCGATGCCGACCAGGATCCCGCTCGTGAACGGGATCCGCAGCTCCTGTGCCGCGGCGATGGTGGCGAGGCGCTCGTCCGGGTGCTTGGTCGGCGACCCCTGGTGGGCGACCAGGTCGGGGTTGACCGACTCGAGCATCAGGCCCTGCGACGCGGTCACCTCACGCAGGCGCGCGAGCTCCTCACGGGAGAGGACGCCGAGGTTGGTGTGCGGGAGCAGGCCGCGCTCGAGCGCCCGCTCGCACGCCCACACCACGTAGGCGGTGAAGTCCTCGAACCCGAGCTCGGCCAGCCGTCTCGCGACCCCCGGATGGTGATCGGGCGCCTCGCCCGTGAGCACGAGCAGCTCCTTGACATGGCGGCGGGCGGCGCGGTCGATGAGCCGCTCGACCTCCTCCGGCTCGTGCAGGTGCGCCTGATGGGTCGCGAACGCGCAGTACTTGCAGTGGCACCGGCACGTGCGCGACAGGGAGAGCGTCAGGTTGCGCGAGAACGTGACCCGGCGACGCGGCATGCCGCCGGGACGATACCGGGGTGCTGACGTGTCAGCTCAATGTGTCGATCGGGCGCTTCTCCACACGCTCCTGCGGGTTGAGGACGATCGCGGTGTAGGCGACGGCGGCCAGCAGCGCGCCGACGATCGGCCCGATCACGTACGTGACGAGGAACATGTCGAAGGGCCCGAAGTCGCCGTACAGGAGCGGGCCGAAGGCGCGCGCCGGGTTGATCGCCGCGCCGGTCACGGGCGCCATGACGAGCACGCCCAGGCCGAGCGCGAGCCCGATCACGTACGGCGCCCAGTCGCGGTTCCCGCGCGGGTCGACCGCGGTGGCCATGATCGCCCACATGAGCACGAACGCCGCCGTGCCCTCGGCGAGCGCGCCGAGCCAGATCGAACCCTCGGCGTACTGGTCGGGGTTCACGGTCGGGCCGGCGTAGTTCACCGCCTCCGCAGCGTCGCCCATGATCGCCCCGGCGAAGACGGCGGCGAGGAACGCGCCGACGCACTGCAGGATGATGTAGGCGCCCGCGTCCGCCGGCCCGATCTTGCCCTTGAAGAGCAGCGCGCAGGTCACCGCCGGGTTGAAGTGCGCGCCGGAGGCCGCCCCGAGCGAGCGCACGAGCACGAACAGCACGATGGCGTGCGTGAACGCGATCAGCACGATGTCGAAGTTGCCGGTGCCGAACGGCTCCGGAGCCGTGCCCGAGACCGCCAGGATGATGAACAGCACCAACAGGAACGTCCCGAGGGCCTCGGCTGCGTAGGCTGCCGGCGTCCCGAGCGGGAGCGCCGACGCCCTCGCAGGCGCCTCTGGCGCCGGGGTCGTCGTGGCAGCGGACATGGGGCCTCCTCTCCGGTGCGCCGTATTTGACCTGAACATACTCCTCCGCCTGGACATGTCCACAGCGCTGAAAGCGATCCTGCTGCTGATGTGCGCCACGTTCGCCGCCTGCGGCGGCACGTCGGGCTCCGACCGGCCCAACCGCGAGGCGACGCTGCTGCTCGACTTCACGCCCAACGGGGTGCACGCCGGCATCTACCTCGCCACCGCGCGCGAGTACGACGACGCCGAGGGCGTGTCGCTCGACGTCCGGGCGCCGAGCGCGTCGACCGACGCGCTGCGCCAGCTCCAGGGCGGCCGCGCGGACATGGCGATCCTCGACATCCACGATCTCGGCCTGGCACGCCAGGAGGGCGCCGACGTGGTCGGCGTCACGGCGCTCGTCCAGCGGCCGCTGGCGTCGGTGCTCGCCCAGCCCGAGGTGCGCCGCCCACGCGACCTCGAGGGCGGCCGGGCGGGCGTGACCGGCCTGCCGTCCGACGTCGCGGTCCTGCGCTCGGTGGTGGCCGGCGACGGCGGCGACCCGGACCGGGTGAAGACCGTGACGATCGGCTTCGAGGCGGTCAAGGCGCTGCTCGCGGGCCGCGTCGACGGCGCCACAGCGTTCTGGAACGTCGAGGGCGTGGCGCTCCGCGGGCGCCGGCCGGACATGCGGGAGTTCCGGGTCGACGACTTCGGCGCCCCCGCGTACCCCGAGCTGATCCTGTGCGTCACGCGCACGATGCTGGAGGAGAACCGGTCGGTGGTCGAGGCGACGATCCGCGCGCTCCAGCGCGGCTACACGCAGGCGCAGGCCGACCCCGAGAGCGCGGTCACGGCGCTCGTCGACGCCGAGAGCGGGCTCGACCGCGCGGCCGCCCAGGCGCAGCTCGATGCGGTCTCGCCCGCCTTCACCGCCGGCGCTCGGGTCTACGGAGAGCTGCGCGAGGACGTCCTGCGCGAGTGGGCGGCGTGGGACGTCGAGTTCGGGATCCTCGACGAGCGGCCCGACGTGAGACGCGCCTTCGACCCGACGCTGGTCCGGGGCGGTTAGCCCTCGACCCGCGTCACGGTGCCGGCCCGGGAGTCGACCACCCAGGCGGCGCCCGCGCCGACCGCGATCGACGCGGGGAAGCCCGGGATGTCCAGCAGCCGGCGGGTCGCCCGCGTCCCGGGATCGAGCTCGAGCACCTCGCCGGTCGCGGTGTCGAGGACGAGCAGCGCGTCGCGCGTGACGGCCAGCGCTCCCGGCGCCTTGCCGGCGGGGATCGGCTCGCCCCGCACCTCGCCGGTGGCGGCGTCGATCTGCGTCACGGTGCCGTCGCCGCGGTTGGCGACCCAGACCGAGCCGAAGCCGACCGCGATGTCCTGCGGGTCGCGCCCGACCGGGGTGCGGCGGCCGATCACGAGGTCTTCGCGCGGATCGACCCGCGCGACGGTCCCGTCGCCGGAGTTGACCACCCACAGGTGGTTGGCCCCGAGCGCCATGGCCGTCGGGAAGGCGCCGGTGCGGATCGGCGGCCCCTGCGGGCGGTTGCTGATCGGATCGATCCGCAGCACGGTGCCGCGCTGGCCGTTGGAGACCCAGGCGCCGTCGGCGCCGACGACCACGTCCACGGCGTCCGCGCCGATCGGGATGTTGCGGCCGGTCGACCCCGGGACGAGCGGGTTGAGGCGGGTGACGCTGTCGTCGCCGGCGTTCGCGGTCCAGACCGAGCCGGCGCCGACGGCGACGCGCAGCGGCGACGAGCCGGAGTCGTGGCGCGTCGGCGAGTCGCCGGTCCGCTCCGGGTCGACGGCGAGGATGCGGTCGTCGCGACCGCTCGCCACCCAGACGGTGTCGCCGGCGACCGCGACGTCGGTCGGCAGCCGGGCGACGCGGAGCGTGTCGGTCGTGTCGCTGCCCTCGCGGGTGACGAGGACGACGAGCGCCGGCGCGACGAGCACGATGACGAGCAGGACGGCGCCGGCGACCAGCGTCCAGCGCGACGGACGCGGGCGCTCGGCGGGCGGGCTGTCGTGGGCGACGGCGCTCATTCGTCCAGCTCCTGGGTCCCGGGCAGCCGGCTCGCCGGGACCGGGGCGTTGATGCGTGCGTCGAGCGGCCGGTAGCCGGGGTGCGCGGCCGCGGCGTAGGCGTCGAGCTGCGGAACGCAGCGGTACTGGTAGCGCCAGCCGACGTAGATGCGGCGGGCCCCCTCCTCCAGCTCGTCGAGCCGCGCCTGCACCGCGGACCACGGCACGGCGAGCGCCTCGCCCCGGCCGGCGTCCGCCTCGGTCGCCATGGCGAGGCCGACCAGGCGGCCCCGGTCGTCGACCACCGGGCCGCCGGAGCTCTCGGGCACCAGCGGGGCGTCGAGCAGGATCGCCTGGCCGAGCGGTCGGAGCGCCCCGCCGAGTGCCGCGTCCGTCCCGGTGCCGGTGGAGCGCGTCGGGATCTTCACGAGGCTCCCGGTGCCGCGGTCGGGGTCGGCCTCGCGCCGGCCGATCGCGGTCAGCGACTCGGACTGCGTGGACGCGGCCTCCGCCTGCGGCAGCGCGATCAGGCCCGGGATCCGCGGCTCGACCTCGACGAGCGCGAGGTCGTCGCACGGGGCGCGCGCGACGATCCGGCCGTGCAGGACGCCGAGGGCCGTGGTCACCCTCATGGACTTCGCGCCCCACACGCTGTGCGCGGCGGTCACGACGAGGCCGTCGTCGGGGTCGATCACGGTCCCCGAGCTGCGGACCCGATCGCCGCCGACCTGCGCATCGATCGCCACGACACCGAGGTTGAGCTTCTGCTCCTCGGTGAGCGGCGGCGGCGCGGACGGCTCGTCGCCTCCGCATCCGGCGAGGAACATCCCGATGAAGCCGCATGCCATGGCTCCGGCGATCACGCCTACCTGGCGCACGTGCCGATCCGTACCATGCGCTGCACGTAGCGGTTTGAATTGTGGTCTGATGGCAGACACAGTTAGCCTTCTGACCGCACCATTGTCTAGCAAACGGCCGGACGCGAGCCTCCGCCGTGTCCCAAGATGGGAGCCGTTACGCAGGACCAAGCCATCGCAGCCCGGGCCCGGAGGGCCCCACAGACCCCCGGCGCGCTCCGCCTGACGAGACGTCACGTCCTCATCGCGGTCGCGGCGCTGACCCTGCTCGCGGCGGTCGCCGCCGTCGTGGCGGGCCTCTCGACCCGGGCGTCCGCGGACGTCGTGGTCATGGACATCCCGGGCTCGCCCACCGGCCTCGCGGCGAGCGGCGACGTGGTGTGGGTGTCGTCGGCCGGGGCGCAGGCGGTGTGGCCGATGGACCCGGACACGGGCGAGTCCGAGGCCGGCATCCGGACCGGCGGCGCGCCGTCGCAGCTCGCCGTCGGCGCCAACGCCCTGTGGATCGCGGACACCGCCGCCGCCGCGGTCATCCCCGTGCAGACGAGCCCTCAGCGCCTGTTCTCGCCGATCCAGGTGGGCGCCGACGTCACGGACCTCGCGCTGACTGCCGGCGCCGTCTGGGTCCTGAGCTCCGCCGAGGGCGTGGTGCGGGCGATCGAGCCCGACGGCGGGCCGTTGCGGCGGCTGCCGGCCGGCGGCGCGCCGGTCGATCTGGCGGCGAACGGGCGGTGGGTCGCGGTGGCCGGCGCAAGCGGGACGCTGACGCGGATCGACGCGCGGACGCGGCGCTCGCTGGGCCCGCCCGTCGGGCTGGGTGGGACTCCCACGGCGCTCGCCGTGAGCGGCGACACCGCGTGGGTGGCCGACTCGAGCCGGTCGACGGTCGCCGCCGTCGACCTGCGCTCCGGGCGGCTCGGCGCGACCGTGGAGGTCGACCGCAAGCCGATCGCCGTGGCCGCCGACGGCGCCGAGCTCTGGGTGCTGTGCCGCGGCGACCGGACGCTCGTGCAGGTCGACGGCCGCAGCGGCGAGGTGGTGTCGCGGCGCGACCTCGACATCGATCCGACCGCGCTGGCGCTCGACGACGAGGCGGTGTGGGTGGCTTCAGGAGCCGATCGCAAGGTGCTGCGCATTGAGCGCTGACGACGCCGGCTCCCCGCTGCGCCGGTTCCTGCTCGCGCTGGCGATGTGCGTCGTGCTCGGGGCGATCGGCGGCGTGCTCGTGGCCGAGCTCCAGGAGGACCCGGAGGCCCGGCCACGGTTCATCCCGCCCCGCGAGGAGGCGTACGACTTCCGCCTGCACGACGAGGACGGCAAGCCCGCCAAGGTCACCGGCAAGCGCGGGAAGGTCGTAGTGCTGACATTCCTCTACGCGACGTGCTGGGACCTGTGCCCGGCGCAGGCCGCCGAGATCTTCCAGGCCGTGGAGATGGCCGGAGGCGACGACGTGACCGTGAACATCGTCAGCGTCGATCCGGTCGGGGATACGCGCAAGCGGGTCCGGCAGTGGCTCGACGTGCGCGATCTCGACGGCCTGGACGTGAACTTCCTGATCGGGTCGCGCGAGGAGCTCGCGCCGGTCTGGGCCACCTACGGGATCGTGCCCGTCAACGCGTCGCCGACGGAGGCGTACAAGGCCGCCGAGTCGACCGACCGCTTCCGCGAGCAGGCGGCCAAGGAGGGCATCGACCTGTCGGCGCGGCCCTACGAGAAGCCGAATCGGCCGGCGCCACCGCGCGAAGCGCTGAACCCGAACCCCGACGCGACCGAGCTCCAGTACACGGGGCGCACTCGCCACGCCGCCGGCGAGGAGTACGAGCACTCGGCGTACGTGCTGCTGATCGACCGGCGCGGCGTGCAGCGCCTCGGCATCCCGTTCGAGCGGCTCGAGCCGGAGGCGCTCGCCCAGGACCTGCAGGTCCTGCTCGGCGAGCCCTTGTAGGCGTTCAGAGGCTCCGGCGCCGCGCGAGCGTCGCGCCGTACCAGCTCTCGAGCGTGCCGGACACGCGCCAGCCGTGCGCCTCGAGGTCGTCGAGCAGCGTGCCGTGCGCGGCCATCGCCGGCTCGGTCTCCTCGACGGGCCCGCCCGGGCCGCGCGCGAAGCGCGGCGAGCGCATCATCACGCGCGCGTTGCCGAAGTCGTCCAGCGCCAAGGCCACGAACTCCGCCTCGTCGCCGTCCGGCCGCGTGCTCACCAGCGCTCGGTCGATGTCCCGTCCGGCCCGCGGCTTCACCGGCCGCGACAGCCGCAGCGCGTACCAGGGCCCGTCCCCGTCCGGTTCGACCTCCCAGCCCGCCGCCGCGAGATGGAGGAGCAGCCGGCGGTGCGCGCGGCCGGCGGCGCCGGTTTGCGTGATGACCATCCCACGCGGGGCTTCGAACGCGAGCGACGACGCGACCACCCGATGGGCGCCGCGACGGTCCTTGACGCGGACCTCGAACCGCCCGCGGCCCCACGCGTGCGAGAGAGCGATGACGCACGTCTCGCGCGCGACGGCCGGCTCGCGAGCCGCGG
>Ga0081538_10001068_pt1 | contig 29154 bp, 22 predicted proteins | sample TabmetS5T2R1_FD_71022 | JGI IMG/M metagenome (GOLD analysis project Ga0081538, IMG submission 71022) | Tabebuia heterophylla rhizosphere microbial communities from the University of Puerto Rico - S5T2R1 | ecosystem: Host-associated > Plants > Roots > Rhizosphere ...
CAGGACCTGGTAGACCAGCGCTCCGATTGGTCTCCCGCTGCGGGGCTAACTTCGCTAGGGTCAACTCGTGCGTAGAGCCAAGATTGTGTGCACCCTCGGGCCAGCCTCCTCAAGTCCTGAGCGCCTGGCCGAGCTGGTTGCTGCTGGAATGGATGTCGCGCGACTCAATATGAGTCATGGCGACTATGCCGATCATGAAAGAAACCTTCGCAGTGTCCGAGAGGCAGCCCATGCCGCTGATCGTCCTGTTGGCGTGCTGGCCGACCTTCAGGGCCCGAAGATCCGACTCGGCCGGTTCGCCAATGGCAAAGAAAAACTGCATGTCGGCGCTACGTTCGCGATCACCATCGAGGATGTCGAGGGCACGGTCGAGCGGTGCTCCACGACGTACAAGGGCTTGCCCGGAGATGTTCAGCCGGGCGACTCGATCTTGATTGATGACGGCCGGATCGCCTTGCGTGCTACCGAGGTGACCGAAACCGATGTGATCACTGAGGTCGTTGTTGGTGGACCAGTCAGCAACAACAAAGGAATCAACCTTCCCGGGGTCCCGGTCAGTGTCCCAGCTATGAGCGAAAAGGACACCGAAGACCTGCGCTGGGCGCTGCGCAACGGCGTCGACATGGTGGCCCTGTCATTTGTGCGCAGCGCTGAAGACATCAAGCTGGTCCACGAAATCATGGATGATGAAGGTCGTCGAATTCCGGTAATTGCCAAGCTTGAGAAGCCTCAGGCGGTGCAGAATCTCGGCGAGATCATCGATGCCTTCGACGCCTTCATGGTGGCGCGTGGTGATCTTGGTGTGGAGCTGCCGCTGGAAGAGGTACCGCTGGTCCAAAAGCAGATTGTCACCGCCGCACGACGTTGGGCAAAGCCGGTCATCGTGGCAACTCAGATGCTGGAGTCCATGATCTCTTCGCCACGCCCGACGCGTGCCGAGGCTTCCGATGTCGCCAATGCGATCCTCGATGGCGCCGATGCCGTGATGCTGTCGGGCGAGACCAGTGTCGGCGAGTACCCGGTGCTGGCGGTGGAGACCATGGCGCGCATCGTGGAGAACACTGAAGCTCACGGCATGGACCAGATGCAAGGCATCGATTGGGATCCGCATACCACCAGCGGCGTGATCACTAAGGCGGCCGAAGAAGTCGCCCAGCGAATTGGCGCCAAGTTCTTGGTCACCTTTACCACTTCCGGTGACTCGGCCCGCCGGCTGACCCGGCTGCGCTCCTCCATCCCGGTGCTGGCATTTACCCCGTATGAGGAAACCCGTGCCGCGCTCACCCTGAACTGGGGCGTCGAGACCTTCATGGCCCCCATGGTTGACCACACCGACGAAATGATTCGCGAGGTCGACAGGTCTCTCACCGAGACTGGGCGAATTGCCGACGGCGAGCGCGTTGTCATCGTGGCCGGCTCGCCACCCGGCGTTGCCGGTCAGACAAACATGATCCGCGTACGCCGCATAGGCGCACCCCTGTAGGGGCGAGATCGTCACACACACGTTCCCCGTCGGCAGACGCCTAACGAGGCCTCAGTCACCTGATCTAACACTCGTTAGCCATCCCAAGACGGCTACCGCGTAGCGCGAGCTACCTAAGGGCTTCGGCCGCCTGCCGTTCGTGGCCATAGTGAGTGGGACTAAAGGACATAGGCGTCCGACTCCCTCCGGCACCCGTTCAACAAGCGCGCCTGCTGAACCCTGCTGCGGTGCCGGCAAAACCTAAGATGCCTGAAACCCAAAGCGCGCAAACCTCAATCGCCAAGCCGACTCAACCACCGCGTTTTGACGGCACCGCAGCAGGGCTCAGCAGGCAAGCGAGAGTCAATAAGAGCGTGCCGGAGAGGGGAGTCGAACCCCTATGTCCTTTCGGACAGACGGGTTTGAGCCGTCCGCGTATACCATTCCGCCACCCCGGCCAAGGGCCAATGATCAACCAGCCCGGCGAACGCCCGTAAGCCCGATTATTCTGCCACAGCCGTCGTCAGGGCAGTCGATCAAATGCCCAATGGCTGTAACAAGCGTCTGGCTAGAGTGTCCCCGTGACCGGAGAAAACAACCAGGTCAGGGACGGCACAAAGACCCGCGTTCTCGTTGCTGAGGACGAGGTGCTGATCCGTCTCGATCTGGTGGAGATGCTCACCGAGGAAGGCTATGAGGTAGTTGGCCAAGCCGGTGACGGTGAGGTTGCGGTGGCACTGGCCACCGATCTGAGACCGGATCTCGTGGTCATGGATGTCAAGATGCCCAAGCTCGATGGGATCAGTGCGGCCGAGCAAATTGCCAGTGAGCGAATTGCACCCGTCGTCATGCTCACTGCATTCAGTCAGCGTGAGCTGGTGGATCGAGCCAGCCAGGCTGGCGCAATGGCGTACGTCGTCAAGCCGTTCAGCAAGGCAGACCTTGTTCCCGCCATCGAGATCGCTCGTGCGCGATTCGCCGAGATTCAGGCAGTGGAAGCCGAAGTCAGCGACTTAGCTGAACGACTGGAGTCCCGCAAAGTAGTCGAGCGAGCCAAGGGTCTACTGCAGAGTGGTCTGGGCCTCAGCGAGCCGGAGGCGTTTCGGTGGATCCAGAAGACCGCAATGGATCTGCGCAAGTCAATGCGGGAAGTCGCCGAAGGAGTCATTGAGCACGGCTCAGTTGCGAAGAAGAAGTAGCGCATCGGCATCTTTCTGCTTTCAATCACGTAACGAACCTGCAAAAAGGCGATGCGGGCCGCCGATCATGTTCAGGGAACGCTTGGAGTCAACTGCAAGCGGATCAGTGGCCGATACCGATGAAACACCAACCGGATTGCAAAAAAGGTGTAACGACCCAGATAAGGCGTCCGATCCACTAGATTCAGCACTCGGATGGCGAGCTAGGCTGCGGCCGTCCCAAGCAACAACGGGAAGTCAGTGCTTCCGCGCTGGCTTGCACATCTAGTCAGGAGGAATGGTGCGTCATCGCACAATTGTCCGTCTCGGAGCGGCGCTAGCCGCCGCATCTTTAGCGCTAACGGCCTGTGGCGGCGGAGAAGAGCAGGGAGGAGCGGCCGGAGGTGCCTCACCGGGGGCCGCCGGCACCGTCAAGATCGGGCTCATGGGTGACCTCACGGGTGAAAACTCAGGCATCGTGATTCCGCTGCGGAACGCGGCTCAGCTGGCGTTCGAGGAATACAACGCCACAAATCCCGCGACCAAGATCGAGATGGTGGAGTACGACAGCCAGGGCGTCCCGGAGCAGGCCACGGCTCTTGCTCAACAGGCCATCAACACTGACAAGATCGTCGGCCTTATCGGCCCGGCGTTCTCAGGTGAGTCTCGGCAGGTCGGGCCGATTCTCGAAGAGGGCATGATCCCCAGCGTGACGGCATCGGCAACCAACCCAGGTCTCGCCGAGAACGGTTGGAAGTATTGGCACCGAATTGTCGGGAACGATAACTCCCAGGGCAGTGCTGTCGCCGAATACATGACCCGGGCGCTGGGTACGAAGAAGGCCTTCGTCATCCATGACAACCAGGAGTACAGCAAGGGCGTCGCCGATGTGGTGAATCAGACCCTGGGGGGCAGCGGCGTCACCATTGAGACCGACGTCATCGACCCCCAGGGCTCCGACTACGCCTCAACGGTCAACAAGGTCAAGGCCGCGGCACCGGATGCCATCTTCTACGGCGGTTACTACGCCCAGGCTGGTCGGCTACTCAAGCAGCTACGCGACGGCGGCGTGGAAGCGACCTTCCTCTCCGGTGACGGTTCACTGGACGATGGACTCGCCAAAGGCGCGGGCGGCACGAACGCCGATGGCGCCATTGTTAGCTGCCCTTGCTTGATCGACCCGACTGGCAAGGCCGGCCCGGCAAGCAAGAAGCTCGCTGATGCCTATAAGGCCAAGTTCAACAGCGAAACGGCGATCTACTCGGGTGAGGGTTATGACGCCGCCACCGCGTTCATTGAGGCAGTCAAGGCAGGTAAGACTGACACGGCGTCGATCAACGAGTACCTCAAGACCATCGATATCCCTGGCGTGACCAAGCAGATCAAGTTCGCTGAGAACGGCGAGCCGGCCACTAGCGACGTGTACGTCTACCTATTCGAGGGTCCCTCGTACTCCCTACTCGGCAACACCAAGGAGGCAGAGAAGCCAGCAGCCTGAACACCTGCAGTTCGACGTGAGAGTCTTAATGCAGGCCGGATCGGGAGCGCTCTGGCGCTCCCGATCCACTACCGAAGGTGACGGGCGGTGCTCGAGAATTTTCTGAATCAGTTCTGGCCGGCTACCGTTGACGGTCTCTCACTCGGCGCCATTTACGCCCTGGTCGCCCTCGGCTACACGATGGTGTACGGAGTGTTGCGGCTCATCAATTTTGCGCACTCCGAAGTCTTCATGGTCGGGACTGTAGCGGCACTGTTCACCCTCACTACGCTCGGCGTGTCGGGTCAGTTGGGGGGCGTGGCGCTCATCGGAATGCTGCTCTTCATCGCCGTTGTTGCGATTGTCGCCTCTGGGGTTACGGCCGTGGGGCTTGAGTACATCGCTTACCGTCCGCTGCGCAAGCGTGGCGGCTCGCGCCTCGCGGCGCTCATCTCAGCTATCGGTGCGTCGCTTTTTCTTCAACAGCTCTTTGCACTGCTTGTGATTCCGGGACTGTTTAACCTACCGCAGGAAGGTGGTCGTCTTCCGGTTCAGGCGCCGGGGTGGGTGCTGCGAAGCGACGTCATCAGCATTGGCGACTTCATTGTCCGCAACGACAAGCTGCTCGTCGTCGTCGCAGCGGTGGTGATGATGGTAGCGCTCGACCAGTTCGTAGAGCGCACCAAGCTTGGGCGGGGTATCCGCGCGACCGCTCAGTCGCCGGAGAACGCCGTACTGATGGGTGTGAATATAGACCGCATCATCACCGCAACATTTGCGATTGGCGGAGCGATGGCCGGTGTTGCCGCGGCTCTATATCTGATGCGATTTGAGGAAACCAACTATTTCGTTGGTTTCCTGCTTGGCATTAAAGCCTTCACTGCAGCAGTCCTCGGAGGCATTGGAAACTTACGCGGTGCCCTGCTCGGAGGACTTGTTTTAGGACTCATCGAGATGTACGGGTCCGCGATTTTCGGATCGGAGTGGCAGCACGTGGTCGCCTTTGTAGTTTTGGTTTTGGTGCTGATGTTTCGGCCGACGGGCATCCTGGGCGAGTCTCTACAGCAGGCGCGCGCATGACCACGACCAAGAGCAATGCCAACATACTGACGAAGAGCCGTCATACGATCAGCGGCGGCACTCAGCAAGTTCGCGACTGGTGGGGCGACGCGCCAAAATGGGCACGCTGGGGCGTCTACGCAGCACTCATCATCGGCGCCCTGCTGTTGCCGGCGTCTTCCATTGGCAGTTTCATGACCCCGCGGAGCGATTGGGCAACAGTTCTTTTTTATCCCATCGGGGTCTATATCGCTTTAGCGATCGGTCTCAACGTGGTGGTCGGCTATGCGGGCTTGCTCGACTTGGGATACGTAGCGTTCTTCGCTATCGGTGGCTACTCGATGGCGATCCTTGGGACTATGTTCGGCTGGAACTTCTGGGAAATCCTCGTTGTCGGGGTGTTGGCCACCAGCGTCTCTGGCCTGATTCTTGGGGCTCCAACCCTGCGGCTGCGCGGTGATTATCTAGCCATCGTGACGCTGGGATTCGGCGAAATCGTTCGTATCGCCGCCCAGAACACAGATGCCATTGGCGGTCCGCGCGGCATCGCCGGGATTCCGCACCCGCCGAACCTGTCGGATTTCGAGATCTTCGGTATCCGGCCGCTAAGGTACGGCCTCCTTGATCCGCGGCCCTATTACTACATGCTGGTCCTGCTGATTGTGCTGACCATCATCTTCGTCAAGCGGCTCGAAAATAGCCGGGTCGGTAGGGCGTGGGCGGCAATCCGCGAAGACGAGGACGCGGCCGAGCTCATGGGTGTCCCGATCTTTCGTTACAAGTTGGCTGCCTTTGCAATCGGTGCCGCGATCGGCGGCGCCGTTGGCGTGGTTTGGGCTGGGAAGGTGATCTCGATCATTCCTGCCAACTTCCCCTTTATCCTGTCCGCAACGATCCTTGCCGCCGTCGTCCTCGGGGGGTCGGGAAACATCCCCGGCGTCATGGTGGGTGCTTTTCTCATTGCCTGGCTGCCAGAGCGGTTCCGAGTGTTCCAGGATTACCGGATTCTGCTGTTCGGTGCGGCGCTCGTTCTCATGATGGCGCTGCGCCCAGAGGGAATTTGGCCGTCGCGGCGGCGCCAGGCCGAGCTTGCGGAGGGTACCGGGGGCATGGGCGCCCTGGGCGGCGAGGTGGGCGGCCCGGGCGGCGAAGTTGAAGCCGAAGATCGAGCGCCCGAACTAGAAAGGTGAGCAGGACATGACCGACGCTCCTGTCACCCCGTCAACTCGGCCGTTGCTCGAGCTGAGAACCGTAACCATGCGTTTTGGCGGTGTGGTCGCTGTGAACGAGGTGGAGCTCACCGTCAATGCGGGTGAGATCTTCGCGCTGATAGGCCCTAATGGTGCCGGCAAGACCACTGTGTTCAACCTGGTGACAGGCCTGTATATCCCGACCGAAGGACAGATCTACTTCAACGGTGACCGGATCGATGGCAAGAAGCGGTTCAAGGTGACCAAGCTCGGGATTGCGCGGACCTTCCAGAACGTACGGCTATTCCACAACATGTCGGCGACGGAAAACGTGCTCGTCGGTGCCGATGCACACCATCGCACCGGCCTCGCTGGCGCCGCCCTGGGCTTGCCATGGCACAGGCGGGAGGAACGCGAGGGTCGGGCAAAGGCTCGTGAATTACTGGAGTTCGTCGGCATTCCCAAGCGCGGGGAAGATACGGCAAAGAACCTGCCCTACGGCGACCAGCGCCGGCTGGAGATTGCGCGGGCGCTCGCCACCGATGCCAAGCTGATATTGCTCGATGAACCTGCGGCCGGCATGAATCCCGCAGAGAAATTGGGGCTGCAAGACCTCATTCGCAAGATCCGCGATTCCGGCCGCACCGTCCTTTTGATCGAGCACGACATGAGCTTGGTTATGGGAATTAGTGACCGTGTTGCTGTGCTCGACTTCGGGCAGAAAATCGCGGAGGGCCTGCCCGCGGAAGTACAGCAAGATCCTCGGGTGATCGAGGCGTATTTGGGGGCACCGACCGATGCTTCTTGAGCTTGACGATGTCTATGTCCACTACGGAAAGATCGAGGCCATTAGAGGTATCTCGCTGGAGGTAGACAAGGGTGAGATCGTTACGCTGATCGGTGCCAACGGGGCTGGAAAGAGCACCACCCTGAAGACCATTTCCGGACTGCGTACGGTTACCCAGGGTGAGATTCGATTCGACGGCCAAGTCATTACCCGAATGCCCGGGCATAAACGGGTGCTGGCCGGCATCGGTCAGGCACCAGAGGGTCGCGGCATCTTTCCCGGCATGACCGTGGCAGAGAACCTCCACATGGGCGCGTACGCCCGCAAGGGCGACTCTTCAAAAGATCTTGCCGAGGTCTACGACCTGTTTCCACGGCTGGCGGAACGTAGACGGCAGGCGGGCGGAACGCTGTCAGGTGGCGAGCAGCAGATGCTCGCGATCGGCCGGGCGCTGATGAGTGAGCCGAAAGTGCTGTTGCTCGATGAGCCGTCGATGGGTTTGGCGCCTTTGCTGGTAAACCAAATTTTCACGATCATTGAGGAGATCAACCGGAGAGGCACCACGATTCTGCTCGTTGAGCAGAACGCCCAGCAAGCATTGGCAATTGCGCATCGGGCGTACGTAATTGAAACCGGGCACATCGTCAAGAGCGCCCCGGCACAGGACTTGCTCAACGACCCCGATGTGCGGGCTGCCTACCTTGGTGGTGATCTGGGTCACGGACCCTCGGGCCGAGCGAGCTAGGGCCGGCCGAGCTGAGGCAGTACAGTCGGCTCCGCTTCACGTAGTTGATCACTGCTTTGGCCACGCGAACTAACGTGCGAGTAGTCGGCAGATGATCGGCGAGGCAGGAGCATGAGCCCGTGACAACGTCGTCAATTGGTTCCGATGCCGCTCTCCCGCAGGCTGTGGGAGCGGCGGCGGCGAGCGTCTGGGGAGACGAGACCGAGATCGCCGCAGCGACGGTGGCTCTGGCCAGCCGCCGCATTAGCAAGCCTTCAGATCCCAAAACGACGGCAAGATCCGCCTCTGAATTGGCTGCCGATGCCGGGCAGACCATTACGCCTGAGGGACTCGGGGCCGACGAGGCGCTACGCATCTTTGAAGACGTTATCGCTCCTGCGACCCGTGCCCAGGACGACCCGATGAACCTGGCCTACATTCCGGCCGCGCCAACTCGGGCTGCACTTGCCTTTGACGCAGTGGTGAGCAGTTACAACATCTTCGCTGGAAGCTGGGAGTCCGGATCCGGCGCGATCTTCGCCGAGAACCAGGCACTTGCCTGGCTCGTCGAGCTACTCGGCTGGCCGGAGACCGCCGGTGGTTGCTTCGTTGCCGGCGGCACGACCGGCAACCTCTCCGCCCTCGTGGCGGCGCGACAGTTTGCCCGAAACCAGCTAGGTAAGCATCCGGCCGGACAGTGGCGCCTGGCCTGCACCACGCAGGCGCATTCCTCAGTGCAGCAGGCAGCGGCCGTGTTGGACGCAGAGCTGGTGACGGTGCCAGAAAATGATCATGGTCAGATGACCGGCGAGGCCTTACGAGCAGCGCTCGCCAAGTCGCATGACGTCTTCGCGGTAGTGGCCTCAGCCGGTACCACGAATGCCGGCATCATCGATGACTTGGCCGGTATCGCGGACGTCTGTAAGAGGTTCGGTGTTTGGATGCACGTTGATGGGGCGTACGGCGGGGCGGCGCTGGCAGCTCCGAGCGTGCGCCAGCTCTTCACCGGCATCGAGCGCGCCGACAGCTTCATCGTCGACCCGCACAAATGGCTGTTCGCAACCTACGACTGCTGTGCCCTGCTCTACCGACAACCTCAATTGGCGCGAGCGGCGCACGCTCAACACGCTGGATATCTCGATGCCATCGACCGAGAGGCTTGGAATCCCTGGGACTACGGCGTGCACCTGACGCGCCGGGCCCGCGGTTTGCCCTTCTGGTTCAGCCTGGCCACTCACGGCACGAACCGATATGTCGCCGCGATTGAGCAAACGCTGGCAACCGCCCGGGCCGTGGTGGATGGGATCCGACGCATTCCGCAACTGGCTGTGCTCAAGGAGCCGATACTGTCGGTCGTGCTGTTCGAGCGGCCGGGATGGGATGACGCAGCGTACAAACGCTGGTCGAGGCGACTTGCCCTTGACGGCAGGATCCTCTGCGTTCCGACACAGTGGCAGGGCCGGACCGCGCTACGGCTTGCCTTCGTGAATCCGGCGACCGAGGCCGATCATGTTCTGGAGGTGCTGGCTGAAACCACCACCGATCCCAACGGCTACGTCTGAAACGGCGACGGCTAGCTGCCCGGAGCAGCTGCGGCAGCCCGGGGACTGACCAGCTGGCAGGTGACGCGTGCCGTACAGACTCGCTTGCCGGTGTCGTCAGTGATCACTATCTCGTAGCTGGCAATGGTCTTGCCAAGCTGCAAAGCGGTTGCAGTGCCGGTCACCCAGCCGGCGGTTACCGACCGGTGGTGTGTCGCGTTGATGTCTACCCCGACCGAGATCTTTTCCGGCTGGGCATGCATGAACGAACCGAGCGAGGCGAGCGTCTCGGCCAGCACGCACGATGCGCCGCCGTGCCAAAGCCCAAACGGCTGTGTATTGCCTTCCACCGGCATCCGGCCCACGACGCGTTCAGGTGTCAGAGTCAGCAGCTCGAGGCCCATTTTGGTGTCCAACGCGCTGTGCAGTTCGGCATACTCGGCGGGAATGTCCTGCCGGTCGCGGATCGGAGTCACGGGCTCACATTAGACGCCTCTTATGTCGGTACGCGCGGCTAAAGTCGGCATGTGCCGACCAGGACCCAGCTCACACCGAGTGGTACAGCTCGCACGCCCGTCAGCCAGTTACCAGCGCGGCCGAAGCTAATGCTGATCGACGGCCATTCCATTGCGTATCGGGCTTTCTTCGCCCTCCCTGTCGAGAACTTCTCGACACAAACCGGCCAGCACACCAATGGCGTCTTCGGGTTCACCTCAATGCTGATCAATGTGCTGCGCGACGAGCAGCCAACCCACCTTGCAGTCGCCTTCGACGTCTCGCGTCATACCTTCCGCTCAGAGCTCTACAGCGAATACAAGGCCAACCGCACCACAACTCCCGATGAGTTCAGGGGCCAGCTGGACTTGGTCAAGGAGGTGCTCAAGGCTCTCAACGTCCCGTATCTGGAAAAGGAAGGCTATGAGGCCGACGACGTCATCGGCACGCTAGCGACCCGTGCTGAAGCAGCTGGCTACGAGGTGTTGATCTGTACCGGCGACCGGGACGTGTTCCAGCTAGTCAGCGACAACGTAACCGTGCTCTACCCGCGTAAGGGCGTATCCGACCTGGCACGGATGACACCCAAGGCAGTAGAGGAGCGCTACTTCGCCACCCCGACCAGATACCCCGAGCTGGCCGCGCTGGTGGGTGAGTCCAGTGACAATCTGCCCGGTGTGCCTGGTGTCGGGCCCAAGACCGCTGCCAAGTGGCTCGAGATGTACGACGGCCTGGAGAACCTGGCCGCACACGCCGGGGAGCTCAAGGGCAAGGCCGCCGAGGAATTCCAGAAGCGGATCGATGCCGTACTGCGTAATCGCCAAGTGAACGCACTGGTTCGTGATCTTGACCTGGAGATCGGTCTGGACGATCTGGTACGCCGCCCATGGAACCGCGAGGAGACTCACCAGCTCTTCGACGGCCTGGAATTCCGAGTGCTGCGCGATCGGTTGCTCGAGGCACTACCAAACGCGGAGGAAGTGATCCCTGAAGGTGGATTCGACCTTGAGGCCGCACGACTCGAACCCGGTGAGCTCGGGAACTGGCTTGCCGCCCACGCAGCCGGCGATCGTACCGGCGTAGACATCATCGGTCACTGGGCATCGGGAACCGGTGATGTGACCGCTCTTTCGCTGGCTGCCGCCGACGGCGCCGCTGCCTACGTAGTGGTGTCGGACCTCGGCCCTGATGATGAGAACGCGCTCGCAGACTGGCTCGCAGACCCCGAACGGCACAAGGCAATGCACGACGCAAAGGGCCCCTTACTGGCAATCTGGGCCCGCGGCTGGGATCTGGCCGGCCTCACCTCCGATACGCAATTGGCTGCCTATTTGATTACTCCTGATCAGCGGACCTTTGATCTGGCTGATCTCACAATCCGCCACCTCAAGCGGGAGCTCCGCATTGAGGGCGCGCCAGATCTCGCTGACACTGACCAGCTGGCGCTTGATTTCGGTGATGACGACTCTGGTGCCAAGGTTGCGGCGGAGGCTTCCATGGTTCGGGCTCGGGCCGTCATCGATCTCGCCGACGCGCTTGACTCAGAGATCGAGCAGCGCAACGGTACGAGCCTGCTCTATGGCGTGGAGTTACCGCTGCTCCGGACCTTGGCGCGCATGGAACAGACCGGTGTTGCCGTCGACATCGAGCATCTAGAGACGCTGGAAGCGGGATTTGCCGCCACGGTCAGCCGCGCCGCCAGCGACGCGTACGAGGTACTGGGCAAGCAGATCAACCTCGGCTCGCCCAAGCAGCTGCAAGTGGTGCTGTTCGATGAACTGGGTATGCCCAAGACCCGGCGGACCCGGACTGGTTACACCACTGATGCCGAGGCGCTGCAGCAGCTCTATGTGAAGACCGAGCATCCCTTCCTGGCGCATCTGTTGGTGCATCGGGATGCGATCCGGCTCAAGCAGACTGTCGAGGGCTTGCTGAAGGCAGTTGCCGACGACGGCCGGATCCATACCACCTACGCACAGACTATTGCCTCCACAGGGCGCCTCTCCAGCACCGATCCGAACCTGCAGAACATCCCGATCCGCACCGAGGAAGGCCGTCGGATCCGGCAGGCGTTCATTGTCGGTCAGGGTTTCGATGCGTTGATGTCGGCGGATTACTCGCAGATCGAGATGCGCATCATGGCGCACGTCAGCCAGGACGAGAGCCTGATCGAGGCCTTCAAGTCAGGTATGGACTTCCATACCGTTACCGCGTCGCGAGTTTTCGGCGTCGAGCCGCAGCAGATTACGCCGGCTGAGCGGGCCAAAATCAAGGCAATGAACTACGGCCTGGCGTATGGACTAAGCGCGTATGGGCTTAGCCAGCAACTGAACATCGAGGTCTCTGAGGCGAAGGCGCTGATGGATGAGTACTTCGAACGGTTCGGCGGGGTGCGGACCTATCTGCATTCGCTGGTGTCGGATGCGCGCCGTACCGAATACACCGAGACCATCCTCGGCCGCCGTCGTTACCTGCCTGACCTGATGAGTGACAACCGGCAGCGCCGCGAGATGGCCGAGCGGATGGCGTTGAACGCGCCGATCCAGGGCTCGGCCGCCGACATCATCAAGATCGCCATGCTGGATGTGGAGAAGGCGTTGGATGACGCCGGGATGCGCAGCCGAATGCTGCTCCAGGTGCACGACGAATTAGTCTTCGAGATCGGCCCGGGGGAGCGGGAGCAGCTTGAGGAGCTGGTACGCACCAAGATGGGCAACGCTGTTGCTCTGGATGTCCCGTTGGATGTTTCTGTGGGTGTAGGCCGGTCCTGGCACGACGCAGCGCACTAAAGACGACGACATCGGGCTGTCTCCAGCGCTGGATTTGCCGCGACCAGGCAGCAATGTTTGACCCTTTTGGGGCACGGCGCTAACCTGAACCGTCGCTGTGGCCTGCGCGACTTCGGACGGAGTAGGTCACGCTCGTACGGGTCGGATTGTCGTCAGCTGCTGGTTGAACCTTTCCTAGGTACGGATCGGGTCACAGCCACGCCCACAACAGCATCAACCATCCCGGAGCCCTACTACATGACGTCCTCCCTTGAGGCACCACCGCAGGTCGCCGTCGACGACCTGGGTTCGCCCGAAGCCTTTCTTGAGGCAATCGACAAAACCATCAAGTACTTCAATGACGGCGACATCGTCACTGGGACAGTTGTCAAGGTCGACCGTGACGAGGTCCTTCTCGATATCGGCTACAAGACCGAGGGAGTCATTCCCTCCAAAGAGCTCTCGATCAAGCATGACGTCGACCCCTTCGACGTGGTCAGCGTCGGCGATCAGGTCGAGGCCCTAGTCCAGCAGAAAGAGGACAAGGAAGGCCGCCTCATCCTGTCCAAGAAGCGTGCTCAGTACGAGCGCGCCTGGGGCACGATCGAGAAGATCAAGGAAGAAGACGGCGTCGTTACCGGCCAGGTCATCGAGGTCGTCAAGGGCGGCCTGATCATCGATATCGGTCTACGCGGCTTCCTGCCCGCATCGCTGGTGGAGATGCGGCGAGTCCGTGATCTTCAGCCCTACGTCGGCATGGAGCTAGAAGCCAAGATCATCGAGCTCGACAAGAACCGCAACAACGTTGTGCTGTCCCGCCGTGCCTGGCTGGAGCAGACCCAGTCCGAGGTACGCCAGAACTTCCTGACCCAATTGCAAAAGGGTCAGATCCGGCGCGGCGTGGTGTCCTCCATCGTCAACTTCGGCGCCTTTGTCGATCTTGGTGGGGTAGACGGCCTGGTGCACGTCTCTGAGCTGTCTTGGAAGCACATTGACCATCCCTCCGAAGTCGTTGAGGTAGGTCAGGAGGTCACCGTCGAGGTGCTCGACGTTGACATGGACCGCGAGCGTGTCTCGTTGTCGCTCAAGGCCACTCAGGAAGACCCGTGGCAGGCCTTTGCGCGAACCCATCAAATCGGCCAGATCGTGCCCGGCAAGGTGACCAAGCTGGTTCCATTTGGTGCCTTCGTCCGCGTCGAGGAGGGCATCGAAGGTTTGGTGCATGTCTCTGAGCTGGCAGAGCGGCATGTCGAGATTCCCGAACAGGTCGTACAGGTCAACGACGATGTCATGGTCAAGATCATCGACATCGATCTGGACCGCAGGCGGATCTCACTGTCACTGAAGCAGGCCAACGAGGGCGTCGACGCCACAGCCGATGACTTCGACCCCACGCTGTACGGCATGACGGCCTCCTACGACGAGCAGGGCAACTACCTGTATCCGGAGGGCTTCGATCCCGAGACCGGGGAGTGGCTGGAAGGCTACGAGGAACAGCGCGCGGCCTGGGAACAGCAGTACGCCGAGGCGCATGCCCGCTGGGAGGCGCACAAGAAGCAGGTCGAGGACGCCGACGACGCCGCCGCGCCATCCCCATCGAGCTATTCCTCCGATGCCACGCCAGCTCCGACTCCAGGTGCTTCGGAGGGGTCATTAGCCTCCGACGAGGCGCTGCAGGCGCTGCGCCAGAAGCTCACCGGCGCCAGCTGACTTCGCACGTCCCCGTGCGGGTAGGTCTCACGGGCGGTATTGCCTCGGGAAAGAGCCTCGTTGCAGCAGAGCTGGCGGCGCGCGGTGCAGTCATCATCGACGCCGACGTACTGGCCCGTGAGGTCGTCGAGCCCGGCACTCCCGGGTTTACCGCGATCATCGAGCGATTCGGTACGCAGGTTCTTGCTGACGGGCGGCTCGATCGGGCACATCTTGCTGACATCGTTTTCGCTGATCCGGTTGCGCGCCGAGATCTTGAGCAGATTGTGCACCCGGCGGTCCGGGCGCGAGCCGTGGAGCTGGAGCAGGCGGCCGGTCCTGGTGCAATCGTGGTCCATGTCATTCCCTTGCTCGTGGAGACCGGTCAGCAAGCGCAATTCGATCTTGTGGTGACTGTTGACGTAGATCGCGAGACACAAATCCAGCGGCTGATGGAGCGGAATGGGTTCAGTCGCGCCGAGGCCGAATCCAGGATTGCCGCCCAAACGAGCAGCGAAGATCGCCGGAGGGCCGCTGATGTGGTGCTGAACAACACCGGAAGCGTGGTCCAGCTGAAGGATCAGATCGATGAGCTCTGGGCCGTACTGACTTCGGCGGCTGCGAGGCAATGACATACTCGCAATGCTTGGGGTCGTGGGTTAGGTCCTTGAGCCGAGGGGCATGCCCGATGGCAGTGCACTCGTCAACTTGCAGGTTCAAGGAGGTCAACCTTGGAATGCCCACGATGTCGGGCTGAGCTTCCCGAGGTCGCGCACTTCTGCCATGTCTGTGGGCAGGACCAGCGCTCCGCGGATTTCGCCCGAAGGAGGTCCTATGCCGCTAGGCCGGATGAGCCGGTTGCTTCGTTCGCGCTAATTTCATCGATCATGCCGCGCGGCGCCGGCCAGCGTCCTCAGACGTACCGGATTGCGCTCACCCTCGCGCTGGTCGTAGCCCTGATTGCGGCGATTTTCGGCGCGATGCCGATCGCGGTGCTCGTGACCGCCTTTGCCGTACCGGTCGTCTACATCGTTTACATCTACGACGTCAACTTGTGGGAGGACGAGCCGGTAATCGTCACCGGTCTCGCCTTCGCATTGACCGGTGCGTTGACCGTTGGGTTCACCGTTTTGTGGACCTATCTCCGAGGGCCGGTGCCATACGGCACTACCACGTTCGAGGGCTCGCTTAGTGCCGCGCCGACAGTCGGCACGTTTCTGCTGGTGGCGCTCGCGGTGCCGATCGTCGGAGAAATAATCCGCCAGATCGGTCCGGTACTGCTCGCAATGCGCCCAGAGTTCGACGATTTGATGGATGGGCTCACCTTCGGTGTGATCAGCGGGGTCTCATACGCCTGCTTCGACACCCTGACTCGTCATTGGGATCTGCTGACTGGGGGGCTGCAAGAGCAGGAGCCCGGCTTGTGGGTGTCGCTGATCTTTCTCGAGGGCTTCGTCAAACCGCTGATCATCGGGACCGCTAGTGGCATCGCCGTCGCGGAATTCTCCGGGCTGGGCCGCGGCTACGACGGTTTTACGCCGCGCTACTTCCGCGGGCTCGGCGAGGCGATCCTGGCCAATGCTGCGTATCAGGCCGGCACATACCTGTTCTCCTTCGTCGGTGACGCCACACTCGGTGTGATCTTGAGCATTCTCTGGGGCCTGATCATTTTGGCGATCTTGATCTTGCGAGTCCGCAATGTGTTGCACAGCGGACTGATGGAGGCCGCATTGGAGCGTTCGGCGCGGAGAAGTGTCGCTGGGCCGTCTGGTGAACTGCAGTTCTGTGCACAATGCGAGATGCCGCTGCTGGAACATGCTGCCTTCTGCAATGTCTGCGGCACCGCCGTACTCGTGCAACCCAAGCCAGCAAAGCCCAAGGTAGGGGCGGTGCTGCGGACGGCTGGGCCGGACGAATCGATTGTTCCAGGTTTTGATACGCCACTGGCCGGTGAACAGACGCCGGCTAGTGATCATGAAGCCTCATCCGTTTCCGATACCACAATCGTCCAGGAGGAGAAGGCGAAGGCAGACGAGGCACGAGACCGGTTCTACGACGAAGAGGAGGGCCGGCCGTGACGCAGGATTCGGGACAGTGGGGCCAACAGGGAGGGCAACCGGGCGGTCAGCAGGGTGGCTATCCGCCTCAGGGGCCAGGTGGCTACCCGCCGAGACCGCAGCAGCCGTCGGGCTATCCACCACCTCAGCAGCCGGGCGGTTATCCCCCGCAACAGCCCGGAGGCTTTCCTCCGCAGCAGCCAGCCGGTTTTCCACCCCAGCAACCGGGTTATCCACCGCAAGGCGGCTATCCGCCGCAGGTGCCCCCAGGTGGATACCCACCGCAGCAGCCAGGGGGCGTTGGGCCCCAGGGGCCCGGAGCTGGCTTCCCACCCGGTCCGGGTGCGCCGCAGAAGAAGAGTCCGGTGATGATCATTGCGATTGTCGCAGCGGCAATCGTGCTGCTGGCGGCGGTTGGCGGCATCATTATGGTGCTCACCCGCGGCGGTAGCGATCAGCCCGATGTCACTATCACTCCGAGCCAACCGGTGCCGCCGACCGAAGAGCCGACCCCGGAGCCGACCGGCCAGCCAACCCCTGAGCCGCAGCCCTCACCGACCGAACCATCCCAGCCCCCGACACGTGGCTCGGTGGACCTAGGCAATGGCATCGAGTTGGTGCCGGCCGCCGGCTGGGAAGTCAAGAAGACCGGGCAGAATGTGGCTCAGCTGTCCGACGGCAAGAATGTGTTTCTTGGACAGTCGTTGCAGATCTCCCAGTCCACGAATCCTGGACAACTGTGTGACGCCTGGCATCGGGAAATTGCCAAAGACACAACCAACGGTCAGTTTCAGGATGCGAAAGACGCTGACGTTGGCACGACCAGACTCAAAGCGGCAACCTGTGTCGCACAGGTGACCGTCACCGGGGGCCAAGGTTCGACGAAGTTGTTCTTGTTCTCCCTGGTTTCGGTTCGGCAGAGCGACGGTGTGACGGTCATCGGCACCACCTACTTCACGCCCGACGCTGACACCGCACAGCTCAACAAGGACTTCACATCAATGATCAACTCCATGCTGAGAAGTCAAGCCGCCGGGGGATAGGGCCCTTGTGGTCGAGCCGCTCGTCGAAGAGCGGCGATTGCGAGCGTCCACTGGCCGGCGCGAGCAATCCTGTCAGAAGGGGCACGTAGGCTCGCGCCATGCGGGCGATTGAAGACCTTCAGCGCGCAGTCGCGCCTTTCAAAGTGGAGAGCGACTTCACGCCATCCGGGGATCAACCTCAGGCAATCGACGAGCTCGAGCAACGGATCACTAGAGGCGAGCAGCACGTCGTCTTGCTTGGTGCCACAGGTACCGGCAAGACCGCCACCATCGCCTGGCTCGCCGAACGGCTACAGCGGCCGGTTCTGGTAATGCAACCAAACAAGACACTGGCGGCCCAGTTCGCCAATGAGCTCAGGCAGTTCTTCCCGCGCAACGCCGTCGAGTACTTCGTCTCCTACTACGACTACTACCAACCTGAGGCCTATGTGCCCCAGACCGACACCTACATCGAAAAGGACTCCTCGCTCAACGAGGAAGTCGAGCGGCTGCGGCACTCGGCGACCAATTCACTGCTCATGCGCCGCGACGTCATTGTGGTTGCCACGGTGTCGGCCATCTATGGCCTCGGTACGCCACAGGAGTATGTCGGCCGGATGATCAAGCTCCAGGTGGGCCAGGAGATCGAGAGAGATGCTCTGCTGCGCCGACTGGTGGGCATCCAGTACGCCCGCAATGACCTGTCCGGCAGCCGCGGCACGTTCCGGGTCCGCGGCGACACCCTCGAAGTGTTCCCGATGTATGAGGAGCTCGCGGTTCGCGTGGAGTTTTTCGGGGACGAGATCGAGAAACTGAGTACGTTGCATCCGGTAACTGGCGAGGTCGTCACCGAGGATCGTGAGATCTACCTCTTTCCTGCCAGCCACTATGTTGCCGGCCCGGAACGGATGGAACGGGCCATTGGTGGTATCGAGCTGGAGCTGGGCGACCGACTCGCCGAACTGGAGCGGCAGCAGCGGCTGCTCGAGGCGCAGCGGCTGCGGATGCGGACCAGCTACGACATCGAGATGATGCGACAGATCGGCACCTGCTCGGGCATTGAGAACTATTCCCGGCACATCGACGGCCGGGCCCCTGGAAGCCCGCCGAACTGCCTGCTGGATTACTTCCCGGCCGACTTCTTACTCGTGATCGACGAGTCGCATATCACCGTGCCGCAGATCGGAGGCATGTACGAAGGCGACATGTCCCGCAAGCGGACCCTCGTCGAACACGGTTTCCGGCTGCCCAGTGCTATGGACAACAGGCCGCTGCGCTTCGAAGAGTTTGTCGAGCGTACCGGCCAGACCGTCTATCTATCCGCCACTCCGGGTAACTACGAGCTGGCCCGGTCCAAGGGGTCCGTCGAGCAGCTGATCCGGCCGACTGGGCTGGTGGATCCTCAGGTGGTCGTCAAACCAACCCACGGCCAGATCGACGATCTGATGGGGGAGATCCGGGCCCGTACCGAGCGGCACGAGCGGGTGCTGGTGACCACCCTGACCAAGAAGATGGCTGAGGATCTCACCGACTACCTCCTCGAGAACGGGATCCGCACTCGTTATCTGCACTCCGAGGTCGACACGCTGCAGCGGGTCCAGTTGCTGCGGGAGCTGAGGACCGGGGAATTCGACGTCTTGGTCGGGATCAACCTGCTTCGCGAAGGCCTGGACCTTCCGGAGGTCTCGCTGGTCGCCATCCTGGATGCCGATAAGGAAGGCTTTCTGCGCAGTGAGAAGAGCTTGATTCAAACGATTGGCCGAGCCGCCCGTAACGTCTCCGGTGAGGTCCACATGTACGCCGACTCGGTTACCGATTCCATGACAGCCGCAATCGATGAGACCAACCGCCGTCGCGAGAAGCAGGTGGCGTACAACCTTGCGAATGGCATCGATCCACAGCCCATTCGGAAAAAGATTGCTGACATTACCGACATGCTGGCTCGAGAGGACGCCGACACCGACCACTTGCTTGGCGGACGTCAGCGAGGCCGCGGTCGGGCCCCCGTACCGTCGCTGGGCGCCAAGGAGACCAGCGCGCAGGCACGCCGGCTGGCCGGGCTGCCAGCAGGTGATCTCGCCGACCTGGTACAAGAGCTCACTACCCAGATGCACGCAGCTGCGGCGGATCTGCAATTCGAACTGGCAGCCCGGTTGCGTGATGAGATAGCCGACCTCAAGAGGGAGCTACGGCAGATGGTGGAGGCCAACCGCTGATATCTGATGTGAAGCCATTCGCTGACTCCTGACATACTGAATGGCGGAGGGGAGTATTCCCCCGCGGAGGCATCGTCATCACGGATCGTTCCGGACAGGGTCTATTCCTAACCAGACACCCCGGTGCCCTCGGCCGGTAAGACTGGCGGAAGAGACCTCCGAGACTGAATGTTCGCCAAATCCCGTCTCGGAAGGACTCCCATATGGACGTTCACCTTTACGCGTGGATCATCACCGTCGTCGTAATGGTGACCATCCTCGTCATCGATGTGCTCATCATCGGTCGCCGCCCGCACGAGCCGTCGATGAGAGAGGCGAGCCTCTTCATCGGCATCTATGTGACACTGGCGGTGCTGTTCGGTTTCGGCGTATGGGCTATCGCCGGGGCGCGTTACGCCGGAGAGTTCTTTGCCGGGTGGATCACCGAGTACAGCTTGTCGGTCGACAACCTGTTTATCTTCCTCGTCATCCTCACCAAGCTGAGGGTGCCCCGCCATTTGCAGCAATTCGCACTGTTGGTCGGCATCATCTTGGCGCTGGTTTTTCGCGGCATCTTCATTGCCGTGGGTGCTGCGGTGATCAGCCTGTTCAGCTGGGTGTTCTTCGTATTTGGGGCCTTCCTGGTCTGGACAGCCGTAAAGCTCTATCTCGACTACCGCAAGCACGAAGAAGAGACTGAGGAGCTTCCTGATAACGCGGCGCTGCGATTCGTCAGACGTCGGTTCAACGCTACGAAGGACTATCGCGGCACCAAGCTGACTGTGGTGGAGAACGGTAAGCGGCTGATCACTCCGATGCTCATCGTGATCGTCGCACTTGGCAGTACAGATCTGCTGTTTGCCCTGGACTCCATTCCGGCGATCTACGGCCTAACCCAGGAGCCCTACCTAGTGTTCACCGCCAATGTGTTTGCCTTGATGGGGCTACGACAGCTTTATTTCTTGCTGGGCGGGCTGCTCACGAGGCTGGTGTATCTGTCGGTTGGCCTGGCAATCATCTTGGGATTCATCGGCATCAAACTGATCTTGCACGCGCTGCACTCCTACCATCTGGCGGACTGGGCACCCTGGGATGGTGAGATCCCGATCTGGGTCTCGTTGACGGTGATCGTCGTGACGCTGACCATCACCACTGTGGCCAGCCTGGTGAAGTCCAGATACGACCAGGACCGGCTGGCCGGTGGTGATCCTTCAGGTGGAAGTTCAGGCAGCGACCCGGGTGTTGTGCGCGGGCGAGACCGGCTCGATGGCTTGAGTGACTAGCTCGGCAACATTGGTGGTCGGAATGACGGTGATCGACTCGAGCACGTCCTCCGGCACATCGTCCAGATCGGGCTCATTCCGCTTCGGCAGGAAGACCGTGGTCAGCCCCGCTCGCTGGGCGGCAAGTAGCTTCTGCTTCACGCCGCCGATTGGCAGCACCCGGCCGTTCAGCGTCACTTCACCGGTCATGCCAACATCGGAGCGAACCGGCCTACCGAGCGCCATCGACGTCAAGGCCGTCACCATCGTGACTCCAGCCGACGGACCATCCTTAGGGACCGCTCCGGCGGGGACGTGGATGTGAACATGCCGATCAAGGATTGAGCGGTCAGTGATGCCAAGCTGATCGGCGTGTGCGCGTACGTACGAGAGCGCAATCTGCGCCGACTCCTTCATCACGTCGCCCAGCTGCCCGGTCAGTGTCAGGCTGCCCTGTCCAGAGTGCTGTGAGGAACCGTCCAGAGCCGATGCCTCGACGAACAGCACATCGCCACCAAGACCGGTTACCGCCAATCCCGTAGCGACGCCGGGTACCGACGTGCGCTCGTGCGCTTCAGGCGTGAACCGCGGCCTGCCCAGGTACTCACGCAGGTTCGCGGGTTCGACGACCAAGCCAGGCTCAACGGTGTTCTGGGCAAGCTTCGTCGCTGCCTTGCGGAGCAGCTTTGCCAGCAACCGCTCGAGCTGCCGTACGCCGGGCTCGCGAGTGTAGTTCGCCGCGATTTCCCTCAGGGCTTCGTCGGAGACGGTGACTTCGTCAGGCGTAAGAGCGGCCCGTTCCAGCTGCCGCGGCAGCAGGAACTGCCGGCCAATCGCGATCTTGTCGTCCTCGGTGTAGCCATCGAGGTTTACCAGCTCCATGCGGTCGAGAAGAGCCTGCGGAATCGTCTCGACGACGTTGGCAGTTGCCAGGAACAACACGTCAGAGAGGTCGAGGTCTACCTCGAGGTAGTGGTCGCGGAACGTATGGTTCTGCGCCGGGTCGAGTACCTCCAGCAGAGCCGCTGCCGGATCGCCTCGGTAGTCCGAGCCAACCTTGTCGATCTCGTCAAGCAGCACCACCGGGTTCATCGATCCTGCCTCGGTGATCGCCCGCACTATCCGGCCCGGCAGCGCACCGACATAAGTACGACGGTGACCGCGAATCTCAGCCTCATCCCGTACGCCACCGAGAGCAACCCGCACGAACTTGCGGCCCAGCGCACGCGCAACCGACTCACCAAGCGAGGTCTTGCCTACACCCGGCGGGCCTACCAGTGCCATGACCGCGCCGGAGCCGCGGCCACCGATAACCTCAAGTCCGCGTTCCGCGCGGCGTGCGCGAATCGCCAAATACTCAATGATCCGATCCTTGACGTCGTCAAGGCCGTGGTGATCGGCGTCCAACACTTCACGTGCCGCGTTGATGTCGGTCGAGTCGGTGGTCTTTTCGTTCCACGGCAGCTCAAGAATCGTGTCTAGCCAGGTGCGGATCCAACCCGATTCGGGGCTCTGGTCGCTGGCCCGCTCGAGCTTTCCAACCTCACGCAGCGCCGCCTTGCGAACGTCATCCGGCAGGTCGGCCTCCTCGACCCGAGCTCGGTAGTCCTGAGCGCCGTCGGGCTCGTCCTCGCCGAGTTCCTTACGGATGGCATTCAGCTGCTGGCGCAGCAGGAACTCCCGCTGGCTTTTCTCCATCCCCTCGCGAACATCGTCGGCGATCTTGTCATTGACTTCGGTCTCGGCGATGTAGGCCTTAGTCCACTCGATCAGGGTGGTCAGCCGTGCCACCACATCAGGGGTTTCTAGCAGCTGCCGCTTCCGTTCGTCGCTTAGCCACGGCGCGTATCCGGCCAAATCGGCAAGCGTCGAAGGATCGGTCACCCGGTTGACGGTATCGATGACCTGCCAGGCATCGCGGCGCTGCAGGGTGGCGATGACAAGCCCCTTGTACTCGGCCGCGAGCTTGCGGATCTCCTCGGTATCGAGGGCAGTCTCGGGGAGTTCCTCAGCTTCGACCCAGAGCGCAGTACCCGGCCCGGACACTCCCGAGCCGATCTTGACTCGCCGTTCGGCCTTGATCACCGCAGCCGGCTGGCCAGTAGCCAGACGTCCAAGCTGCACAATCTCAGCCACCACGCCGTATGAGGCGTAGCGGTCCTCAAGACGTGGCGCGACCAGCAGGTTGTCGTCGCTGTGGGCCTTCGCAGTGTCAACAGCTGCGCGGGCAGCATCATCTAATTCGATCGGTACCACCATGCCGGGCAGCACGACGAGGTCGGTGAGGAACAAGACAGGTAGTCGAGTTGTCGACATCAAATTTCGCCTTCCAGAAGGAACGCTCATAAGTTGAGCGTCATAGGCTCAAGGCGTATCCGGGCCGATTTCTTCCCGTGCTGAGTGTTCTCCTACGGCGAACTCCCGATGAGCAGAGAAGAATGACGGGCATGCAGAAGCAGAAGGATCAGGTGGATGTCTTTCGCCGGCTGCATTCGTCCGGTTGCTTCGTGATGCCGAACCCGTGGGATGCCGGGAGTGCTCGGGCGTTGGAGCAGATGGGCTTCCAGGCCCTCGCGACGACGAGCTCAGGCTTCGCATGGACGTTGGGTCGAGCGGACAATCAGGCGACTTTGGATGAGGTTCTCAACCATCTCCGAGTCATCGCCGGAGCAGTCAGCGTCCCTGTGAACGCCGACTTCGAGGGCGGTTACGCGATCGATCCGCAGCAGGTCTACGCCAACGTGACATTGGCCGTGGCGACCGGCATCGCCGGACTCTCGATCGAGGACTCAACCGGCGATGTGGCCGACCCGCTTTATGAGTTCGATCTGGCGGTGGAACGTATCCGAGCTGCGCGCCGCGCGATCGATGACAGTGGCACAGGTGTTGTTCTTACGGGCCGGTCGGAAGGGTTTGTCGTGGGGCGGCCCGACATTGACGAGACGATTCGACGGCTCCGTGCTTATGCAGAAGCCGGAGCCGATTGCCTCTACGCGCCCCGGATCCAACATATGGAGCACGCAGTCGCCATTGTGCAGGCTGTGGCACCCAAACCGGTGAACTTGTTGATCAACGCGCCCTTTACGACTGTCGCGAATGCGGCGGCAGTCGGAGTACGGCGGATCAGCGTGGGAGGCACGCTGGCACGCTGCGCCTGGGGAGGGTTTTTGCAGGCTGCACAAGAGATCGCAGACTCCGGGACCTTCTCGCGGTTTGAGGATCTGCCCAACGTCGATGCCCGCTTTCAGCCCTCGTAGAGTGCGGAAGTGCCTACAGGTTTGTCGCCCCGACTAGCAGCAGTCGTGGATGCACTCCCGCTGGAACCCCATCTGCGGGTCCTCGAGATCGGATGCGGTCCAGGGGCCGCTGCTCGGGCCGTGGCAGCTCGACTTATTACTGGGCACATCCTCGCCATCGACAGATCCGCTACGGCGGTCGCCCAAGCGAAGGCCGGGTCGGCTGAGGAGGTTGCTTCTGGCCGGATGAGCGTTCGCCAGGCCGCAGTCGAGGACTTCTATCTAGAGGCTGACGAAGAACCGTTTGACTTGGTGTTTGCGGTCCGGGTCGGAGCGCTCGACGGTCGTCACCCTCAAGCCGGCGAGCAAGCTCTGCGACGGATCGCGGCGGTAACAAAGGCCGATGCTCGGCTCTTCATTGACGGAGGTAACCCGCTCCGCGAGCTGGTCATCCCGAGGGCAGGGACTGGCGGATCTTCGTAGTCGGCCGCAGCTGCGGTAAAACGTGCTCAGCAAAGGTCTCGATGAACTCAGTCTGGGTCTGCCCGACGTGATGCAAATACAATTCCTCAAAACCAAGATCAACTAGGTCCGCCAGATGCCGGGTGTGTTCGGCCGCATCCGCCGATACGAAGACTGACCTGGCCACGTCCTCCGGTCTTACCGGGACCGAGGCGATATCGAAGGCCTCGACCGTTTCCAGATCCCAACAAACAGGCGGAGCGAAGGTGTTGGTCCGCCATTGGTCGTAAGCGATGGCCAGCGCGTCCTCCTGGGTCGAGGCGTAGCACAGATGGATTTGCACCGCCAGCGGTCCCTTACCGCCGGCCTCCCGATAACCGTTGATCATCTGCCGGAGCACATCGGGTGGCTGATCGATCGTGATCAAGCCATCGGCCCAAGCTGCGGCCCACCGGGCAGTCTGAGGCGTGACCGCGGCGGCAATCAGGGGCGGAACTACCTCCGGTCTCGTCCACACCTTGGCTCGGTCCACGGTGACTAAGCCGTCATGGGTCACTTCCTCGCCGGCCAGCAGGGCACGGATGATGTCGACACACTCCCGCAGCCGGGCATTACGGAGTTCCTTTCGCGGCCACTCACCACCAGTCACGTGCTCGTTGGAGTTCTCCCCAGTGCCGAGCGCCGCCCAGAAGCGACCCTCGTACATTGCAGCGAGAGTGCCGATCGCTTGGGCGATGATCGCCGGGTGGTAGCGCTGACCGGGGGCGTTGACCACTCCGAACGGCAAACCGGTCGACTGCAGAGCTGCTCCGAGCCATGACCAGGCGAACGCCGAGTGCCCCTGCCGCTCACTCCAGGGACTGATGTGGTCGGAACACATTGCGGCGGTGAAGCCGGCCTGTTCTGCCTGCTGGGCCGCAGCCAGCAGTTCCGATGGGTGGATCTGCTCATGTGAACAATGCAAGCCGATAACGGGCACGCGCTCACTATGCCGCATCGACGTGCCGGGCGCGGGAATGGCGCCTCTTCAGCGCGCAGCGGGCTGCCACGCCGGTTGCCCGTCGAATCCAGGGCTGTCGGTCAGCGATCTCGTGACACCTGTGGCGACCTGGATGCTGTAGACATCCCATGATCCGCCTGCGTCGGAGTGATAGGCGAGCTGCTCGCCGCTGGGAGACCACCGTGGCCGCTCCTCGGATGCTCCGGTGGCAACCACTGATCGTTGATCATCTCCGTTCGCAGATATCACATGGATGTCAAAGCCGCTGGGCGTCACAACATTGAACGCAAGCTGTGATCCATCCATGGACCAGGCCGGATTCAAGCCACCCATCGGTTGGGGCAGCAGTGTCTGCTCGTCCCCAGTCTTCGGGTCTACTGCGAGCAGCTCTGGTGATCCGCTGCGAGCCGTTGTGAAGCCGATCCGGGAACCATCCGGAGACCATTGCGGTTTGTCGTCAAAACCAGGGGAGTCGACAAGTTGACGGACGCCGGATCCATCGGCATTCAGGAGGTAGATATCCCAGTCGCCATCCCGATTGGAGCTGAACGCCAGTTGAGAGCCGTCAGGTGACCATGTCGGATAGAAGTTCGCGCCCGCATCACTTGTGATCTTGGTCATCCCGGAACCATCTAAGTTGATCAAGTAGATGTCGCTGGCGGTCGGCGATCCGGCATTGAAAGCGATCCGCTGTCCGTCCGCCGACCAGGCAGGGTGCGAGACGGCTGGCAGATCCCCGGTGAGACGCCGTACGCCCGAGCCATCCGGACGCATTACGAAGAGCGCATCCGACCCCTCACGGTCGGAAACGAATGCCAGCAGCTCGGTCGAGATCTGCTGCGGCGTAGTCCGCGTCTCCTCGGGCGGACGGCTTTCGTTGGATCGGGCGCATCCCAACAAGAGAAGAACAATCATCATCGCCACGAGGGGACGACCCTGGACGACGGTCACGAGATGATTATCCGACCCGGGTCTTTCGCCGGGCTCGATTCCGTGCAACGGAGTACTCCAGCGACACGGTGCCGGTCTTGGGATACACCCGTTCCTCCTCCAGCCGAAGCTGCGCTCGGCTTGCCGAATCTGGCAGCAACGGCAAACCGCCCCCGAGCAGCACGGGCACAATCGCTACCGAAACCCGGTCTACGAGGCCGAGCTCGAGCAGGCTGCGGAAAAGTTCGCCGCCGCCGAACAGCCAGATGTCTTTGCCTGTCTGCTCTTTGAGTGCCGAAATTGTCTGTGATGGATCGTCAGAGACTGTGACCCCGCGGCAGTCGTCCTGCCTTAGGGTCCGCGAGAACACATAGGATGTAACCCCCTTCATGGATCCGCCCTGATGAGTTCGCGTGATCTCGTAGGTTTTTCGCCCCATGAGAATGGCGTCAAAACGCGCGAAGATTTCCTCTAAGTCAATCTCCGGATCGATGACGATCCAGTCGCTCTCGCCGTGCGGCCCGGCTATATATCCGTCAAGGCTCATAGCGACTGAGTACACAACGTGGCGCATGCTCCTCCTGTACGAGGTCTGGCGGATAGTGGGACCATGTCTGACTTTGGGCATGACTCTGCCTGGCAGGAGTGGTCCTTGTCGAGCGTCTTATTCGAGCGGCCGGCTGTGCGCATTAACCAGCTCGGCTACCTGCCACAAGGCCCAAAGCGCGCAACCTGGGTGACCGACGAGCCGTTGCCGGCCGAGTTCAGCGTCGTAGCGGCCGACGGCTCGGTGGCCGTGCGCGGCCGCACCGAGCCGTGGCCGCATCGACCCGAACCAACCTCAGGTCAGTCAGTGCACGTCGTGGATTTCACTGAACTGACAGCTGGACGAACCAGTTACCAGGTGTTGGTCGGCAACCAGCGGAGTCATCCCTTCCCAGTTGCCCCGGACCTGTACGAGCCGCTCGCCCGTGATGCCGTTGGATTGTTCTATCTGCTGAGATCTGGCTGCCCGATCAATAACCACCGTGTCCCCGGCTACGGCCGTCCGGCTGGCCACTGCGGTGTCCCACCGAATCAGGGTGACACCGCGGTCCTGGCATGGACTGGATCTGCAGCCGAACGACTCTATCCAGGATGGGCACCGACCGGCCGATTCGATGTGTCCGGCGGATGGTATGACGCCGGGGACTACGGCAAGTACACGGTCAGCGGCAGCATCGCCGTGTGGCAACTGCTCAGCATCCTTGAGCTGCTCCGCGGCGTACCGAGGGACCACTCGGCGCTATCGCATCGAGCGCTGGTCGAGGAGTGCCGCTGGCAACTTGACTGGCTGCTGCGGATGCAGGTGCCGCCAGGTCAGCCGCTGGCCGGAATGGCCTTTCACCGCGTACACGGCACTGTGTGGTCCCCCATGCCGGGCTGGCCGCACAAAGACCCGACCGTCAGAGTTCTGCACCGACCCTCGACAGCTGCCACCTTGCATCTGGCGGCGGTCACCGCACAGGCCTCACGGCTGCTACGGACAACTGATGCCGGGTACGCGGACCGGCTGCTCACAGCAGCCCGTACGGCGCATCAGGCCGCACATCTGCACCCGGATTTGATCGCACCGGATGATCAAGGACGCTTCGGTGGCGGGCCTTACGGCGATCCGGAGGTGGCTGACGATTTCTATTGGGCCGCCAGCGAGTTATGGCTGGCGACAGGCGAGAATCACTTCTGCACCGAGGTGCTCGGCTCCAAGATGCACACTGCCGATGTCTTTGATGACCGGGGTTTCGACTTCGATCGGGTAGCCGCACCGGCCCGGCTGGACCTCGCTTTAAGTGGCCGCGGGCTGCCCGACCATGATCGCGTCCTTGACAGCGTCATTGAGGGAGGGCTGCGGATGCTGAACGTGCAGCAAGATCAGCCGTGGGGCCAGCCCTACGCCCCACCGGATGGCTGGGCGTGGGGCTCCAACGGCCGCATCCTCAACAACCTCGTCGTCCTCGCGGCCGCTGCCGAGATCACTAGAAGTTTGCGCTTTTACGATGCCGTGGTTACCGGCATGGACTACATTCTCGGGCGCAACGTGCTAGGCCAGAGCTACATCACCGGCCACGGCACGGATTCCACCAAGCACCTGAGGACCCGTCAGTTCGGCCACGACCTGGATCCCGATCTTCCGCCACCGCCTTCCGGGGCGCTGGCTGGCGGTGCCAACTCCACTGAGACGCCCGGTTTCCCAAGCGACTCGCGCCTGCGCGGACTACCGGCCCAATGCTGCTACCTGGATGAGCCAACCTCCGAAACCACTAACGACATCTGCATTCGCTGGAATGCCCCTCTTGCGTACATCGCCACTTATCTGAGCCTCCGGCGACCGACTCCCTAAGGGGTCATATGCCTTGACAGGTATATACCTGTGGTGCAATATGTCTATGTGGATGGTTTCCATGTGCTTGTTGAGCCAACTCGGCGCCGCATTCTCGACGAGTTGCGGGCCGTGGCAGGTGAGGAAGGGCAGTCGGGCGCGGACGTGGCAAGCCTGGTCGATACTCTCGCTCTGCCGCAGCCGACGGTCTCCAAGCACCTGCGGGGGCTCCGCGCAGCGGGCGGGGGAACCGCCCGAGTA
>Ga0081538_10001069_pt1 | contig 29129 bp, 27 predicted proteins | sample TabmetS5T2R1_FD_71022 | JGI IMG/M metagenome (GOLD analysis project Ga0081538, IMG submission 71022) | Tabebuia heterophylla rhizosphere microbial communities from the University of Puerto Rico - S5T2R1 | ecosystem: Host-associated > Plants > Roots > Rhizosphere ...
CCGCGCACGCCGTCGGTCGACATCAGCGGGAACAGCTCCTTCGCCTCCGTGGCCGAGATCAGCTCCAGCGGCAGCCCGAACGTCTTCGCCCATCCGGCCTGGCGGCGGAGCTCCTCCATCCGCTCATCGCTCGAGGCCAGCCTGATCCCGCCGCACTCGACCCAGCCCGGGATCGTGCGGTACAGCTCGACCGAGTGCATCATCATCTTCGTCAGCGCGACCGAGCCGCGCAGCTGGCCCACGAGCCCGGCCGAGTGGAACGTGGAGCCCGAGGTGAGCTGATCCCGCTCGACCAGCACGATGTCGTCCCAGCCGAGCTCCGTCAGGTGGTAGGCGATCGACGTCCCCCCGACGCCGCCGCCCACCACCACGCAGCGGGCGGCGGGCGGCGGCTCACGGAGAGCGGCCACCTGCCTCCTTGACCCAGCCGCGGAAGCGCTCGTCGGAGATGGCGTCCGACACGCGCTCGAAGTGCCTGTCGGCGTACCCGTGGAAGTCGAAGTCGAGGTCCGACACCGTGGTCTGGACGACGCCCCACATCGCCTCGCGGAAGTCCGACATGAAGCGGAACAGCTTCAGGGCGGCCCGGCGGCGCGGCGTCGGCGCCTCGCCGAAGTAGGCCTCGAGCAGGCGCTCCTCATCCGGGTCGCCGAGCTCGTTGTTCGCGGCGAAGTTGCCGAGGTCGAAGAAGGGGTCGCCCATCCCGGCGTACTCCCAGTCGACGATCACGAGACGCTCGCCGTCGCTCAAGAAGTTGGCGGTGAGCAGATCGTCGTGGCAGGGGAGCGGCTGGTGGTCGGAGTTGCGGCGGACCGCCTTCGCCACCTTGCGCGCGCAGTCGCTCGCGTCGCCGAACGGCTCGGGAATGTCGCCGCCCCGGCCGCGCGCGATCTCCTCGTAGCGATGCACGATGTCGGACACGTCGAAGCGGCTCGGCAGCTCGAGCCCCGAGCGATGGAACGAACGCAGCCCGCCCGCCACCTCGTCGATGCAGGCCGGCTCGCGCAGCTCCTCCGCCGTCACCTCCCGGCTCTCGACGAAGGAGGTGACGAGGCACGGCGGATGGTCGAGCATCGCGGCCACCTTCGGCCCCAGCCCGAGCTCCGCCGCCCCCTTGGTGGCGAGGCGCTCGGACTCGCGGTCGATCCCGAGCAGCTCGGTGTCCTTGCCCGGCAGCCGCACGACGTAGTCGGTGCCGCCGAAGTTGACGCGGAAGTTGCGATTGGTGATCCCGCCCTCGAGCGGGAGCACTCCGCCCTCGCGCGGGCCGAGGAGCGCGGACACACGGGCGATCGCCTCGGTCAGCTCGGGGAGCGATATCTCCTCGTGCACGGGCGCGAGCCTAACCCGCGGGCATGAAGCGCGGGCCGCACGAGGTCTGGCAGTCTCGTGGGGGTGACCGACGGCGAGCTGATCCTCGTCGCGGGGGCACTCCTCGCTGCCGGCATCGCGGCCTCCCTGCTAGCCGCGCGCATCCGCCTGCCCGGACTGCTCCTCTTCCTGGGCCTCGGGATGCTGGTGGGCTCGGACGGGACGGGCTGGATCGAGTTCGGCCGCACGGAGGAGGACTACGAGCTGGCGCGCACGATCGGCATCGTGGCGCTCGCCCTGATCCTGTTCGAGGGCGGCCTGACCGCGGGCTTCGAGGAGATCCGCCCCGTCCTGCGCCCGGCGCTCGGCCTGGCGCTGGTGGGCACGTTCGTCACGGCGGGGATCACGGCGGTTGCCGCCATCTGGCTGTTCGACCTGGGCACGCTCGAGGGGCTGCTCCTCGGCGCGATCATCTCCTCCACGGACGGCGCGGCGATCTTCTCGCTCCTGCGCGGCTCGACCCTCCGCCGCCCTCTCGCTCGGACGCTCGAGGGCGAGGCCGGCTTCAACGACCCCGTTGCCGTGCTGCTGGTGGTCGGCTTCATCGAGTGGATCGAGGATGAGAGCTACGGGCTCGCCGACATGGCCCTCCTGTTCGTGCTCGAGCTCGGCATCGGGGCGGCGGTGGGAATCGCGGTCGGGTGGCTCGCGGCGGAGGGGCTGCGCCGCACACGGCTCGACACAGCCGGGCTGTATCCGGTCGCGACGCTCGCAACCGTGGCAGTCGCGTTTGGCGCCGCGGAGACGCTGCACGGCTCCGGCTTCCTGGCCGCGTACGTGTCAGGGCTGGCGCTGGGGTCGGCGCGCATTCCGGCGCGGCGAACGGTCACGGTGTTCCATCAGGGTCTCGCCTGGGTGGCGCAGATCACGATGTTCCTGTCGCTGGGCCTCCTCGTCTTCCCCAGCCAGCTCGGCGATGTGGTCGTGGAGGGAACCGCGCTCGCGCTCGTTCTGGTGCTCGTGGCGCGGCCGGTCGCGGCCTTCCTCAGCACCGCCCTCGACCCCTTCTCGGTGGCCGACCGGGTTGTGCTCGGCTGGGCCGGCCTGCGCGGTGCGGTGCCGGTGGTGCTCGCGACCTTCCCGGTGATCGACGAGGTGCCGGAGAGCGGCGACTTCTTCAACATCGTGTTCTTCGCGGTGGTGATCTCGACCCTGCTGCAGGGCACCACGTTCGAGCCGCTCGCCAGGCGGCTCGGAGTGACCACCAGCGATCCCGCCCTGCCGCGGCCGCTCGCCGAGACCGGCACGATCCGCCGGCTCGGGGCGGAGATCGTGGAGTACCCGGTCGGCCCCGAGGACGCGCTCGTGGGCCACCGGGTGCGCGAGCTCGGCCTGCCGCGCGACGCGCTGCTGTCGGTGATCGTGCGCGGCGACGAGGCGGTGCTGCCGCGCGGCTCGACCCGGGTGGAGGCAGGCGACCGGCTGCACGTGGTGGTGCGCTCGGAGGTGGCCGCCGCCATGGAGGACGTCGTGGCGCGCTGGAGCACCGGGCCCGTGACCGGCGACGCGGCGCCGCGCGGCCAGCTGACCGGGTCCTTCGTGTTCAGCTCGCGCAGGTGGGACGAGGAGCGGGACGGCGACCCCGGCTATCCGCGCGAGATCGACGGTGTGGAGGTGCGCGACCACCTGCGGACTCGGCGCGACACCCGCGGAGCGCTCGTCTCGCTGACCGACGGCCGCTTCGCCGTGACGGGCCCGACGGTCGCGGTGGGCGGCAGCCGGCAGATCCAGTCCTACGCGCGCCGCAGCCTGGCGCGCGAGTCCGACGACACTGCACGCGCCTGGTGGCAGGAGGTGATCGGCGCGCTGGCGCGGTGAGTGCCCGCGGTTGACAGACGTCCGAGCCGCGCCGTATGTTCACGCCGTCATAGGTCGGCTTGTCAGACCATTGAGGCCGGCCGCTGAGGCTTGCTGAGGGGGAACCGAATGGCGACTGCCGATGGCCCGGGCACGCGCGGTACGAGCGACGACGAGCGGCAGCTTGCGGAGCTCGGCTACAAGCAGGAACTCTCGCGGGCGTGGAGCGGGTTCACGAACTTCGCGATCTCGTTCACGATCATCTCGGTCCTGGCGGGGACGTTCACGACGTTCGCCTTCGCCTGGCAGAACGGAGGTCCGATAGCGGCCTCCATCGGGTGGCCGGTCCTGTGCTTCTTCGTACTGATGGTGGCCTTCTCGATGGCGGAGCTGACCTCGCGCTATCCGACCGCAGGCGGCCCCTACTGGTGGGCGCACGACCTCGGCGGCAAGGGCTGGAGCTGGATGACCGGCTGGTTCAACATCGTCGGCCTGGTCGGCATCGTGGCCTCGGTCGGCTACGGCGCCGCGACCTTCCTCAACATCCTGCTCGGGCTGTACGGACTGGACATTTTCGGGGTCAACTTCGGCGACAGCGAGCACATCCTGGGCGAGCAGTGGTTTCTGTTCTTCCTGATCCTGCTGCTCTACACGCTGGTGAACATCTTCGCCGACCAGTTCCTGGCGCTGATGAACAACGTGTCGGTGGGATGGCACCTGCTCGGCGTCGCGGTCATCCTCGCCGTGCTGATCTTCGTTCCGGACGACCACCAGGACCTGAGCTTCGTCTTCGGGGAGCGGATCAACAACTCCGGCCTTCACGACGGGTCGACCAGCAACCTCGGCTTCTGGTTCCTGGTGCTGCCTGTCGGCTTCCTGCTGGCCATGTACACACAGACGGGCTACGACGCGTCCGCTCACACCGCCGAGGAGACCCGCGGCGCCGCCACCGCCGCCGCACAGGGTGTGTGGCGCTCCGTGTTCTGGTCGGCGCTGATCGGCTGGTTCGTCCTGCTCGCCTTCCTGTTCGCGGCCACCGATGTGGACGCGATCAACGAGGGCGCCGGCTACTCCACGTTCATCTTCACCTCGGCACTCGACTCCTGGGCGGCCAAGCTCGTGATCCTCATCGCGACTGTGGGGCAGATCTTCTGCGGAGCGGCCGGATTGACCAGCGCCTCGCGCACCTGGTACGCCTTCTCGCGCGACCGGGGGATGCCGGGCTGGGCGCTGTTCCGCCGCGTCAACCGGGACCGGGTGCCGTTCAACGCCGTGATCGGCGTCTCCGTGGCCTCTCTCGTGATCGCCATTCCGGCCCTGTTCGGCGAGAACAACGTCCCGTTTGCGTTCTTCGCGCTCACCGGCATCTGCACCGTCGGCCTGTACATCGCGTACATCATTCCGGTGTTCCTGAGGCTTCGAGCGGGCGACTCGTTCCAGCCGGGTCCGTGGACGCTCGGCCGCCGCTACAAGCTCGTGAACATCGTGGCGATCGTGTTCGTGATCCTCGTGGTGTACAGCCTCAACCTGCCCTACACCCCGGGTGGCTTGCCGTGGAACGACGGGTTCGACGCGAGCCTCGTCAACTACACGCCGTTCGCCATCCTGCTGCCGCTCATCTTCGGCATCTGGTACCTGGTCTCCGCCAAGGACCGCTACCAGGGTCCGGTCCGGACGCTCGAGGAGGACGTGGTCACGCGCGATTAGCGCAACTCGGCCGCACCTTCGACGAACGCGCGCCAGCGGGCGTGCTCTGCCTCGCGCCAGGCTCCGTCGCGGCGCGGCTCGACCGTGCGGTCCACGGGCAGCAGCGCGGCCGCCTCCTCGAGTGAGGAGATCGCGCCCGAGCCGACCGCCGCGAGCACCGCGGCGCCCAGCACCGTCGCGTCGGCGCCCGCGGCCTCCACGGGCACGCCGATGGCGTCGGCCTGGAGCTGCAGCAGGAGCGGCTCGTTCGTGAGCCCGCCGTCCACGCGCAGCGAGCGCACCTCGACGCCCTCCTTCAGGGCGGCGACCACGTCGGCCACGCGCCAGGCGATCCCCTCGAGCGCCGCGCGCGCCACGTGCGCCCGCGTCGTGCCGGCGTGCAGGCCGGCCAGCACCGCGCGGGCGTCCGGCCGCCACCAGGGCGCACCGATCCCGGAGAGGCCGGGCAGCACCCAGGCCCCGGCGCTGTCCTCGACCTGGCGCGCCAGCTCCGCGAGGCCGGCCGGGCGCTCCGCGACGCCGAGCTCGCGGCACATCCACTCGAGCATCGCCCCGGCCGCGAACACGCCGCCGTCGATCGCGTACTCGGTGCGGCCGTCGAGGCTCCAGGCGACCGTGGGCAGGAGGCCGCCCGCCGGTTGCGGTACCTCGTCGCCCGCGTGGCCGAGCACGAAGACGCCCGTGCCGTAGGTGGCCTTCACGCGCCCGGGCGCCACGCACCCGGCGCCCGCGAGGGCGGCCTGCTGGTCCACCACCTGCCCGCACAGCGGCAGCTCCAGCGGCCAGGACTCGTGGCGGAGCGTGCCGAGCCGGCCGGCCGTGTCGCGCACCTCGGGCAGGACGTCGAGCGGGACGCCGAACAGCTCGGCAAGGCGCGGGTCGAAGCCCGGCCTCCCCAGCGCGTGGAGCTGCGTGCGCGAGGCGGTGGACGCGTCGGTGGCGAACCCGGCCCCGAGCCGGTCGCACAGGAAGGAGTCGACCGTGCCCATGCGCAGCGTGCCCGCCTCGCGAGCCCGCTGCACGCCCTCCTCTCGCTCCAGCAGCCAGGCCAGCTTCGCGGCCGAGAAGTAGGGATCGAACGGGAGGCCGCTCAGGTCCTTGATCTCATCCTCGTGCTCGCCGAGCCGGTCGAGCACCTCCTGCGAGCGCTTGTCCGACCACACCACGATCGGCGTGAGCGGCGTGCCGCTCTCGGCGTCCCACGCGAGCACGGACTCGCCCTGGTGGTCGAGGCCGCAGGCGACCACCTCGTTGGGCGCCTCCTCGAGCAGCTCGGCCACCGCCTCAACGACCGCGGCGAGGACCTCGTCGCCGTCCTGCTCGACCCATCCGGCCCGCGGATGACGGTTGACCTTGTCGCGCCGGGCCTCCTTCAGCGGCCGCATGCGCTCGTCGAACAGCGCCGCCTTGACGCCGGTTGTCCCCTCGTCGATCCCCAGTAGAGTGCGCAAAGGTCGGCCGAACCAACCTTACTGTGAGGGGGACGATGACGCTCGACGAGCTCCGGAGCGCCGCGGACGAGGGGACGGTGGACACCGTGCTCCTCTGCATCGCCGACATGGAGGGCCGCCTTCAGGGCAAGCGCCTCACCACCGGGCACTTCCTCAACGAGGTGGTGGAGCACGACGCCGAGGGCTGCAACTACCTGCTCGCGGTGGACGTGGACATGAACACCGTGGACGGCTACGCGATGTCGTCCTGGGCGCGCGGCTACGGCGACTTCGTGATGAAGCCCGATCTCGACACGCTGCGGCCGGTGCCCTGGCAGGAGGGCACCGTGATGCTGATGGCCGACCTCGCCTGGGAGGACGGCTCGGACGTGGTGGCCTCGCCGCGGCAGATCCTGCGCCGCCAGCTCGCCCGCCTCTCCGAGCGCGGCTGGAAGGCCACCGCCGGCACCGAGCTGGAGTTCATCGTGTTCCAGGACAGCTACGAGGAGGCCTGGCGAAAGGGCTACCGCGACCTCGAGCCGGCCAACCTCTACAACGTCGACTACTCGATGCTCGGCACCGCGCGCGTGGAGCCGCTGATCCGCCGCATAAGGAACTCGATGACGGGCGCCGGCATGCGCGTCGAGAACTCGAAGGGCGAGTGCAACTTCGGCCAGCACGAGATCAACTTCCGCTGGGACGAGGCGCTCGTCACGGCGGACAACCACGCGATCTACAAGAACGGGGCGAAGGAGATCGCCGCCCAGGAGGGGATGTCGATCACCTACATGGCGAAGCTCGACGAGCGCGAGGGCAATTCGTGCCACATCCACTGCTCGCTCGCCCACGAGGGCGGCGGCAACGTGTTCGCCGACGACCGCACGACGTTCGAGCGCTTTGTGGCCGGTCAGCTCGCCTGCCTGCGCGAGCTGACACTCTTCTTCGCCCCGCACGTGAACTCGTACAAGCGCTTCGTGCCCGGCTCGTTCGCGCCGACCGCGGTGGCCTGGGGCAAGGACAACCGCACCTGCTCGATGCGCGTGGTGGGGCACGGCCAGGGGCTGCGCGTGGAGAACCGGCTGCCGGGCGCCGACGTGAACCCGTACCTGGCGCTCGCCGCGATGATCGCCGCCGGGCTGCACGGCCTCGAGAACGAGCTCGAGCTGGAGCCCGTCTTCGAGGGCAACGCCTACGAGTCGGACAAGCCGCGGGTGCCGCACACGCTCCACGCCGCGCGTGACCTGTTCGAGGGGTCGGAGGTCGCCCGGGCGGCCTTCGGCGACGAGGTCGTGGACCACTACCTGAACCGGGCCCGGATCGAGCTCGAGGCCCACGAGGCGGCCGTGACCGACTGGGAGAAGTTCCGGGGCTTCGAGCGGCTGTGAGCTCCCGCCCGGTCATCGGCATCTGCGCGGCCGTCGAGGCGGCCGCCTATGGCATGTGGCAGAACGTGGTGTGCAACCTCTCGCCGCGCAGCTACTCGCGATCGCTGCAGGAGGCCGGGGCGCTGGCTTTGGTGCTGCCGCCGGATGACGCCGTGGCCGAGCGTCCCGACGAGCTGCTCGAGCTGGTCGACGGGCTGATGCTGGCCGGCGGCGCCGACGTCGACCCCGCCGCCTACGGCGCGCGGCCGCACCCGCAGACGCGCGGCAGCCGTCCCGAGCGGGACCGCTTCGAGCTCGCCCTCGTGCACCGGGCGATCGAGCGTGACATCCCCGTGCTCGGAATCTGCCGCGGGATGCAGATGCTGAACGTGGCGTGCGGCGGGACGCTCGACCAGCACCTGCCCGAGCGGGTCGGCAACGAGGACCACCGCCATACGCCCGGCGCGTTCAGCGACCACGAGGTCCGGCTCGAGCAGGGCTCGCTGGCGGCGCGCGCGGTCGGCGCGGAGACCACCGCGGTCAAGTCGCACCACCACCAAGGCGTCGACGAGCTGGGCGACGACCTCAAGCCCACGGGCTGGTCGACCGCGGACGGCGTCGTCGAGGCGCTCGAGGTGGACGGGAAGCCCTACGCGCTCGGCGTTCTGTGGCACCCCGAGGAGGACGAGCGGAGCCGTGTGGTGGGGTCGCTGGTCGAGGCGGCGCGCGAGCGGGCCGATCAGCGCATGCCCACGCCGGCCGGGAGGTCGCCTTCGGCGTAGCCGGATCGCGCGATCTCGCCCCAGGAGTGGTCGCCGCGAAGGTACTTGACGAACCCCCGCACGCGGTAGCAGAGGATGAGCTGCCGGTAGCCGAAGTTCTCGATCATGCTGTACGCCACCAGCCGGGAGAAGTCTCGCCACCGCGCGAAGGTGCGGAACGAGACGTCCTCGAGCAGCAGTGCCGACAGCGAGAGGAAGACGCCCGACAGGACGGCGAGCGCGTAGAACAGGATCGCCGTCTCCTCGTTCACGATCCCCAGCGCGAGCGAGATCGTGATCGACACCAGGCCGGCGAGCTCGATGAAGGCCCCCAAGAACTCGAACAGCAGGAAGAACGGGGCGGCGAGCAGCCCCACGGTTCCGTAGCGGGGGTTGAAGATCATCCGGCGGTGTCGCAGCAGGGTGTCGGCCAGGCCACGGTGCCAGCGGTCCCGCTGCCCGCCGAGCTCGCCGAGCCGCTCCGGCGCCTCGGTCCAGCAGACCGGATCCGGCACGAAGGCAATGTGGTACGGACGCTTCAGCTCTCGCATTCGGCGATGGAGCCGCATGCACAGCTCGAAGTCCTCGCCAATGGAGTCCGTGGCGAATCCGCCGACTCCCACAACCAGGTCCTTCCGGAAGATCCCGAACGCCCCGGAGATGATCAGCAGGGCGTTGAGGCCGCTCCACCCCGTGCGCGCCGCGGTGAACGCACGCAGGTACTCGACCGTCTGGAGCATCGGCACGGGCTTGCGCGGGAGTGCCACCGAGACGACGTGCCCGCGGGCCGTCTCGCAGCCGTTCGCCACGCGGATGATGCCGCCGGTCGCGATGGTGCGCTCCGGCCGCTCGACGAAGGGCCTCACAGCCGAGAGGAGCGCGTCCGGCTCCAGCAGCGAGTCGGCGTCCACGCAGCAGATGAGCGGCGAGCGCGAGTAGTTGATCGAGGCGTTCAATGCGTCCGAGCGTCCGCCGTTCTCCTTGTCGATGACGGTCAGGTTGGAGTGGATCCGCGAGCGCCACACCGAACGGACCGGCGCCGTGGGGAGGACGCTCTCCGCGGGGAGGTCCACGCGGTACATGTCGAAGGCGTCGACCATGGTCCGGAGCGAGTCGTCCGTGGAGCCGTCGTTGGTGAGCACGACCTCGTGGTCTGAGTAGCGCAGCGCGAGCAGCGCCCGGATGCTGCCCACGATCACCTCCTGCTCGTTGAAGCACGGCACGCACACCGAGATCGGCGGCGCGAGCCGGGACCGCAGCGAGCGGCGAAGGCGGGCGTGCACCACGCGCCTCGAGTAGCGGCGTGCCTCGACCCACGACAGGAAGGTCACGCTCCCGTAGGCCGCGACGATGAGCAGGAAGAACGTGAAGGCGATCGCGTTGAACGCGAGCAGCGCGTCCTTCCCGAGGTCGGCCAGGCTCACCGTCGCTCTCCGGCGGTCACGGCGGCCTGCTCGGTCTCCTCGAGCAGCTCGCGCGCGTAGCGCCCGGCGGCGTCGTCACGCTCCGCCACCTCCTCCAAACGGGCACGGGCCCCCGCGGCCAGGGTGGCTCTCACCAGTGCGTCCGCGTCGCGGTCGCCGGCGGCGGCCGCTTCTATCGCAGCGGCGCTTCGGTCTGCGAGCTCGAACGCACCCCAAAGCTGCAGCAGACCGGTCCGTCCGAGCGCGGCGAGCCGCACTCGCACCGCGGCCAACCCGCGGTCCTCGAGCCGCACGAGTGCTCTCGCGGCCGCGCTCCGCACGTGCCAGCTCGGGTCGTCCAGCGCGAGCGCCAACGCGCGCGGCGTCTCCGGCGCAGCCACGTGCCCGCACGCGCCGCAGGCGGCGGCCCGCACCTCCCAAGCCTCGGCGCCGGTGGCCTGCGCCGCAAGCTCCGCGGCGCTGCGCGGGTCGCCGACCTTGCCGAGGGCGTGGGCGGCTCGGGCGGCGAGCTCCGGGTCGGGATCGCGCAGGCAGCGGACCAGCTCCGGGACGGCGTCGACCGAGCGCAGCTCGCCGAGCGCGACGACCATGACCAGGCTGACCTCGGGATCGCGCTCGGCGGCGAGAAGCTCGATCAGCTCGGCTGCGGCGGGGCGGCCGTAGTCGAGCAGCGTCTCGACCACCTCGCCGGTGGTGCTCCCGTGGCGGTCGGAAGTGAGCGCGGCGATGATGGGCCGGAGCACGCCATGGGCGCCCACGCGGGTGAGCGCGTTTGCGCACGCGAAGCGGACCAGGGGGTCCCGGTCGCGGAGGCCGGCCCGCAGCGCGCCGGCGGCCTCGCGCACTCGCATCTGGCCGAGCGCCTCGGCGGCGTGGACGCGGCGCATCGCGAAGCGGGACCGCAGGTCGGCCACCGCGCGGTCCGCGAAGCCCAGCGCCACGAAGCTCTCGGCCAGCCGCTCGTGGGCCGTGCCGGAGACCTCGGTCGCCGTCTCGAGCAGGGCCTCCTCGAGCAGCCGGCGCTCGTGCCGAGACCGGGGCTGCGGGAGGTCCTCCCGCAGTTCCATCGAGAAGTCGGACACGGCCCGGCGAATCTCCGGCTCGAGCCGCCGCGCGCGCCGCGCGCGCCGGTTTCCGGCGGCCCGGACGCCGACCGCGGTCAGGAGGTTCAGAAGCAGCAAACAGCCGACCGCGGTGAACGCGACGGCCAGCGCGCTCATCGAGGAGCCCGGCGCGTGCCGAGCAGGCGCACCCGCAGCGACAGTTCACGCGGGCTGAACGGCTTGGACATGAAGTCGTCGGCCCCGCGCTCGATCCCCTCTGTCAGCGCCTGCTCCCCGCTCGAGTCGGTGAGCATCAGGATGGCCACCTCCGCCGTCGCGGGGTTCTCGCGCAGCCGTGTGCACACCTCGAACCCGTCCATGCGCGGCATCGATCGGTCGAGCACCACCAGGTCGGGCGGCTCGGCCAGGGCGGCCTCTAGCCCCTCCATGCCGTCGGAGGCCTCGGCCACCTCGTGCCCATCCGCCTCGAGCCGTGCGGTCACGAGCCGCCGCACGACCGCGGAGTCGTCTACGACCAGAACCTTCATGCGCTCGCCGCCTGCCTCGAGATCTCCTCCCGCAGTTCCCGCTCGGCGGACTGTACCGCCTCCTCCAGCCGGCGGGCTCGCGTGGTGGCCGCCTTGCGCTCGCCCTGCGCGGCCAGGCGCTCCACCTCCGCACACATCGCCCCGACGCCGGACGCTCCCACGCCGAGGCTCGCCCCCTTGAGCTTGTGGGCGGCACGCTCTGCGGCGTCCATGTCACCCGCCTCGAGGGCACGCTCGAGCTCCGCCAGGCCCTCGTGTGCCTCCCGTGCCCAGAGGTCCACGAGCTCGCCGAGCATCTCCGGGTCCTCCGCCAGCTCCGCGATCAGCTCGCGGTCGAGCTCCGGAGCGTCCGACGGCGCGAGCCAGCGGTCGAGTGCCGCTCCGAGCGCCGCAAGCCGCAGGGGCTTCGCGAGATAGTCGTCCATCCCCGCCGCCAGGCAGCGCTGCCGGTCCGATTCCATGGCGTGGGCGGTGAGGGCGATCACCGGCACCCGCGGCCCCCCGGCCTCGCGGCGCCGGAGCTCGCGCGTGGCCTCGTAGCCGTCGAGCTCGGGCATCTGGCAGTCCATCAGCACCGCGTCGTAGGCGCGCTGCTCCAGCGCGTCCAGCGCGTCACGGCCGTCGTGCGCGACGTCGGCGCGGTGCCCGAGCCTCGTCAGCATGCTCACCGCGACGCTCCGGTTGACCGGGTTGTCCTCGACCACGAGCACGTGTGCTCCGGTGGTGCGGTGCGCGGATTCCTCCGGCGCCAGGCTCGGGTCGGGGCTCGCCGCGTGGCCCAGCCTCACCGTGAACCAGAACGTGCTGCCGCGCCCCGGCTCGCTCGCGGCGCCGATCGCGCCGCCCATCAGGTCCACGAGCTGCCTGGAGATCGACAGGCCCAGGCCGGTCCCGCCGTAGCGGCGCGTGGTCGAGCTGTCCGCCTGGGTGAACGACGCGAACAGGCCCTCGATCGCCTCGGGCGCTACGCCGATCCCAGTGTCGGAGACCTCGAAGCGCATCGACGACGCCTCGTCGTCGCTCGCTTCCGCCCGCCCCGTTACGCGGATCGTGCCGGTCTCCGTGAACTTCACCGCGTTGGAGATGAGGTTTGCCAGCACCTGGCCGAGACGCACGGGGTCGCCCTTCGCCGCGGAAGGCACCGACTCGTCGAGCTCGCACTCGAGGCTCACGTGCTTTTCCGCGGCCCTCGGCCGGAAGAGGTCGCAGACGTGCCGTACCGCGGCGTGGAGGTCGAAGTCGATCGCTTCGAGCTCGAGCCGCCCGGCCTCGACCTTCGAGAGGTCGAGCACGTCGTCGATGATCCGCAGGAGGGCCTCGCCGGAGCTCTGCACCGTGCGCGCGTAGGCCCGCTGCTCCTCGTTCAGGTCGGTTTGGAGGAGGAGCTCGGCCGTTCCGATCACCCCGTTCATCGGGGTGCGGATCTCGTGGCTCATGTTCGCCAGGAACTCCGACTTGGCGCGCGCGGTGGCCAGGGCGTGGTCGCGCGCGAGCGCCACCTGCTCGGCGGCCAGCTTGCGCTCGGTGACGTCGCTGAGGATGCCGGTGATCCCCGTGATCGCGCCCTCGGCGTCGAGAGAGGCACTCGCGCGGATCGCCACCCAGCGGGCGTCACCGCCCTTGGCGAGGTAGCGCAGCTCGCTCTCGACGGCGTCGATCCGCCCCGCCAGCATCGGCTGGAACAGCTCCGCCATCCGAGCCCGGTCATCGGGATGCAGGAACTCGATCGCGCGGCGCCCCAGTGTCTGCGCGATGGGATGGCCGGTCACCTCCTCCCAGGCCGGGTTCAGGAAGGTCCAGCGGCCCTCGAGATCGGTCTGGAAGACGACCTCGATCACGGTGTCGACGACCGAGCGGTAGCGCTGCTCCGACACGCGCAGGGCGGCCTCGGCCTCCCGCTGATCGGTGACGTCGCGGGCGATGCCCATCGTGCCCGCCGGCTCGCCGTCCTCGCCGAGGATCGAGTGGATGGTGATCGACACGGGCAGGCGCGAGCCGTCCTTGCGGACGTAGGTCCAGTCGCCCGTGTTCACCACGCCGCCCCCGGCCGCGACCTCCTCCGGATCGTGGAAGATCATCGGGGTCTCGCGTCCGACGAGCTCCTCGGCGCGCCAGCCGACCATGTGCTCGGCGCCGCGGTTGAAGACCGCGATGCGGCGCTGAGAGTCGGTGCCGATGATGGCCACGTCGGTCGCGGCGTCGAGCACGCTGCTGAAGCGGTCGCGGGCGGCGCGCGTCTCGCCGACCAGCCGCTGCACGGTGAACGCGGCGAGCGGCGCCACGACCAGCCAGATGAGCGCCCTTCGCAGCTCGGTGGCCGGATAGCCCGGCTCGCCGATCGCGATGAACGGGACGATCAGGGTGAGTCCCATCGCGAGGATGCCGGCGTACAGCTCGACGCGCGTGTGGTAGAGCGCCAGCCAGATGATCGGCAGGAGCAGCATCGCCGCGAACCCGGAGCTGGCGGCACCCGAGCTTTCACGAAGTAGCCCCACGAGAAGGAAGTAGACGATCGGCACCGCGGCCTGGCTCCACGCCGGGAGGCGCCGCCAGGGAAGCACCGCGACCGCAATGGCGAGGGCCGCGAACAGGACGCACGCGGCCACGAAGAGGTCGGCGCGCGTGTCCGCTCCGGGGAGCGCCACGGCGGCGAGCCCCACGAGCGAGGCGAGGGCGAAGGGGGCGGTACGTCGAGCGACACCGGGGCTCGACAGGGGGCGGCCGGGCACCACGGTTCGGGTATCGGCAGGCCTCCGAACCGCTTTAGGCGTGCGGAAGACCTGCCCGGCGGCTGTAGGGTTGGCCCCCGTGAGCAGCGCGACCGTCACGGTCATCGAGCCGGCCACCGAGGAGACGCTCGCGGAGCTCGACCGGGCGGAGGTGGAGGCCACCGATGCCGCCATTGCCCGTGCCCGCGAGGCCTTTCCGGCCTGGCGGCGCGTGGCGCCCGGGGAGCGCGCCGCGCTGCTGCGGGCCCTGGGGGCCCGGGTGCGGGAGCGCGCCCATGAGCTGGCGCGGCTCGAGTCGCGCAACGTGGGCAAGCCGATCTCGGACGCGCGCGGCGAGGTCGGCATGGTCGCGGACGTGTTCGACTACTACGCCGGTGCGCCCGAGCGGCTGCTCGGCGACACGATCCCGGTGGAGGGCGGAGTCGACTTCACCTTCCGCGAGCCGCTCGGCGTGGTCGGGCTGATCACGCCCTGGAACTTCCCGATCGCGATCGCCTCCTGGAAGCTCGGGCCGGCGCTGGCCGCCGGCAACACGGTGGTGCTGAAGCCGGCCGAGCTGACGCCTCTCACCGCCGTCGAGCTGGAGCGCATCGCTGTCGAGGCGGGCGTGCCGGAGGGCGTGCTCAACGTGGTGGTCGGGAGCGGCCGCGTGGTGGGGGAGCGGATCGTGGAGCACCCCGACGTGGCCAAGGTCGCCTTCACCGGCTCCACGGCGGTGGGGCGCCGCATCGCCGCGCGCGCCGCCGAGACGGTCAAGCGGGTGACGCTCGAGCTGGGCGGCAAGTCCGCCAACGTGATCTTCGCCGACGCCGACCTGGAGCAGGCGGCCGCCGCTGCGCCGATGGCCGTGTTCGGCAACGCCGGCCAGGACTGCTGCGCGCGCTCTCGCATCCTGGTGGAGCGCTCCGCCCTCGACAGCTTCATGTCCGCGCTCGAGGAGGCGGTCGAGGGGATCAGGGTTGGAGACCCGCTCGACGACGCCACCGAGATGGGGCCGCTCATCTCGGCCGACCAGCTCGAGACGGTCTCGTCCTACGTCGGCGACGACGCCCCGGTGGCGATCCGCGGGAGCGCCCCCGACGGCCCCGGCTACTGGTTCCCGCCCACCGTGCTCTGCCCGGTCTCGAACGACGACCGCGCCGCGCGCGAGGAGATCTTCGGGCCGGTGGCCTGCGTGATCCCGTTCCGCGACGAGGCGGAGGCGGTGCGCCTGGCGAACGACACCATCTACGGGCTGTCCGGCTCGATCTGGACGCGCGACGGGGCCAAGGCCCTGCGCGTGGCGCGGGAGATCGAGACCGGCGTGCTGTCGATCAACTCGAACACCTCGGTGCGGGTCTCCACGCCGTTCGGCGGCTTCAAGCAGTCCGGCACCGGCCGCGAGCTCGGGCCGCACGCGCTCGAGCACTACACCGAGCTGAAGAACGTGTTCTACGCCACGTGAACCGGCTGCAGGACAAGGTCTGCGTGATCACCGGGGCGGCGAGCGGCATCGGCGCCGAGTCGGCGCGCCTGTTCCAGTCGGAGGGGGCGAAGGTGGTGGGCGTCGATCTCAGCGAGGACGCCGCCGGCGACCTCGCCATCCAGGCTGACGTGACCGATCCGGAGCAGGTCGAGGGCATGTACACGCGCGCGCGCGAGGAGTACGGGCGCATCGACGTCCTCTTCAACAACGCCGGCATCTCGCCCGACGACGACGTCTCGGTCCTCGACACCTCGCTCGAGGCGTGGCAGCGGGTGCAGGACGTGAACCTGAAGTCGGTCTTCCTCTGCTGCAGGCACGGCATCCCGCACCTGCTGGAGGGCGGTGGCGGATCGGTGATCAACACGGCCTCGTTCGTGGCCGCGATGGGCGCGGCCACCTCGCAGATCTCCTACACCGCCTCGAAGGGAGGCGTGCTCGCGCTCTCGCGGGAGCTCGGGGTGGAGTTCGCGCGCCGCGGCGTGCGCGTGAACGCCCTCTGCCCGGGTCCGGTCAACACGCCGCTGCTTCAGGAGCTGTTCGCGAAGGACCCCGAGAAGGCGCAGCGGCGGCTGGTCCACCTGCCGATGGGCCGCTTCGCGGAGGTGGGCGAGATCGCGCGCGCGGCGCTCTTCCTGGCGAGCGACGACTCCTCGTACGTCACGGCGTCCACCTTCCTGGTGGACGGCGGGCTCACGTCGGCGTATGTGACGCCGCTCGACTGAGCTCGAGGAAGCGCTCCGAGATGGTCCGGCCGGTGTCGTTCCAGGCGCCGATCTTCGCGACGCTCTCGGTGCGGATCGCGTCGGGGTCCGGGACGCCCGGGTCGTCCAGCCAGGAGCGCAGATCGTGCTCCAGCACCTCCGGGTGGAACTGGAGGCCCCAGACGGGACGCTCTGCGAGCCGGAAGGCCTGGAGCGCGAGCGCGCTCCACGCCAGGGCCACTCCGCCGGGCGGCACCAGCCACTCGTAGTAGTGGAACTGGAAGCTCTCGAACATCCTCGGGAGCACGCCGAGCAGGTCGTCGGCCGCGCCCTCCGCCGTCAGCTCAACGTCGTACCAGCCGATCTCCGGCGCGCTCGCCCGGCGCACCACCGCGCCGGCCGCCTCCGCCACGAGCTGCGACCCGAGGCAGATGCCCAGCAGCGGCGTGCCGCGCTCGAGCAGGTCGGCGATCAGGGCCTTCTCGTCGCGCAGCCAGGGGTAGGCGTCCTCCTGGTCGACGTTCATCTCGCCGCCGAAGACGATCGCGGCGTCGAAGCCGTCGACCGGCGGCACGGGCTCCTCGTGCGGCAGCCACTCGATCAGCTCGTGCCCGGCCGCCAGCGCCGGTTGCGCGAAGACGCCCGCGGCGGCGTTGCGGTGGTGCACGACCGCGAGGACTCGCATGGGAGGAGAATGTACCCGTGGCCTCCGAGAGCCTTCGCGGCCAGCTCCTGATCGCGGCGCCTTCGCTGTTCGACTACTTCCGCCGCACCGTGGTGCTCGTGCTCGAGCACACGGCGGAGGGGGCAATGGGAGTGGTGCTCAACCGCGAGTCCGAGACCCCGTTGGCGGACGCGGTGCCGATGCTGGCCGCGTTCGCCGATCCGGAGGAGCTCGTCAGGATCGGCGGTCCGGTCTCGCCGCAGTCCGTGGTGGCGCTCGGCCAGTTCGACGACGTCGAGGACGCCGGCACCCACGTGGTCGGCGCGCTCGGCACCATCGACCCGGACGCCGGCAACGAGTCGCTGCGCCGGGTGCGCGTGTACGCGGGCTACGCCGGCTGGGGGCCTGGCCAGCTGGACGGCGAGCTCGAGGCCGATGCCTGGCTCGTGCTGCCGGCCCGCCCCGAGGACCCGTTCGCGGACGGGGACATCTGGTCGGCCGCGCTGCGCCGCAAGGGCGGCGGCTACCGGCTGATGGCGACGATGCCGGCCGACCCGTCGCTGAACTAGCAGCGCTTGTGAACTAGCAGCGCTTGACCTGGCGCGCCACGGCCTTGGCCCTGGCTCGGTAGCCGTCGGCCGACACGTGCACCCCGTCGTCCGCCAGCCACTCCGGATGCCTGTCGACCATGCGGGCCCAGTTCACGATCCGCAGGTTGTCCCGGGCCCGGTCCTCGCGCGCGAGCGCGCGGTTGTAGCCGTCGTAGCTGGTGCCCTCGTAGGGCGGCCGGACGATGTTCGTCCACACCACGCAGCGCCGCTCACCGGCAACGTCCATGACCTCCCCGATCGCCGAGCGGAACCCTTCGACCTGGTTCGGATCGTCGTTGGTTCCGAGGCTCACGTGGATCACGCGGGGGAGCCTGCGGCCGTAGGAACGCATCACGTCGGCGCCCTCGTAGGCGTGGCGGCTGACGGCGGTGGACTGGGTGACCTTCCAGTCCTCGAGCGCGCGCGGGATGTATCGCTTGGTCCCAACCGCGAGCGAGTCGCCGTTCACGAGCAGGCGCCGGCTCGCGGCGTCGGCCGTGGCCGGCACGCAGAGCAGCAGCGTTGTGAGCAGCGCGAAGCTAAGGCGCATCGCGCAGCGCCTCGTAGTCCCTTGCCATGGCCCGCAGGATAAGCCGGACCGGGATCTCGGCGCCTTCGCGGGTGAAGTGGATGCCGTCGGGCTGGCGGGCCAGGACGCGATCGCCGTCGATGGTGAGCTCGTCGCTGTACTCGCCGTCGTTGATCGCGTTGAAGATGTCCACGTAGCGGGCGCCTGGCACCGCCGCGGCCGCCTCCTCCACCGCTCCGTTCTGGGTCTCGTAGATCGCGTTCTGCTCGTCGTCGCGCGCGGTGGGCGGCGGCACCCAGTAGACGGGGCGCTCCCCGGCGCCGAGGGCCCGCATGACCACCGCGGCACGGCGTGCGTACTCCGTCTGCCACTCGGGGTCCCCCCAGCCGTAGAGCTGGTCGCCCACCAGGACGTTGAAGCCGTCGTTGCCGCCGATCACCATGACCACGGCGTCGGGCGCGCGGGCGGCCATCTCCTGCTGGGCGTTGATCTCCCAGTTGAAGAACTCGGGGTTCGTCAGCCCCGTGGAGTTGCGGGCGGCGATCTCCACGTCGAACAGGTCGTCGGGCAGCGCGTCGGTCAGGAGCTGGCCGATGAACTCGGCCTGGGAGTCGCCCGTGACGAACACCTCGATGGGGTCGTCCGAGGTCGGCTGCACGAAGGACTGCCGCTCGGGCTTGCGGCGGTTGGGCCGCAGGATGGCCGTGGAGCCCTCCTCCAGCTCGGTCCCCTCGCCCGTCTTGTCCTCCTGCCCGAAGGCGAGGTCGAGCCCCTCGCGCGGAAGGTGCAGGCCGACGGCCCCCGCCGCGTCGTCCAGCGGCCGCGCGATCGAGAGCACGATGTCGCGGGTGGGCCCACGCTCCATGCTCTCCCCGGCGCGCACGATCGCCTCCGAGTTGAACAGCGCCGCCACGAGGAGGGCGATCACGATCACGCCCAGCACGCGGCCGGCGGGCATGACGAGGTCTTTGCGGAAGCGGGGCGGCATCAGAACTGGAAGTAGATGAACGGGGCCACGCCCTCCTGGCCGACGGCGGCGTCAGCGGCAACGATGATCAAGCCGAGCGCCACGCCCTGGGCGGCAACCGGCCGCGTCACGAGCCAGGCCTCGGCGCGCTCCCATACGCGGGTGGGCACGCCCTGCACGACGATGGCCGCGACGGTCAGGAACACCATCGGGAGGGTCACGAGCGGGGAGGGACCGCCGGCGAAGACCTGGCCGAGCATGCCGAAGGCCGTGGACAGGTCCGGTGAGCGGAAGAAGACCCAGGCAAGGCAGACGACGTGGAATGTGATCAGCCACGCTGCCCAGGTCGGCAGGTGGAAGTCCCTCCAGCGCTCGCGCGCCCAGCGCTCGGCGCTCAGCGCGCTGCCGTGGATGCCGCCCCAGATCACGAAGGTCCAGGCGGCGCCGTGCCAGAGGCCGCCGAGCAGCATCGTGAGCATCAGGTTGCGGTAGGTGTTGCGGCGGCCCTTCCGGTTGCCGCCGAGCGGGATGTAGAGGTAGTCGCGCAGCCAGCGCGACAGCGTCATGTGCCAGCGCCGCCAGAAGTCCTGGAGGCTGAGCGCGAGGTAGGGGCGGTTGAAGTTCTGCGGGAGCACGAAGCCGAGCAGCAGGGCGAGGCCGATCGCCAGGTCCGTGTAGCCGCTGAAGTCGCAGTAGATCTGGGCCGCGAAGCCGTAGATCGCGAGCATGACCTCGAGGCCGGAGTGGGCACCCGGGTCGTTGAAGACCGGGTCCACCACGTTGCGGGCCAGCTCGTCGGCCACCACGGTCTTCTTGATCAGTCCTCCCGCGATCAGGAAGAGGCCCGGGCCGGCGAGCACCTCCCGCGGATTGCGCGGCGTGCGCAGTTGAGGGAGCAGCTCGTTGGCGCGGACTATCGGCCCGGCCACGAGGTGGGGGAAGAAGGCTTGGAGGATCGCCACGTCGCCGAGCGAGGCCGCCCTCGTCTCGCCGCGGTACACGTCCACCACGTAGGAGATCGCCTGGAAGGTGAAGAACGAGATGCCGATGGGCAGGACGATCTGCACGAGCGGCAGCGGGGAGCCGAGCCCGATCGAGTTGAGCGCGTCGTCCATCTCGGAGACGAAGAAGCCCAGGTACTTGAAGACGCAGAGCAGCCCGAGGTCGAAGGCGATCGCGGCGATCAGCGCGCGCTTGCGGGTCCGCTGCGAAGGTGTGCGCGCTATGACCTGCGCCGCGACCGTGTTCACGAGGCTCGAGGCGACCAGCAGCAGCACCCAGCGCCAATCGACCCAGCCGTAGAAGACGTAGGAAGCGACCAGGATGAAAGGACGCCAGGCCCGCGGGTGCGGCATCAGCGCCCACGAGAGGACGAAGACGATCACGAAGAAGGCCGCGAACTCGATCGTCGGGAAGCTCACCGCGGGGATTCTGGCTACCGCTGCGGTTGCAGCGCCCCAGGCGGCCGCCGACGTGCTGGTCGTCGGCGACAGCCTGGAGGCGGGCTCCGCGCCGCACCTCGAAGCGGCACTCGGCGCTACGGGTGTGGAGATCGACGCCGAACCGGGCCGCACGAGCAGCGAGGGAGTGGGCGTCCTGGCCCGGCGGCTGCGGCCGTCGCACGAGGTCGTGGTCTTCCCGCTCGGCACCAACGACACGAGCCCGGATGTCTTCGCGGCCAGCCTGGCGAGCGCCGCCCGGCTGGCCGGCGGGCGCTGCCTGGTGGTGGCGACGATCGCCCGCCGTCCTCTGCGCGGCTCCGCGGCGGCGCCGCTGAACCATGTCGTGTCGCGGTTCGCCACCCAGGGCCGCAACGTGCAGGTGGCGGACTGGCGGGCGGCCGCGTCGTCGCCGGGCGTGCTGGGCCGCGACGGCACGCACGCCACGGGGGCGGGCTACGCGCTGCGGGCCTCGCTGCTGGCCGAGGCGGTGCAGGCGTGCCTCGGGGGCGGCGGCGCCGGTGCGGATGGCGCCGGCGGCGGGATCCCGGCCCCGCGCGATCCGAACGCCCGCGTGCCGTCCGATTCACGCGCGCGGGATGCCGGGCGGCCGGGCCGCCCGGCGGCGGAGCCGACGGCGCGGCCGATGCGGCTGCCGGCGCGCCGGGCGCTGCTGGCGCTCGGTTCCGCGCTCCGCCGCGCCGTATCGCCCGTCGCCGAGGCGCTGCGCGACGCTCGAACTGCGGCAACCAAGGCGGATCCGGAGCCGGTCTTGGGCGCGCCCTAGCCCGCCCCGCACCGCCCCCCGGCCGCCGAGTGTCGAGTTTGTCGGCGTGGGGCCGGCAAAGTCGACAGTCGGTCCTTCAGAAGTCGACCTCGGGGTACCGCTCGGCGAGGTGCTCGGCGATGACCTTCCTCACCTGCTGCCGTTCGCCCGAGCTCGCCATCCGGTACCGGCCGAGCAGCTCCTTCTGACCCTCGAGCGGCAGCCCCGAAATCTCCCAGCGCACAACCAGCCGCTCGAACAGGAGCTCCACGCGGCGCTGCCACCGGTCCTCGGCCGATGCCGCCGGCCTCGCGTCCAACTCGGCGAGCGTCCGGAGGGTGCCCGCGCTGAGCTCGTCCCGCAGCGTGAGGACGTTGCCCTCTTCATCGCTGTAGTTGGTCGTCGAGGCGGGCGCGGCGCCGGCCTTGCCGGCCTCCCTCGCCCGTCTCCGGCTGCGGCTGCCCATGAGAGGGATTCTGCCTACTGCGCGGGCGGCTGGTTGTTCAGCTCGGCCGCCGCGTCCACCACGCCGCCGAGGTCGTAGTGGTCGACCGCGATCAGCGACGGGCGCAGTTCACGGCGGAGCTCGCAGCGTTCCGCCCGCGCGACGATCGCGTCGCTCGAGTTCACCCGCGCGTTGGCGCTGGGGCGGGGCGGGAAGTCGTCGACCCAGTGGTTCAGCATGAAGACCGGGCTGTCTGGCTGGCCGCGGCTCGGCGCGCACGAGCTGGTGGCCTCGGACCCGAGCGGGGTGTCCTGGATCCAGTCGAAGGCGTCCAGGTACCAGTCGAGCTCCCCGGTGTCGCGCTCGCCGAGCACCACGAGCTGCCTGCCCCGTTCGAGCAACGTCCCGAGCGCGGGCAGCGGCCGGTCGCGCCGCAGGCGGGCCACGCGGTCGAGCAGGTCCGCGTTCCGGAACTGCCGCTCGACGGCCCAGGCCGGGACGCTGGGCTCGAGCAGCAGCACGAGCAGCTCGCCGGGATGCTCGTCGAGCCACTCGCGGTAGGTCTCGAGCGTGTCGGACATCTTGGTCGCGCCGAGCTCGCACAGGGAGTGGCAGAGCCAGACCTGCCGGGCCCCGACGAGACTGCCCGCCCCCACCCTGCCGGCCAGTCGCTCGGCGGTGCGGACGGCCGGGGGCCCCAGCGCGTTGGCCACGCGGTTGCGGCTTACTCCCTCCGCCTGGAGGTCGGTGCGCACGCGGTTGCCGGCCACGGGCACGCCCCAGTGCGGATCGAGCAGGAAGAGGCGGATGCCGTCGTCGAGCTGATCCGGGATCGAGCGGCGTTGGTTGGCGAACAGCCAGCCCGGCTCGTCGGCCGCCGACATCGAGTTGTGCGTGCCCGGGAAGACCACCTCGTTCAGGCGCCGCTCGCAGAGCTCCTCGGAGCCGTTGCACACCTTCGGGGCCTCGGGAGGAGCGCTCGCGGCGGCGGGGCCGTCGTCGTCGGCGGTCAGCAGGGCCGCCACCCCCGCCCCTGCGGCAAGGAGGACGGCGAGCGCCGCCGCCGCCCGCGGGCCGGGGAGCGGGAAGCCGATGCGCGCGCGGCGCGAGCGCGCCGGCGCAGGCCCGGCGGCGGCGCCGATCAGGTCCGTCCAGCCCCACGCGACGAGCACTGCGCCGAGGACGAAGCCGGCCGCCTGCACCATGTCCGAGTCGGCGGTCACCACGAGCGCGCCGGCGGCCAGCAGCCCGAGGCCGCGGAGGGCGCGCAAGGCGCGCCCGCGCGGCGTGTCGGTGAGCGAGCGCGCGGCCGCGCTGAGAGGCGCCAGCACGCGCCCCGCGCCCGGCGCCGTCAGCACCGCGATCGCGAGCGCGACCACGAGCGTCGCCAGTGCCCCCGTCCGGAGCGGACCGACGAGCGCGTCCCAGGCGTCGTCGATCGCGTCGTTCGCCTGTCCCAGCGTCAGGCCCTGGACCTCGCGCGTGGCGTCGGGCTCGGCGAGCGCGATCGTGAGCAGCACGAGCCCGGCGGCCGCCGCCACGACGAGCGGCGCACGGCGCAGGGCGAGGCCGCGGTCGTCGGACAGCCACAGCGCCGCGGCGAGCAGGGCAAGGCCCACCAGGGGCAGGATCACCGCGAGCACGCGCACCTGCTGGGCCAGCTCGATCGTGTCCGAGGCGAAGTCGCGCCGGTCGAGCGTGGCGAGCGGCGTCTCCAGCGTCGCCGGAAGCTCCTCGGCCAGCTCGGGGTCGACGCTGCGCACCGCCGGAACGATCAGCTCGGCCGCATCGGCGATGTCCACCGCGATGGTCGGCTCATCCTCGTCGAACAGGACCCGGTGCGCGTTGATGGCTGCGGCGCGGACGAGCTGCTCGAACGCGGGCGTGTCGATGGCGCCGCGCACCGCGCTGTCGAGCAGCGGCCTGGCGGAGAGGAGATCGGGCTCGAGCTCGAGCGCGGCGCCCACGGCGCGGTCGGCGATCGTCGCCCGCACCTGCGGGTCGCGTACCGCAACCACCACGCGGTCGGCGAAGCCGTCCTCGTCGAGCAGCTCGAGGCGCAGGTAGAGCAGGATCGCGCCGGCCGCCAGCGCGAGGATCGACAGCGCGGCGCAGATACCGGCCGTGACGCGGCGGCCCGATAGCGAGGAGCGCCTCATCCTCGGCGAAAGCTAGCCCGCCTCACCCCGGGGGGAGGGTCAGACCCTCCCCCCTGGGGTGAGGGGTCAGACCCCTTGAGTGTCCCCGACTCAAGGGGTCTGACCCCTACCCTGGAGTGGCGTGGGCACAGCGGTCCTTCCCGCCCGCCGGCGCGTTGAGGTATCGGCCTGGGTGGTCGCGCCCAGCGCGATCGCGCTCGCCTTCGGCGTGCTCTACCTCGCGTTCGAGCCGCGCCCGGGCGATCTGGCCGTGCACGTGTTCCGCGCCGAGCTCTTCGGGCGCGAGGGCTTCACGATCTGGAACGGGCACTGGTACGGCGGCCACCACACGCCCGCGTACAGCGTGCTGTCGGCCCCGCTCTCCTGGCTGCTCGGCCCGAGGCTCGTCCTGGTCCTGTCCTGCGTCGCCTGCGCGGCGCTCTTCGAGCAGCTGGCACGCCGTCACTTCGGCGCGGACGCGGCGCGTGCGGGGGCGCTGTGGCTCGGCCTCGGCACCGTCACCCTGCTCGCCACCAGCCGGCTTCCGTACGCGCTCGGCACCGCCTTCGGGCTTGGCGCCGCCCTCGCGCTGCAGCGCGGGCGACCGCGCACGGCCGCGGCGCTCGCGTTCCTCAGCCCGCTCGCGAGCCCCGTGGCCGGGATGTTCACCGCCATGGGCGGGGTGGCGTACGCCGTCACGGCGCGCGGCGACCGCCGCCGCAGGTCGATCGGCGCGGCCTTGGCGCTCGCGGCGCTGGCGCCGGTGCTGTTCCTGTCGGCGGCCTTTCCGGAGGGAGGCTGGGCGCCGTTCCCCTTCACGGCCTACCTGCCGATCCCGCTCTTCTGCGCGGCCTGCCTCATGGTCCTGCCGCGCCGGGAGCGGGCGCTCCGCGCCGGCGCGGTGCTGTACGCGCTGGGCGCCACGCTGGCGGTGGCGTACGAGACCCCGATGGGCGGCACCGCGTCGCGGCTCGGGATGCTGTTCGGCGGTCCCCTGCTGCTGTGCGCGGCGTGGGGGCGGCTGCGCCGGATGTCCCCTGCCCTGCTCGCCGTGGCGCTGGCCGGCTTCGCACTGCTCGGCTACTGGCAGTGGACTTCCGCGATCCGCGACATCGACAAGGCGCTCCGCGACCCCGCCGCACAGGCGGGCTACTTCGAGCCGCTCCGGGCCTTCCTCGCCACGCTGCCCGAGCCGCGCCGCATCGAGATCCCCTTCACAAGCAGCCGCTGGGAGAACGCCGAGGTGGCGCCGCTCGCGCCGCTCGCGCGCGGCTGGCAGCGACAGCTCGATACCGGCCACAACCCGGTCTTCTACCGCGGCGACCTGAACCGGCTGACCTACGCCAGCTGGCTGGCGGAGAACGGGGTGCGCTACGTGGCACTGCCGAGCGCGAAGCCCGACCGCAGCTCGTACGCCGAGCGGGGGCTGATCGAGAGAGGGCTGCCGTACCTGCGGCTGCGCTGGCGCTCGCGGGAGTGGCGCGTGTACGACGTGCTCCTGGCGGCGCCGATGGTGGTGCCCGAGGGACGCGCCAGGATCGTGCTGGAGCAGTCCGGCTCGGATGAGCTGCTGCTGGACGTGAAGCGGCCGGGCGAGGCGGTGGTGCGGGTGCGCTGGACGCCCTACTGGTTCGCCGCCGGCGGCTGTGTCGAGCGGGCTGGAGAGTGGACGCGCGTGATCGCGGCCGAGCGCGGCTTCATGCGGCTCTCGACGCGCTTCGCCCCGGAGCGGATCGTGGAGCACGGTCGCCGCTGCGACGACGGCTGAGGCCCGGGCGTGCTCGACGACGTCCTACACCTGCTGGCCTGCCCGCACTGCGGGGCCGCGCTGTCGCGCAGCGAGGGCAGCGTGGCCTGCGCGAGCGGCCACTCGTTCGACATCGCCCGCGAGGGGTACGTGAGCCTGCTGCCCGGCGACGCCCGCCTGGGCAGCGCCGATACCGCGGAGATGGTGGCCGCGCGCGAGGCCTTCCTGGAGGCGGGCCACTTCGTTCCGCTTGCGGAGGCGCTCGCGCGCGCGGCGGAGCCCTTCCTCCGCGCCGAGGGGGAGCCGGGCGGCGAGTCGCTCCCCTGCATCCTCGACCTCGGCGCCGGTCCGGGCTGGTATCTGGCCCGCCTGCTCGAGCGCTTCCCGCAGAGCATGGGGCTCGCCCTCGACCTCTCGAAGCACGCGCTCCGGCGGGCCGCCAGGGCGCATCCCCGGATCGGCGCCGCCGCCTGCGACACCTGGCGCGGCCTTCCCGTGCGGGACGGCGCGGCGTCGCTCGTGCTCTCGGTCTTCGCCCCCCGCAACGGCGCCGAGATCGCGCGCGTGCTCCGCCCGGACGGCGCTCTGCTCGTGGTCACGCCGACCGAGAGGCACCTCGCCGAGCTCGTCACCGCGCACGCTCTCCTCACGGTCGACGAGCGCAAGGAGGAGCGGCTCGCCGCCGAGCTCGGGAGCCGCTTCGACCTCGAGCGACGGGTCGAGTGCGAATGGTTCCCGGAGCTCACGCCCGGCGACGTGGCGAACGCGGTGGCGATGGGTCCGAGCGCGCGCCACATCTCGGTGGAGGAGCTCTCGGCGGACGCGATGCGGGCGACCGCGTCGATCACGATCTCGGTCTACCTGCGCCGGTCCGGGTAGGTGATCCGCATGAGGCGGGCATCGCTGTGCGTCCTGGCGCTCGCCGCCCTGCTCGGCGGCTGCAGCGGCGACCCGGAACGCGACGAGCGCCGGCCCGCGCAGGCCGAGGCGGCGCCCGAGCCTCCCGGCCCCACCGCGCCCGTCCCGCGCGCCCCTGCCGCCCTCGCCGAGCGGCTCACGGCCACCGACCGGGCGCTCGCCGCCGCCGTGCAGCGCTGGCGCGGCGACGGCGGCCTGGACGCCTACCCGCCGCCGCGCGACGTGACGCTTCATGCCCTCCACCAGCAGCGCATCCACCTGCTGCTCACCGCGCGCCCGGCTCTCGCCGAGCAGGTCCTTCCGCTCCTCCCCGGCGGCACGCGTGCACACGCGCGAGCGACCATCCGCGCCCGGCGCGGGCTCGGCCGGATCACTCCGCCCACACCGGGCCGCTACCGCACCGGCCCGCCCGAGCCGCCGCGCCGGCTCCTCGGCTACTACCGCGAGGCGCAGCGGCGCTTCGGCGTCCCCTGGCACGTGCTCGCCGCCGTCAACTTCGTGGAGTCCGCATTCGGTCGCATGCGCAACTCGAGCGCCGCCGGGGCCCAGGGGCCGATGCAGTTCATCCCCTCGACCTGGGAGGCCTACGGCCTGGGCGGCGACGTGAACGACCCGCGCGACGCGATCATGGGCGCCGCCAACTACCTGAGCGCTTCCGGCGCGCCGGGCGACCTCGTCGGCGCCCTCTACTCGTACAACCCCTCGGACCACTACGTCCGCGCCGTGCTCGCCTACACCGACCGGATCCGGCGCGGGGAGTTCCTCTCCTACTACTCCTGGCAGGTGTACGTGCGCGTGCCCGGAGGCACGCGGCGGATCACCGGACCTCGACCCTTCTGACCGCCTTCCCCGGATGGCCGTTGTGCTCGGCGCGCGGCGGGGACGGGCCGCTGCGGTTCTTGTCGACGATCGCGGCGAGGATCAGCAGGAACGCGAGCAGCCGCAGGCCGTAGACGTAGATGCGTCCCTCGTCGTCCTCCTGGAGGAAGGCCAGGATGAGCCGGCTGGCAGCGAACACCGCGAAGCCGAGCGCGAAGCCGAGGAAGAGGCGGTCCCGGGTCTGGCGCCAGTAGCGGAAGAAGATCAGCGCGATCACCAGCGCCGCCGCCATCGTCGCCCCGCTGACGAAGTCGGCGCTCACGCCCGGCTCTCCTCCCACAGCAGCCCGAACACGAGCGCCAGCATCCCGGCCAGCGCCGGGATCGTTCGCCACAGCGACAGGTCCACGTCCGTGACGACGATCTTGTCCACGAACAGGACGGCGTTGTTCAACGTCAGCCCCAGGAAGCAGATCGCGGCCCACAGCAGCAGGCCGGTGCGGCTCTGTGCGTACGAGCGCAAGAGCAGCACGGCGCAGGCGAGGCTGATCAGCGCCGACAGGATGTAGACCGCCGCCGCCATCTCAGTTCCTGCGCCTGATCCGGAAGGCGTCGGCGAACGACGTGATGCGATCGCTCGGGCGCGCGAAGATGAGGCCGATCACCGCCACGCGGTAGTTGGCGTAGCTCTCCGCCAGCGCGTCGACGATCTGGTCGAGCCCGGGGTTGGAGGGGTTGTAGCGGTAGCGGCCCTCGCTCTCGCTCGCCAGCCCGCGTGCCGCCAGGTCCTCGAGCCAGCCGGCCGCCGCTTCGGGCTGGGTCACGAGCGCACGCGCCACCTCCGCCGCGGTCCACTCCTTGTCGGCCGCCGCCCTCACCAGGAGGAGCACCTCCAGCTGAGCCACCGAGACGATGTGACTTGCGATGAAGCCGCGGACCGAGGCCGGGACTCCGGTCTCTCCCACCCGCGGGAGTGTAGGAGAGGGCTACGTCGTCTTGACGACGAAGACCGAGCAGGGCGCGCGGTGCGTGACCGTGTTGGGGACGCTCCCGAGCACGCGCCGGTGCATCCCCTTGTTGCCGATCACGAGCACGTCGGCCTGGCACGACTCGGCCAGCTGCACAAGCACCTCGGCCGGATCGCCCTCGTCGGTCATGGTCCGGCACTCGAGGCCCGAGCGCCGGAGCTCCGCCTCGGTGCGATCGAGGATCTCACGCAGGCGCGCCTCCGGGCTCGAGGCCCACTGCAACTCGGGATCGCCCCCGCCGGCCGACCGTCCGGAGTCCTGGAAGGCGCCCAGGAGAACCAGCTCGGCGTCGAACCGGCGCGCCATCTCGGTGGCGGCCTTCACGGCCTCCGCGGCCGTGGCGGAGCCGTCCGTGCCCACGGCCACTGTCCTCACCATGGTGGACGAGTATCTCCGCCCCGGCGACGGAAGTCCACCGCTAGGCGGCGGCGCCCGCCACGCCCGGCAGCCACTCCCGCACCGCCGCGGCCACCGCGTCGCGGTCGGCCTTCAGGCTGTGGTTGCCCGCCACCGTCACCACGCTCCGGCCCGCCGCGGGCGGCGGCATCCCGAACGGATCGCTCTCGCCCTGCACCACCAGCACCGGCACCTCCACGGCGTCGAGCTCGGACAGCCGCGTCTTCTCGGGGCGGCCCGGCGCGTGCACCGGGAAGGCCAGGCACAGAACGGCGGCCGAGCCGGTCTCGGCGGCCGGCCCGCCGGCCACCCGGGGCCCCGCCGAGGGCCCCCCCCCGGCCCCC
>Ga0081538_10001070_pt1 | contig 29102 bp, 26 predicted proteins | sample TabmetS5T2R1_FD_71022 | JGI IMG/M metagenome (GOLD analysis project Ga0081538, IMG submission 71022) | Tabebuia heterophylla rhizosphere microbial communities from the University of Puerto Rico - S5T2R1 | ecosystem: Host-associated > Plants > Roots > Rhizosphere ...
AGCGGGTCCACACTGCCGAGCGAGAGCAGGTAGACGCCGGTGAGCAGCACCACCCAGGCCAGCCGGCCGGCGCTCACGGGACCATCCGCGCCACGGCGTCGCCGGCCTGGTCGCTGAGGGCGATCAGCGGCTCCGGCCACAGGCCGACCGCCAGCACGACGCCGGCCAGCACGGCCACCACCACCCGGGTCCCTCGGGGCGCGCGATGGTGGTCCTGGGCGGGCCGCCAGTAGCGATGCTGGTAGATCTGGAACAGGTAGACGAAGGTGAGGGCGCCGCCCACGAACAGCAGCAGCACCGTGAGGACGCTGCTGGCCTGGACGCCGGCGTCGAACAGGGCCGCCTTGCCGAAGAAGCCGGCGAAGGGCGGCACCCCGGCCACGCTGAACGCCCCGACGGCGAAGGCGGCGGAGACCAGCGGGCCGCGCAGGTCGACGGCCAGGAACAGCAGCGCCTTGTTGAGCGCGTTGACCACCGTGAACAGTGCCGCCGCGGACAGCGCCACCCGGCCGCCGACCCCGAGGGCGACCAGGACGTAGCCGGCATGGCCGATGGCCGAGTAGGCCAGGACCTCGCGGGCGTCGCGCCGGCCGATGGCCTGCACGGCCCCGTAGATGATGGTGACGGTGCCAATCCCGACCAGGATGCCGGCGGCGAGGGCGAGCTCGCGGGGCAGCAGGCCGGCCTGGAAGCGGAGCAGGCCGTAGGCGCCGATGTTGGCCAGGGCGCCGGCCAGGACGGCGGCCACCGCCGGGGGGGCGCTGCCATAGACGCTGGGTAGCCAGAAGTGGAAGGGGAACAGGCCCAGCTTGACCCCGAAGGCGACGAAGTACAGCACGGCGATGACCGCTGCGGTGTTGGGGTCGATGTCCCGGGCCCGGTCGGCCACGGCCAGCATCTCCAGGGTGCCGGTGGCCCGGTACAGGGCGGCGGTGGCGATCAGGAACAGGAACGACCCGAGCAGGTTGACCACGGCGAAGATCAGGGCCGAGCCGACCATGCGCCCCTCCCGCCCGGAGGCGGCCAGGGCGTAGGCCGAGATCATGGCCAGCTCGAAGAACACGTAGAAGCTGAAGACGTCGCCGGTGAGGAACAGCCCGGTCAGGCCAACGGTCAGGAACAGCATGAGCGCCGGGAACAGCCGCGTCGACCGCCGGGAGACCATCCCGTGCACCAGCGCGGCCAGGACCACGGCGGCCGAGACCAGGGCCAGCAGGGCCCCGAGGGCGTCGGCCCGCAGGCGGATGCCGACGTCGGCGGGCCAGCCGCCGGCGACCACCTCGACGGGCCCGCCGGTCGCGACCCGGGCGGCGAGCGCGGCCAGCAGGGCGACCACAGCGGCCAGGACCCCGACGGCCGCCCAGCCGACCGGCCGGCGCCGGCCGTCGGCCAGCGCGGCCACGGCGGCGGCCGGCCACAGCACCATGAGCGGGGCGAGCAGGAGGCTCATCGGGGTGTCCCGGCCGCCTCGCGGTCCGCCTCGGCGTCCCCCCGCTCCACCTGCTCCACGGCCGTGCCCCGCTCCAGCTCCTCCTCGGCGCTGCGCTCACGGCGCGACAGGTCGTCCAGGTCGACGCTGCGATGGGTTGTGTACACCCGGTAGACCATGGCCAGCAGCAGGGCCGTGACCGCGAACCCGATGATCAAGGCGGTCAGGGTCATCGCCTGGGTGAGGGGGTCGCTGACCGGCTCGCCGGAGACCAGCGGCTGGATGGGGGCCTGGCCGCGGCGGAGGCCCGAGGCGATCACGGTCAGGCTGGCCGCGTTGGAGATGAGCATCAACCCGACCACCACGCGGAACAGGTCGTGCTTGAGCAGCTGCGTCGCGCCGGTGCCGAACAGGACGGCCACGACCAGGGCCACGAACAGGTTCATGGTTGCCCACCTCGCTCGTTGGGTGTGCCGGCGATGAGGTCGATGGTGGCCACCACCATCCCGAGGACCAGGGCGAACACCCCGACGTCGAAGAGCACGGCGGTGAGCAGTTCCAGGCTGCCGAGGTGCACCACCTCCGCCCCCGGTGCCGGGGCGTGCTGCAGCGGCGCGCCGCCGGCCAGCACCGGCACGAACGCGACCACCAGCGACAGCAGCAGACCGGCTACCGCCAGCTTGGCCGCATGACGCACCGGCAGGGCCTGCTGGACCGCCGCCTGCCCGAACGCCAGGTACTGCAGCAGGATCCCGAGGGCGGCGATCACCCCGGCCGCGAACCCGTCGCCGACGTCCACGTAGCCCTTGATCAGGATCGCGGCCGCGACCATGAGGACGGGGACCAGCAGCAGACGGGCCACCATCCTGGTCAGGACCGTGGTCACCACAGCTTGCCCCGGCGCAGCAGGGTGGCCACCCCGAGCAGGGCCACGAACACGACGCTGATCTCGACCAGGGTGTCCAGCCCGCGGAAGTCGGCCAGGATGACGGTGACCACGTCCGAGCCGTGCGCCTGCTCGGCCAGCTCCAGGTACTTGTCGGCGGTCGGGTCCGGCGGGGTGGGACGCGAGAAGCCGGCCCAGACCACCAGCAGGACCAGCACGCCCGAGATCACCCCCACGACCGGGTCGCGGATGCGGCGCGAGCCGGTGACCGGGATGGCGGCTTCGCGTTGCAGCACCCGGCGTGGGAGCAGCGCGAACACGGCCACGAACAGCAGCATCATCAGGGTCTCGATCAGCACCGCGACGAGGGCCACATCCGGCGCCCCGAGGAGCTCGTAGGCCACGGCCAGGCTGAAGCCGACCCCGGACAGGCCAACCGCCATGGCCAGGTGCCGGCGCAGCCGGGTCACGATCAGCGCGGCGAGCGCGCAGCCGACCAGCGCGGCAACCAACGGCAGGTCGAGCCTGGAGAACGAGCCGACCACATACGCGCCGGCGAACGGGGTGATCGCCACCCCGATGCCGACCAGGACCCCGGCCGGGACCAGCACCGCCACCACCCGGGCGCGCAGGTCGCGGACCTCGATGTCGTGGATCGCGTTGGAGAGCCGGTTCAGGGCGGCCAGGCTGGCGATGTAGATGTGTTCCGGCCCGGCCCGCTGGCCCAGCCGCGCCACCGCGGCCAGGGCGCCGCCCAGCCTTGGGCGAGCCAGCACCAGGGCAAGCCCGGCAGCGTAGGTCGCCAGGGCCATGACGTTCTCGGCTCGAAGGTCGAGATGGTAGGCCGGGTCGACAGCGACCGGGGCCGCGGCCGTGACCTCGGCGGCGGCTCGGCTGAGGCTGGCGAAGGGCTCCACCAGGACCCCGCCGGCCACGACCAGCCCGCCCAGGACGACCACCGGCGCCACCAGCCGGCGGGGCACCGGGCGGGCCGGCCGGCCGTGGCCCAGGAAGATCCCGGTCCAGAACCGGGTGATGTAGGCGAAGGTGAGGGCGGCGCTGGAGACCGCCGCCACCGCCAGCCACGGCCCGCGCTCGGCGGCCGCCTTGAAGAACAGCTCGTCCTTGAAGAAGCCGATGGTGAGCGGCAGCGCGGCCAGGCCGGCGGCGGCCAGGCCGCTCCCGACCGCGAGGGCGGGCAGGGCCCTGGCCAGGCCGCCGACCTCCGACAGGTGCTTGGCCCCGGTCGCCTCGGTCACCGCCCCGCTGGTCATGAACAAGGCGCTCTTGGCCAGAGCGTGGGCCAGCACGTAGAAGCAGGCGGCCGCCGCCCCGGCGGCCCCGCCGACGCCCAGCATGGTCACCACGTAGCCGTACTGGGCGATGGTCGAGTAGGCGAGCAGCCGCTTGAGGTGATCCGCGCCGAGGGCGAGCAGGCCCCCCACGGCCATCGACCCCAGGCCGACGACCAGGAGGGCGTCGAGCAGCAGCTCGCTGGAGGCGAGCAGCGGATGCAGGCGACTGAGCAGGAACACCCCGGCGGCGACCATGGCCGCCGAATGCAGGTAGGCCGACACCGGGGTCGGGGCAGCCATGGCCCGCGGCAGCCAGAAATGCAGCGGCGCCTGGGCGCTCTTGGCCAGGGCCCCGACGGCGATCAGGGCGCCGGCCAGGGTCACGACCGGCCCGCCCCGGCCGACCCGGCCCAGCAGCGCCGGGATCGAGGTGGTGCCGAACTCGGCCCGGAGCACCAGGATCCCGATCAGCAACAGCACCGCCGACACCCCGGTCACCAGCAACGCCATCAGCGCCGACAGCCGCGCCTCCCGATGCTGGCGGTCGAACCCGATCAGGAAGTACGACGCGATCGCCGTGAGGTCCCAGAACACGAACAGCACCAGCAGGTCCTGGGCGGTGACTAGCCCCACCATGGCCACCATGAACAACACCATCAGCGCGTGGAAGCGGCGACCCTCGACCTGCGGCCGCCCCTCGTGCTCCAGGTGCCGGGGCAGATAGGCGGTGGCGTAGGTGAACACGGCGACCCCGACCCCGGTGGCCAGGAGGGCATAGAGGGCGCCGAGGCCGTCCAGCCGGAACGCCAGCCGGGCATCCCAGCTCGGCAGCCAGGCGGTGTCGAAGCCGCCACCCCCGCGAAGCCACACCGCAAGCATGGCCACGAAGGCGACCGCCGCCGTGGCCACGGCGGCGATTCCAGCCACCTGGGAGGATTGCCGGCTGCCCGAAGCGGGACCCTCACTCATCCCGCAGCACTTTAGGGTGCGCACGCCAAGGAGTCATCGCAGGCTCTGCTCCAACCATGCTCCCTGCCCTGGGCCGCCTCACATGCTGTAGCCGGCGCGCGGTGGTGCTTGTCCTGCCGTGCCGTACTGGAAACCCCGCGGCCTCTAATCGGGCAGGCCGTCTTTGTAGAGTTCTGCGGGTGCGTCGGCCGCAGCGGGGAGGTCCAGATGGCGCAGCTGCTGGTGCCTTGAACGACGCAGGTAGATGGATGGTGACCGTCCAGCCCGAGGGCGGGGCACTTGATCCTCAAGGTCCGGTCTCCGAGGCGATGGCCAACCTGTTCTGGCTGATGCTGGGCCTTGGTGGGGCGCCTGGAACCTGCACCCGGTCCTGCTCGTGGGCTTGCTGCTCGCCGGCTGGGCCTACCGGCGCGGCCAGACTGCGGGCCGCGGCGGCCGGTCGACGCCTGGCGGGCCAGGTGCTTCGCGGCGGCGCTGGCGGCCCTCGGCGTCGCGCTGATCTCGCCTCTCGACGCCCTGTCGGGCGCCCTCGCCTCGGCTCCCATGGTCCAGCACCTGCTGCTGGTGGTGGTCGCGGCGCCGTTGCTGGCCCTTAGCGCTCCCTCGTGTGGCTGCTCTCGGTTGGGGTCATCTGGTTCTGGCACGCCGCCGCCCCTACGACGCCGCCTTGGACAACCAGCTCCTCCACGTCCTGGAGCATGCCAGCTTCCTGGTCCCGGCCATCCTGTTCTGGCAGGTCGTCGTCGGGGTGCGAGGCGCGGCCCGGGTCTCGGGCGGCCTTCGTCCTGCTGGTGTTCGCGACGGCGATGCAGAGCGTGCTCCTCTCGGTCCTGCTGACCTTCGCCCGGACACCGTGGTACTCCGGGTACGCGACGACGACAGCCCCCTGGGGCCTGGACCCGCTCACCGACCAGCAGCTGGCCGAGGCCATCATGTGGATCCCAGCCGGCGGGATCTACCTCGTGGTCGCGCTCGCCCTGCTGGTCGCGTGGATCCGGGCGACCGAACGCGAGGACGTCATGGTCTAAACGACACGATGCGTGCGAGTCTTTCTCGCAGCGCCCAGCCCGACCAGGGGCTGTCGGACCGTGGAGGTCGTCATGGCCAAGCGCACCGTCGCCGACCAGTTCGTCGAGATCCTGCTCGCGGCCGGGGCGCGGCGCATGTACGGGGTGGTGGGCGACAGCCTCAACCCGGTCGTGGACGCTATCCGCCGCCACGACGGCATTGACTGGGTGCACGTGCGGCACGAGGAGGCCGGCGCGTTCGCGGCTGGTGCCGAGGCGCAGCTGACCGGCCGGCTGGTGGCCTGTGCCGGCAGCTGCGGGCCCGGGAACTTGCACCTGATCAACGGCCTGTACGACGCGCACCGCAGCATGGCGCCGGTGCTGGCGCTGGCCGCGCAGATCCCGAGCACCGAGATCGGCACCGGCTACTTCCAGGAGACCCGTCCCACGCTGACGTTCCAGGAGTGCAGCCACTACTGCGAGCTCGTCACCCGTCCCGAGCAGCTGCCGCGGGTCACCCAGATCGCGGTCCAGCAGGCGCTCGGCCGCGGCGGGGTGGCGGTCGTCGCCATGCCCGGGGACGTGGCCGACCAGGAGGCCAGCGGGGCCTATCTGGAGCACACCTACCGGCTCGATCAACGACCCAACGCCCGACCGTCCGACGAGGTGCTCGACGAGCTCGTTGGGCTGGTTGAGGAGGCGGGGCGGGTGACGCTGTTCTGCGGCCGCGGGGTCGCCGGCGCCCACCAGGAGGTCCTGGCCCTGGCCGAGCGGCTCAAGGCCCCGGTCGGGCACGCGCTCGGCGGCAAGGAGTGGATCCAGCACGACAACCCCTACGACGTCGGCATGTCCGGGTTGCTCGGCTACGGCGCCTGCTACGAGGCGATGCACGGCTGCGACCTGCTGGTGCTGCTGGGCACCGACTTCCCCTATGTGCAGTTCATGCCAACCCGGCCCAAGGTGGTGCAGGTCGACATCCGGCGCGAGCGCCTGGGCAGCCGGTCGCGGCTGGACCTGGGTGTCTGGGGGGATGTCAAGGAGACCCTGAGGGCGCTGCTGTCCCGGGTGCCCGAGCGGTCGGACCGCGCCTTTCTGGACCAGATGCTGGCCCGGCATAGGGAGCTGGCGGGGCGGGTCCGGGCCTATGCCGACGAGGTGCGCGGGCGCCGGCCCATCCACCCCGAGCACGTCACCGCCGTGCTCGACGACCTGGCCGCCGACGACGCTGTGCTCACCGTCGACACCGGCATGTGCAACGTCTGGGCGGCGCGGCTGATCCGCGCCACCGCCGGGCGGAGGATGCTCGGCTCCTTCGTGCACGGGTCGATGGCCAACGCGCTGCCGCAGGCGATCGGCGCCCAGCTGCCCGACCGGGGCCGCCAGGTGATCGCCATGTGCGGCGACGGCGGCTTCGCCATGCTGATGGGTGAGTTGCTCACCCTCCTCCAGTACGACCTACCGGTGAAGCTCGTCATCTTCGACAACGGCTCGCTGGGCATGGTGGCGCTGGAGATGCTGGTCGCCGGCTACCCGCCCTACCAGACCGGCTTGAAGAACCCGGACTTCGCCGCCATGGCCCGGGCTGCCGGCATGACCGGGATCCGCATCGAGGATCCGGACGACGTCCGCGACGGCCTGCGCGAGGCCCTGGCGGCCGACGGGCCCGCGCTGGTCGACGTGCTCACCGACCCCAACGCGCTGTCGATGCCGCCCAAGATCACCGGTGAGCAGGTCAAGGGGTTCGCCCTGGCGATGAGCAAGCTGGTGCTGTCCGGCGACGCCGACGAGGTGATCAACATGGCCCGCAGCAACCTGCGCAACCTGCCGCGGCCTTGACGATCGAGAAAGGTGCGTTCTGATCCCCCTCGGTGGGCGTTGCTCCGTCCTTGGCGGCTGGACCGGCCCCGCGCCCTTGCCCCATAGTGGGCAAGCCGGACGCTTTGTCAACGTCGAGACGCTGGAAGGCAATTGGCGCGCTCGACAACTCCCCGAGGAGGCTGCGCCGTGACCCGCGTGACGATCGTTGGTGCAGGCAACATGGGCCGCGGCATCGGCACCCGAGCCGTTGCGGGAGGCCACCAGGTCGAGATCCTCGACCGCGACCCGGGCGAAGCCCAGGACCTCGCCGACGAGCTCGGCGGCGGTTCGACCGCGCTGGAGCCCGGAGCGCCGTTCGGCGGCCAGGTCGTTGTCTTCGCCGTCTACTACCCGGGCATCAAGGACGCCGTCCAGCAGTACGCGGACCAGCTCGCCGGCAAGGTCGTCGTCGACATCACCAACCCCGTCGACACCCAGACCTGGGACAAGCTGGCAACCCCGCCCGGGCTCTCCTCCGCCGAGGAGGTCCAGCGGCTCGCCCCGCAGGGAACACCGGTCGTGAAGGCCTTCAACACCACCTTCGCCCCCACCCTGGTGGCCGGCAAGGTCGGTGGTCAGCAGCTCGACGTCCTCATCGCCGGCGACGACGAGGCCGCCAAGCAGACGGTGTCGCAGCTGGCCTCCGACGGTGGGCTCCGGCCCATCGACGTCGGCCCGCTCAACCGCGCCCGACAGCTCGAGCAGCTCGGCTTCCTCCACATCTCGCTGCAACAGCCGCTCGACCTCGGCTTCGGCAGCGCGGTCAAGCTCGTCATGCCATAAGCACGGACGGCCGTGAGACGACCGAATGACCAAGCGGATCGCCGCGCTGTTCGACATCGACGGGACGCTGATCATCACCGGCGGGGCGGGCGCGGCCGCTTGGCGGTTGGCCTTCGACGAGCTGTACGGCATTCCTGCTGACATCGGCGAGTTCACCGACACCGGCATGACCGACCCCGACGTCGGTCACAAGACGTTTGCGGCCGTGCTGGGCCACGAGCCCAGCCGGGCCGAGCTCGGCAAGCTGATGGAGCGACGCCTCCATCACCTGTACCAGACCGTGGCCGACTCTGACGACTACCGGGTCCTTGATGGTGTCGAGGAGCTGCTGCCACGGATGCTCGAAGAGGGATACCTGCTCGGGCTGGTCACCGGCAACGTGGAGGCCGCCGCCCACATCAAGCTGCACCGGGCCAGGCTCAACCGGTACTTCTCCTTCGGCGGCTACGGCTCGGACTCCACCGACCGGGGCCAATTGACCAGGGAGGCGCTCCAGCGGGCGGCGGTCGTCTCCGGCGCCTCGGTCACCCCGGACCAGGCGTTCGTCGTCGGCGACCCGCCCCACGACGTGGCCGCAGCCCACGCCGCCGGCGTCCCGTGCGTCGGGGTGGCCAGCCACCACTACACCGCCGAGCAGCTGCGCGCCGGTGGTGCGGACTGGGTGATCGACTCGCTCGCCGAAGGGCTCCCGCTGTGACCCTGGACGGTCGCCGGCCAAGCTAGGCCGGCTGACCGCGTTGGGCGTCGGCCGGTGTCGGTGACCCGCGCCACACCCAGTCGCGGACGTCGCGGTGGTCGCGTGCGATCACCGGATCTCCTCGATCGTCCACCTGCGGAACTGGAGCAGGTGATGCCCGCCTCGGGCGCGCAGGACGTCCAACACGCGCTGACGCTCCTGATCGCCGTTGACTGGCACGTACATGACATGCCGCCCGTTGACCAGGGCCTGGGTGTGGACCTGGAGGGCGTCGGCTTCGTATGCGTGCTGCTGGCGCCAGCGCAGGAACCGGCCGCGCAGTCCATGCCGGACGCCGCTGGGGTCGAGCAGCATGGCCCCCCGCAGCCCGCTCAGCACGTTCACCTTGGACACGTCGTACCCGGCGGAGCCCAGGTCGGCCAGGGCAAGGCCCAGATCCGGCGCGTCGTCGATGATCGCCACCACCCGGTTCAACGGGTAGCGGTAGAACCGCTTCTCGTTCCGACGGGGCTGGCCCATGGCATACCCGTGACCCTACAGAGGGGGCTCCCTTCCCCCCTTCAGTATGACTACTGAAGCACCCCGCATTCACCCCATCCCGTCAGCCGATCGTGGTCCCGGAGACGCGGCCAAGCCCGTAGGTCACAAGGGTGGCGACCACGCACTGTTGGCTCCGGCGGGTGAGGTCAGCGCCATGCCCCGCGCGCGGCGGCCTCGGCGACGTAGTCGGCGAAGTCCCGGGCCGGCCGTCCCACAAAGTCCTCGACGACCCCGGTGGGTCGGGTGTCGCCCCGGGCGGCCAACCGCTGGAAGTTCTCGATCAAGCCCTCGATCACCTGCTCGGGCAGGCCGGCCTGGCCCATCTCGGCCCGGTAGGCCTCCGGTGTCCCGTCGAAGTGGATCGGATGACCCGTGGCCGCGCCGATCAGCTCCAGCGCCTCGGGGAACGAGAGCGCTCTGGGCCCGGTCAGCTCCAGCACCTGACCGAGGTAGTCGTCGGAGACGAGCGCACGCACCCCGACCGCGGCGATGTCGTCAGCGTCGACAAAGCCCTGCTTCGCCGCTCCGACCGGCACGCACAAGCGCCCCTTCATCACCGGCTCGCGGAAGAATGTCTCGAAGTCCTGGTTGAACCAGTCCGCCCGCACGATCGTCCACTCCAGCGGCGACTCGCGCACCTGCCGTTCCGCGTGCTGCAGGTGGGTGACATTCATCACGTCGACACTGCGATCCGAGTGCAGCACGACACGGCGCACCCCGGCGGCCGCGGCCCGTGGCAGGAAGGCCTCGGGGAGCTCGGTGTAGTCGGCAAGCAGCAGGTACAGGCGCTCGGCGCCGTCCAGCGCGGCTTCCCACGACCCAGGGTCGGACCAGTCGAAGGGCGGGTCGGTGTGCCGGCTGGCCGGCCGGACCGCAACGCCCTGGTTACGCAGCTGCGCGACCACACGACGCCCGATCGTGCCTGTACCGCCCGTCACCAGGATGAGGTCGTCAGTGGAGGTCATGGCTGGAGCATGCTCGTCGTCAAGCTCATCGCCTTGGGCGCGGAACGCCTCGCCGCCTCGCTCATGATCGCCCTCCACACGAGCGCGACCGCGGCCAGGGCGGTCACCAAGCGCCAGTTGAGCCGACCCAGCAGCGGCGTTGTCGGGCGGGAGGTGTTGGGAGCGTGCATCGTTCGCAGACCTTCCGTTGGTGAGGGACACCTCTCCAACATCGTTGACACAGCAACTGTTCCGCCGCTCGTCGTGCTCCGCCACCGCATGTCGTACGGGCCAGCCGTCGCGCGACCATGGCAAGGCCCACGGGGAGGTCTTCGAAGCGGAGGTTCGTGGAACGTGACCCTGCTTCGCGCCAGCGAGCGGGTGGTAGCCACGACGGGTCGATGGCCAGCGTCCTCCAAGACAGTCGGGTAAGGAGCCAGCGATGACCCGCCCCACCACATCGACCCGCCGACGAACTGATCCGCAGTCCGAGACCGGGGAAGGTGGCGAACGGCGGTGGACGGCCCCGTGTCGCCGTGGTGGGCGGTGGGTTCGCCGGGCTGTCGACGGTCCGGGAGCTCAGCGGTGCTCGTGATCGTCGCCTACTCGGTGGCCAACGTCATGATCCAGTCACTGCTCCGGCCGAAGTTCGTCGGGGACGCGGTGGGACTGTCGGTGACACTGGCGTTCCTGTCCCCCGGTCTTCTGGACCTTCGTGATCGGACCGCTCGGGGCGCTGCTCGCTGTTCTGCTCAGCCTGTTCGCCAAGGCGCTCCTCGTCGATGCCGACCCGGACAGCCGCTGGCTTGACCTGCTGATCACCCCGAGCCGGCAAGATGACGGGGATGGACCCGGCACGGAGGGCAGGGGAGAGGCATGAAGGAGCTGGTCATGCTGGGGCATGCCAGCCGGCAGCTTGCGGAGGAGGCGCGCGCGGTCGCCGGAGCGGTGGGCGCGGGGCTGTCCGCGCTCGGGCTCAACCAGTGGTTTCTCCGCCAGGTCGACGAGACGCCGAGCCGGGCCGTGCGGCCCTGTTCGTCGTCATCAGCGGCGGCGCCGATCCCTGGCGGGCGATCGAGGCGCTCGCCCCGCTCGGCCCCCGGGTGCTTCGCACCAACCGCTTCGGAGTGAGCACGCTGTCCACCGTCGAGGAGGCCGGGAATGGACGCAGCCGACATCGTGATCATCGGAGCCGGCGCTGGCGCGAAGCTCGTCTGGGGTTCGGTGCCGGACCGCTCGGTGGCCGTGGTCGAGAGGGAACTCGTGGGCGGCTACTGCCCCTTCTATGCGTGCGTGCCGAGCAAGGCCATGCTGCGGAGCGCACGGGTCTGGGGACTGGGCGCCGACGAGCAGTTCAGCGGGTTGTTCACCGGCCGGTCGGACGCGGCGGCCGCCTACCGGCAGGCGGTCGGGCGCAGGGAACGGATCGTCAACGCCCGCGACGACAGCTTGACGGCGGCGGCGTTGCAGAAGACCGGGGCGAGGCTGTACCGCGGGACCGGGCGGGTCGTCGAGCCCGGGGTCGTGGAGATCGACGGCACCCGGGTCGAGTATCGCGATCTCGTCCTGAATACCGGCTCGACACCGCTGGTTCCCGAGGTGCCAGACCTGGACACCGTGCCGACCTGGACCAGCGAGCAGGCGATGAGCGCCAGCGAGCAGCCTCGGTCGGTCGCCGTCATCGGTGGGGGCCCGGTCGGGTGTGAGCTTGCCTATCTCTTCGCCGTGCTTGGCAGCCAGGTCAGCGTCATCCAGCGCAACGCCCGGCTCATCCCTCGCGAGGAGCCAGAGGCGTCGGAGTCGATGGCCGAGCGGCTCGCCGCTGTCGGTGTCCGGGTGCTGCTCGGCCAGCAGGCGGCGTCGGCGCAGCGCACCGCAGCTGGCGCCCGCCTGACCCTCGACGGTGGTGATCCCGTCGATGCCGACCGGGTGGTCCTGGCCGCGGGGCGCCGGCCCCGTACCGCCGGGCTGGGCCTGGAGGCGCTGGGGCTGGACGTCCACCCGGGCGAGGCGATCAAGGTCGACGAGCGCTGCCGGGTGGTCGGGACCGAGAACGTCTGGGCCGTCGGCGACGTCACCGGCGTCGCGCCATTCACCCACACGGCCCACTACCAGGGCCGTGTCGTCGCCGCCAACCTTGCCGGCCGGCAGGTGCGCGCCGACTACCGGGGCGTGCCTCGCGCGGTGTACACCACGCCGGTGCTCGCCGCCGTGGGCCATACCGAGGCCTCCGCACGGGCCGCCGGCATCGAGCCTCTGGTGGCCAGGGCCGCCGTTGGCGACACGGTTCGGTCCACCACCGAGGGATCCGCCGAGGGATGGCTCAAGCTTCTCGCCGATCCGCGGCGGGGCACACTGGTCGGGGCCACGGCCATGGGCGGGTACGCCGAGGAGTGGATCTCTGAGGTGTCGCTGGCCGTGCGGGCCGAGGTGCCGGTGACCGCGCACGCCGACGTCGTCCACCCCTTCCCGACCTACGCCGAGGTCCTGGAGGGCCCGCTGTGGAGCCTTGCCGCGGAGCTGTCGGGCTGAGCGGGGGCCGGTCAACCGCGCCCGCTTGGATGCGCCTGGCGCATGCGTGCCTCACTGGGACGGGCTCAGCCGGCGGACCGCCTCGACTCGGGCGCGGTGGTGGTGGCGGGGGGGGTCATGCCGAACCCAGCCAGCAGCCTCACCCAACGGTGAGCGTCGCCGTGTGCGGCGTGCTGTCGGCTGAGTTGCCCACATAGACGGTGTACTCTCCCGGCCTGGTCACGAAGCCTCGGGTGCAGTAGTCCCAGACGCCGAACGGGTGGTTGGTCGCCGCCGGGTCGATGGTGATCGTCACCGGCTTCGACTCCCCTGGTTCCAGGAACACCTTCTGGAACCCGACGAGTCGCTTGGGGGGCTGTCCCTCCACGGGCACCCCGAGATACACCTGCACCACCTCGGCGCCGGCCATGGGGCCGGTATTGGTCACCGACCCGGTCACCGTGACCGGCGCGTTGGCGCCGTCCGGGGCGTGCACCGACACGTCGGTGATGTCGAAGGTGGTGTAGGACAGGCCGAAGCCGAAGCCGAACAGCGGCGTGATGCCTTGGGCCTGGAACCAGCGGTACCCGATCTCCAACCCTTCGGAGTAGCGGATCACCGGGTAGCCGTCGCCCTCGTCCGTGCCTGGATACCGCTCGGGCTTGCCGGCGTACAGGGTGTCGTCCCCCGACCGGGGGTAGGACGTCGGCACCTTGCCGGAGGGGTTGACGACACCGAACAGCAGGTCGGCGACGACATGTCCATCCTCCGTGCCCTGATTCCACACCTCCAGCACCGCCGGCGCCTTGTCGATCCACGGCATCAGCACCGGGTTGCTGTCCTTCAGCACCAGGACCGTGGTCGGGTTGATGCCCAGCAGCTCGTCCAGCATCCGGTTCTGGTCATTGAGCATGTTGGCGTCCGGCTGGTCGGCGCCCTCGGTCGCCACCAGGCCGGCCATGAGCACCACGACGTCGGCCTCCTCGGCCGCCTTCGCGGCCTCGTCCAGGTTGGACAGATCGTCGGCCACGGTCACCTTGGTCACCGTCGCGGACGAGCCGAGGTCCCGCAGCACGTCCTGCATGCCTTCCAGGGGCGTCACGGTATACAACGGGATGACCTTGGACGAGCCGCCGCCGCCCAGGCAGGCCTCGTCGACGAACTTGGACTGGCCGATGATGACCATGGAACCGGCGTTGGGGTCGAGCGGCAGCAACCCCCCTTCGTTCTTGAGCAGGACCGCGATCTGCGTGCCGATCGTCCGGGAGACAGCGCCGTGGGCCTGAGCGTCGATCTCGCCGGGATCGTACGGGCGCTCAAATTGTCCGAACCGGAACATCTGGCTGTAGCGGCGGACCAAGGCGCGGTCCACGGTCTCGATCTCGAGGCTGGTGTCCTGGAGGGCGGCCTTGACGTTCCTCTCGTTGAGCCACTTGGCGTCCGGCATCTCGTGGTCCATGCCGGCGTTGAGTGACGGGGCCGCGGAGCGGCATGACCAGAAGTCGGACTGGACGTAGCCCTCGAAGCCCCACTCCGTACGCAGGATGTCGGTCAGTGCATGGCGGTACTCGGTGGCGTACACGCCCCGTATCCGGTTGTAGGCGCTCATAAGTGCGGCGATCTCGGCGTCCTTGACCAGCAGCTCGAACGGCAGCAGATAGAGCTCTCGCAGGACGTGCTCGTCCACCTCGACGCTGGCCCGGAACCGCTCGTACTCCTGATCGTTGACCACGTAGTGCTTGCCCATGGCGATCACGTCGTGCGCCTGGATCGCCTTGGTGACCGCGACTCCCATCACCCCGGTGAGGTATGGGTCTTCGGAGAAGTACTCGAAGTTGCGGCCGGCGATCGTGGTCCGGTGCAGGCACACGCCGGGGCCCTCCAGGACGTGCTGGCCCAGCGTCGCCGTCTCCGAGCCGATGATGTCACCGTAGGCGTGGGCCAGGTCGGGGTCGAACCCGGCGGCGAGGCCGATGGTCATCGGCAGGGAGGTGGCGGGCGGGCTCGGGGTGCCGTCGCCCATGCCGACACCCACCGGGCCGTTGGTGATCCGGAAACGGGGGATCCCCAACTCGTCGATCGCCTTCACGTGCCGCTCGACCTGGATCTGGGCGGCAAGCTGTTCCATGTCCTCCCCGGATTCCGCAGCGTGCGCGGCGATGGCGTAGATGTCGATGGTCTCCATGGCGCCGTGCAACTGGGCGATCTTCTGCTCCAGCGTCAAGGCCTCGACGAGCTTCTTGGCCCGCTCACGGGGTGACAAGGACGTGTCCTGCCATGCCGACGCGGTCTCGGACAAGGTCAAATCTCCTTCACTGGCCGTGGCCGTGTTCGGCCGAGACATGGGAACTGTGCGAAGGGTCAGCTCCGCCCGGCCGGGTTCACCTGCCGCATGCGCGATTCGCTGGCGGCCACGATGAGGTCGACGACCGTGTCGAGGTCGAGCGCGGTGCTGTCGATCCGCAGGTGGTACAGGTCGGGATCCAGGCCGGTGGCGCCATAGTTGCGACTGACGTATTCGACCCGGGCCCGGTCGTTGGCTTCCTGGCGCCGCTCGGCGGTCTTCCGGTCGACGCCCTCGATCTCCATGCCCTGCCGGATGCGAGCCTCGCGGGGCCCGCCGAGGAACACGTGCAGCACCCCGGGCCGGCCACGCAGCACCACCTGACCGCCACGTCCGAGGATCACGCCGCCGGAGGAGGCCGCGGCGGCGATGAACTCCTCGGTCTCGGCCCGGTACCGGTGCTCCTCCAGCTCCAGGTTGTCCATGGGCGTCGCGTCGGAGATCCCGACCCTGGCCAGGCTGTCGAGGAACCGGCCGGCGGCGCCCCGGGGCGGCGCCTCGTACTCGGCGGCGGCCTCCTCCGGGACCCGCAGCCGCTGGGCCACGGCGGTCAGGATCCCCCGGTCGAGGAACGGCACACCCAGGCGCTCGGCCACCCGTGGTCCGACCACGGTGCCCCCGGCCCCGTAGAAGGCAGCCAACGTCACCACCGGCCGGGACGGTCCGGGACCAGGGTCGCTTACGCTCATCGCTACCTACCTCCTTGTCGCCTCGTCGGGGCTTGGGCTAGCGAGCCGTTCGACGTGGGCCACGACGGCGGCTATCAGCTCGCCGTCGTCGGCGAGGGCGGGGTCCAGGGCCCCCAGCACGCGCGGCACCGCCTGGGGGAGCGGGCCGTCGGCCAGCGGGACCACCTGGTCGGCGTGGGCGTCGCTGACCGGGGCGCCGGCACCGCGCAGGTGGCACACCCAGGCGGCGAGCACGCGGGTCGCGCCAGAGGGCAAGCGGCCCGTGGCCCGCTCCTGGCGCACGGTCGGGAGGACGCGGATCGGCAGCTTCTGGGAGCCGTCGGCGGCGATCTGGGCCAGCCGGTGGTGCATCCTCGGGTTGGCGAACCGGTCCAGGAGCGCGTCACGGTAGGCCGCGATGTCGGCCTCGGGCAGGCTCAGGTAACGGGACGCCTCCGACCACCATTCCTCCAGCCAGCCGCGGCAGGTCTCGTCGGCTACCGCCTCGGCCACCGTCTGGTGACCGAGGATGGAGCCGGCGTAGGCCAGCAGCGAGTGGCCGCCGTTGAGCAGCCAGAGCTTGCGGTGCTCGTAGGGTTCGATGTCGTCGGTGATGGTGGCCCCCGCCGCATCCCAGCCTGGCCGGCCGCCCGGGAACGAGCCGCTGAGCACCCACTCGCTGAACGGCTCGGTGCCGACGGGGCAGCTGTCGTGCAGGCCGGTGGCCTCCGCGACGGTGCGCAGATCCTCCGGGGTGGTTCTCGGCGTGATCCGGTCGACCATCGTCGTCACGTAGGAGACCGACCCGGTGATCCAGTCGGCGAGGCCGCGCTCGACCAGCTCGGCCAGGTCGCGGACCACCCGGGCGACCACGGCACCGTTGCCGGGCAGGTTGTCGCACGACACGACGGTGAGCGGCCCTCCGTCGCTCCGGCGCCGGGCGGCGCAGCCGGCCACCAGCCGACCCGGGGCCGTGCTTACCGTGGCGGTGAGATCCCGGCGCAGCGCCTCCACGTCGTCCTGGACCTGGGGGCGGTCACGGTCGAGGCCACCGTCGGCGCCGCGCACGTAGCCGGCTTCGGTGACGGTGATGGTCACCGCGCGGACGCCCGGCGAGGCCAGGTAGCGTAGCCAGGCCTCATGGTCGGCCCCGGCATGGGCCCGGGAGATGCTGCTGAGCACGTCGAACTTGTCCCCGCTGGCGGCCCGGGTGATCAGCGTGTAGAGGCCTTCCTGGGCGGTGAGGGCGTCGGCCAGCTCGGCCCGTCGGCCGGTGAAGGCGGCGATGCCCCAGTCCTCGGCGTCGGGAGCCCGGTCGGTGTACCAGGCCTGGTGGGCGCGGAAGAAGTTGCCGAGCCCCAGGTGCACCAGGCGGACCGGCCCGGCGGGCCGGCCGTGCCCGGCCGCGCGGGACAGCTCCCCACCGGTGGGCTGGGACTCGCTCACAGCCTGAACACCTTCCGGGGCTGGCCGGTGACCAGGTCCAGCGCGGTCTCGGCGGCCTCGTCCTCGTCCAGTCGGTGGTCGGCCACGAGCTGGGCGAGCCAGCCGGCGTCGATGCGCCGGGACATGTCGTGGCGGGCCGGGATCGAGCAGAAGGCGCGGGTGTCGTCGACGAACCCCGAGGTGCGGGAGAAGCCGGCGGTCTCGGTGATCGCGGCCCGGAAGCGCCGGGTCGCCTCGGGGGCGTCCAGGAACCACCACGGCACCCCGACGTACAGCGACGGGTAGAAGCCGGCCAGCGGGGCGAGCTCGCGTGAGAACACCGTCTCGTCGACGGTGAACACCACCAGGTGCAGTCCGGGGTGGGTGCCGTAGCGCTCCAGCAGCGGGCGCAACGCGTCGGTGAACTCGACCCGGACCGGGATGTCGTTGCCGGTGTCAGCCCCAAAGGCGGCGGTGGTGGGCCCATGATGGCCACGGCGCACGCCCGGGTGCAGGGTCATGACCAGCCCGTCGTCGCACGCCATGCGGGCCATCTCCAGCAGCAGGTGCCGGCGCAGCGCCGTCGCCTCGGACTCGGTGGCCTCCCCGGCCAGCGCGGCCCGGTAGATCCGCTCGGCCTCGCCCGGCCCCAGCGGGTCGGTGCGGACGTCGACGTGGCTGTGATCGGCCGAGACGGCACCGTGGGCGATGAAGTGCATGCGCCGCTCCTCGAGGGCGCGCACAAAGCCGGGGTAGTGCCCGGTGTCGAGGTCGGCCACCTCCCCGAGACGGACCACCGCGTCCTGCCATCCGGGCTGGGCGGGCTCGAGGTAGGGGTCGGGCCGGAAGGTCGGGATGACCCGCCCGGTGAAGGTCGGGTCGGCGGCCAGGGCGGCATGGGCGGACAGGTCGTCCGCGGGGTCATCGGTGGTGGCCAGCACCTCGATGCGGAACCGCTCGTACAGCGCCCGCGGGCGGTAGGAGTCCGTGGCCAGGCGCTCGGCCACCTGGTCGTAGATCTCGTCGGCCGACTCGGCCGAGGGCCGCGCCGACACCTCGAAGATCTCGGCCAGCTCCGCCTCCAGCCACCAGCGGACGGGGGTGCCGCGGTAGGCGGACCAGTGGGAGCAGAGCAGCCGCCACACCTGCCGCGCCTCGGCCTCGGGCAGCGGGCCGCGGCCGACGCCGAGCAGCTCCAGCGGGACCCCGCTCGCGTGCAGCAGCCGGGTCACGTAGTGGTCGGGGGTCACGAACAGGCTCGCCGGATCAGCGAACGGCTGGTTGTCGAGCAGCAGGCGCGGGTCGACATGGCCGTGCGGGGAGAGGATCGGCAGGTCGCGCACCGCGTCGTAGAGCCGCCGCGCGATCGCCCGCACCCCCGGGTCGGGGGGCAGCAACCGGTCCGGGTGGAGCCGGAGCGGGCGCGCGACGGTGGTCATGCCCTTATGGTGCGCCACCCCGACCCGACGCGAAACCGGTTGCCAGTTGTTGTCGGCGACCGTTGCTCACGACGGTCGACCGGGGCACGCTAGCGGGTGTCCCACCGGAGGCTGGAGGCTGCGATGACACAGACGGCTCCGCCGCAGGCGCCGCCCACGACCGCCGCCCAGGTTGGTGGGGCCGGCGGGGTGCTCACCGAGGACCAGGTACGGGCGTTCGTCCTGGAGCAGCTGGGCGCGGCCGACCTGGACGGGCGCAGCGTGTGCGTCATCGTGCCGGACGGCACCCGCAGCTGCCCGATGCCCCTGCTGCTGGGGGCGGTCCACCAGGCGCTGGCTGGCCGGGTCACTCACTTGACGGTGCTGGTCGCCCTGGGCACCCACGCGCGGATGGGAGAGACCGAGCTAGCCCGGCACCTCGGCTATGAGCCCGGGGCGTTCGCCGAGCGCTACCCGGGCGCCACCGTCCGCAACCACGAGTGGTGGGACCCGCACGCATTCGCCTCGGTCGGGACCATCGGCGCCGACCGGATCGCCGAGCTGTCCGAGGGCCGCTTCCACCAGCCGGTCAACGTCCGGCTCAACCGGGCCGTGGTCGAGCACGACGTCACCCTGGTGGTGAGCCCGGTGTTCCCCCACGAGGTGGTCGGCTTCTCCGGCGGGAACAAGTACTTCTTCCCTGGGGTCTCCAGCCAGGAGGTCATCAACCTGTCCCACTGGCTCGGCGCGCTGATCACCAGCGCCGAGATCATCGGCACCCGCGGCACCACCCCGGTCCGAGCCCTGATCGACGAGGCGGTCTCGCTGGTCCCCGGCGACAAGCTTGCCTTCTGCGTGGTGGTCCAGTCGGGGTCAAGGGGCCTGCACTCGGCGGCCTTCGGCGAGCCCCGGGCGGCCTGGGCGGCCGCCGCCGACGTCGCCGCCGAGACCCACGTCCGCTACCTCGACGCCCCGGTGCGGCGGGTGCTGTCGATCATCCCGGCCATGTACCACGACATGTGGACCGCGGCCAAAGGGTTCTACAAGGTCGAGCCCATCGTCGCCGACGGCGGCCAGGTGGTCCTCTACGCTCCCCATGTGCAGGAGATCAGTGTCACGCACCCGGAGATCGACGAGATCGGCTACCACTGCCGCGATTACTTCGTGAAGCAGTGGGACCGCTTCCGGGTCGTGCCCTGGGGGGTCCTGGCCCACTCGACCCACCTGCGTGGGGCTGGCACCTACGACGAGGAGCAGGGCGAGCGTCTGCGGGTCACGGTCACCCTGGCCACCGGCATCCCCGAGGAGCGGGTGCGGGCGGTGAACCTGGACTACCTGGACCCGGCCGAGGTCGACCCCGACGCCTGGGCGGCCGACCCGGACACACTGGTGATCCCCCGGGCCGGAGAGGATCTCCTCCGGCTGCGCTGAGTGGTCGAGTCCCGCACGACCAGCTTGACCGGCAGCACAAGAGGCTGCCCGGTCCGAGACGGTGCGCCACCGAGTTCGGCGAGCAGCTGGCGGACGCCGGTGGCCCCCAGGTTGCGTAGGGGCGCGGCCACGGTCGTCAGCGCCGGGGTGCAGAAGTCGGAGCCGAAGATGTTGTCGAACCCGACGAGGCTCACCTGGCCCGGCACCGCCACCCGGGCGCGCTGGAGCCCGTGCATCAGGCCGATTGCCATCAGGTCGTTGTAGGCGACCACCGCGGTGGTCGGGTGCTGCCGCAGGTCGTCGACCGCGGCCAGGCCACCGGCAACGGTCGGCGGATAGGGGCCGAGGCGGCGTACCCGCAGGTCGAGCTCGAAGCCGGCCTCCAGCAGCGAGCGCCACCGCATCCCGTCGGCCCACGACGCCTCGGGTCCGGCCAGGTAGGTGATCGTGTCATGGCCCAGCGCGCCGAGGTGCTCGGCGGCGCGGCGCATCCCGCGCGGATTGTCGGTGACCACGCTCGAGATCTCGGCCACGGCCCGGTTGAGGGCCACCGTGGGGCGCTGCTTGGCCGCCATCCGGATCGCCGAGTCGGGGATGCGGGGGCCACCAAGGACCAGCCCCTCGACCGCGGGCACCACCCGGTCGATCGCCTCGCGCTCCAGCCGTCCCGACTCCCGGAAGTCGGCCAGCACCAGCGTGTAGCCACCCTCGGCGGCCGCGTCCTCGGCTCCCCGGGTGATGTCGAAGTAGACGGGGTTGGTCACATCCGGGATTACCAGCGCGACCATCGAGCTGCGCCCCGTCGAGAGCGCTCGGGCAGGCGGGCTGGTGCGGTAGCCGAGACGGGCGGCCACGGCCCGAACCCGCTCGGCGGTCTCGGCGTTCACCCGGCCGGGTCGCGAGAAGGCCCGGGAGACCGTCGACGGGGCGACCCCGGCCTCCCGAGCGACGTCGTAGATGGTCGGCGCCGATCCGGCCCGCCGGCCGCGTGGCTCCTCGGACACTGCCGCCTCCCGAAGGGCTCGCTGCGGCCAGATGCTACCTGGCATGACAACACATGGCAACCGCTTGCCACCTCTGCGTCGCCGTGGGTTACTGAGATGCGATCGGCGACCGTGTTTCTACGATCGGGTCACGGGACACGCGTGCCGGGGACGTCCGAGCAGGAGGACTGCCATGCTCCGACCCCAGGACACTCTCACCAGGGAACGCAAGCCGCTCACAGGGCTCTGGCGTTCCTGGACATGAACCACCGCATCTTCGACCGGATCGACGCCGTGGTCGGCGAGCACGTTCGGAACTTCGCGGATTTCACGACGTCGGGCATCAATCGGGTGGGCGGCAACAAGAAGGGGGTCTTCACCCGCGACCGTCAACCGAAGGTGGCCGCCTGGGCCCTGCGCCGCCGCTGGCGCAAGGACATCTAAGGCTTCCTACGGACTGCGCTTCCGTCATCGCCCCACCTCCGTCATCCATGTCGACAGGTTCCGATCGAGGAGAGAGCCAATGACCGCTACCCGGCCGGTAGAGGCGACGGCGGCGGCTCCGCCGAGGCTCGGCACGCTGCAGTACCTGGGCTACGCCGCCGGCGACGCCGCCAACAACCTGGCGTTCTCCATGACGTCGTTGTTCCTGCTCGTCTACTACACCGACGTGGCCGGCATCGCCGCCGGAGCGGCCGGCACTCTCTTCCTCATCATCCGGATCTGGGACGGGTTCGCCGACATCTTCGCCGGCCGGATGGTCGACCGGACGATGACCCGATGGGGCAAGTTCCGGCCGTTTTTCCTCTTTGGCGCTGCGCCGGTGATGCTGCTGGCCTTCGCCACCTTCACCTTGCCGGGGCTCGTGGAGGGCAGCGGCCTGAAGCTGCTGCTCGCCTATCTCACTTACGGCCTGCTCGGCCTGGCCTACAGCCTGGTCAATATCCCCTTCGGGTCGCTCGCCTCGGCGATGACCCAGCGCCCCGAGGAGCGGGGCAAACTGGCGAGCTTCCGGATGATCGGGACCGCCACAACCGGCATCCTGCTCGCCTTCGTGGTGGCGCCCCAGGTGCAGCGCCACACGGGCGATCCCGACGCGTTCCAACGGTCCCTGGCCATCACCATGGGCGTCTTCGCGGTGATCGGCTTCGGGCTCTACATGTTCCTGTTCGTGACCTCCCGCGAGACGGTCCAGCGGGACGTCGCCAGCGTGAGCATGCGGCAGAGCTTCAACACCCTCAAGCAGAACCGGCCTCTGGTCATGCTGTGCCTGGCGTCGCTCGCGTTCCTCACGGCGCTGTTCTCGCTCCAGACCGTCCAGGTCTACTACGCCCGCGACGTGCTCGGAAACGCCAACCTGCTGACCCTGCTGACCGCCCTGAACATGGGGGCGATCTTCGTCATCGCCCCGCTCATTCCCAGGATCGTCAGGCCGTTGGGCAAGAAGAAAGCCTTCATGGCGTTCGGCCTCGTGGGCATCGTCGCCGGTGTCGGCATCACGCTGTCTCCGCCCACCATCCCGTGGCTCCCGATCCTCTTCTTCGCACTCATGGGGGTGTCCACGGCTGGCGTCAACACGCTCATGTGGGCCCTTGAGGCCGACACGGTCGAGTACGGGGAGTGGAAGACGGGCGTGCGGACCGAGGGCATCACCTACGCCCTCTTCTCCTTCACCCGCAAGTTCGGCCAGGCGATCGGTGGCGCGATGGCCGCCTTCGTCATCGGTGTCGGCGGGTACGTCGGGGGCGCCGTCGCACAGAGCCAGTCCGCCGAGAACGCGATCCGCTTCGCCTCCGGGATCATCCCGGCCATCTTCCTCGTGATCGGCATCGCGATCTTCTTCAGATACCCGCTCACCGAGCAGACGTTCGCCAGGATGGTCGCCGAGACGGCGGCACGCCGAGCGGCACGCCGCGCCGAGGGTGAGGCAAGCGAGCAGGAGACCTCCACCGATTAGGGAGCGCTGATCAACATGACCGACAGCAGCCAGGCCCCAGCCGCCGAGGTCGGCGTCGTCGGCCTGGCGGTGATGGGCAGCAACCTGGCCCGCAACTTCGCCCGCCACGGCCGCGCCGTCGCCCTCTACAACCGCACCCAGGCCCGCACCGAGCAGCTGGTGGCCGCGCACGGCGACGAGGGGACCTTTATCCCGTCGGCTTTGGTGGAGGAGTTCGTCACCAGCCTGGAGCGGCCCCGCCGGCGGGAGGCGGCCCTGCGCGAGCGGGGACTGCACTTCGTCGGCGCCGGGATCTCCGGCGGCGAGGAGGGCGCTCTGCATGGGCCCAGCATCATGCCCGGCGGCTCGCGGGAGTCGTACGCGGCGCTCGGCCCGCTGCTGGAGGACATCGCCGCCAAGTACGACGGCGAGCCGTGCTGCGCCTGGATGGGGCCCGACGCCGCCGGCCACTCGTGAAGATGGTGGCGATTGTGGGTGCGGACCGATGCCCGACCAGGATCTGGTAGTCGCCGTCGATATCGGCACCACCGGGGTCAAGGCCGCGGCCGTGGACGGTGCCGCGGTCAGCCACCGTACGGCAGAGCGCGAGTACCCGACCAGGTCCCCCGCGGCCGGCTGGTCGGAGCAGGATCCCGACCAGGTCGCAGAGGCCGCGGCCGCCGTGGCCCGCGAGGTGACGGGCGCAGTCCGGGCGGCGGGCCGGTCGGTCGCGGGCGTCGCCTTCTCGGGAGCGATGCACAGCCTGATCGCGCTGGCCGCCGACGGCGTCCCCCTGACGCCTTCGATCACCTGGGCCGATGGCCGGGCCGAGGCGCAGGCCCGGCGGCTGCGGGCGACGGGTGAGTGGCTGTCCCTCCACCGGCGCACCGGGACGCCCGTGCACCCGATGTCGCCGCTGGTCAAGCTGCTGTGGTTCCGCGAACAGCAGCCGGACATCTGGCATCGGGCGGCTTACTGGGTCGGCATCAAGGAGTACGTGCTGTTCCGGCTGACCGGACTGCTGGCGGTCGACGAGTCGACCGCCTCGGCCACGGGACTGTACGGGCTGGCCGACCGCGACTGGGACACGGAGGCGCTCGACCTGGTGGGGGTCCGGCGCGACCAGCTGCCGGCGTTGCGCGCCACCACCGACGTCGTCGCCCGTCTCGGCGCGGACGTCACCCGCTGGGGGCTGGAGGCCGGCACGCCGATCGTCGTGGGTGCCAGCGACGGTGTCCTGGCCAACCTCGGCGTCGGTGCCGTCGCGCCCGGGGTGGCCGCCTGCTCCATCGGCACCAGCGCCGCCATCCGCGGCGTCGTCAGCGCGCCCCGCGTCGACGAGCACGGCCGGGTGTTCTGTTACCTGCTCGTGCCGGGCCGCTGGGTGGTTGGCGGGGCGACCAACAACGGCGGCAACGTGCTCCGCTGGCTGGCCCGGGTGGCCGGCGCCGACCTGGCCGACCCGGACGGCGAGCTGACCGAGCTGGCTGCCAAGGTGCCGTCCGGTGCGGAAGGGCTGCTCATGCTGCCGTACCTGTCGGGGGAGCGGGCCCCCCGCTGGGCGGGCGACCCGCAGGGAGCGTTTCTGGGCCTGACCCAGCGGCACACCCGCGCCCACCTGGCGCGGGCGGCCCTGGAGGGAGTGTGCCTGCAGCTCGGCCTGGTGCTGGAGGCGATGCGGTCCGCGGGCCTGGAGCTGACCGAGCTCCGAGCGACGGGAGGGTTCGCCCGCAGCCCGTTCTGGCGCCAGCTCCTCGCCGATGTCCTCGGGACGCCGATCGGGTTCCCGGCCAGCGAGCAGGGATCGGCGGCCGGGGCCGCCCTGCTGGGCCACGTCGCCCTCGGGCACCTCGGGTCGGTCGACGATGCGGCTGCCCTGGTACGCGTCACCGAGGTCATCCACCCCGACCCTGACGCCGCCCGCTTCTACCAGAGGCTGCTGCCGGCCTTCGCCACGACGGCGGAGGCGGTCGAGGGCCTGGACGCCTGGAGGTTCGAGGGGGCGCCGGTCGACCCGACCTCCGTCCTGGCCGAGCAAGCGAGCAAGGAGGAGATGCCGTGACCACCCAAGCCGAGACCCGGCCAGCGGTCGACCTGGACCGGCTGGCGGTGGACACCGTCCGCGTCCTGGCCATGGACACGATCCAGAAGGCGGGCAGCGGCCATCCGGGCACGGCGATGGCCCTGGCCCCGGCCGCCTACGTGCTGTGGACCCGGTTCCTGAAGTTCGACCCGGCCGACCCGGAGTGGTTCGACCGCGACCGCTTCGTGCTCTCCAACGGCCATGCGTCGGTGCTGCAGTACGCGGTGCTGCACCTGACCGGCTACCCGCTGAGCATCCGGGACCTCAAGCAGCAGCGCCAGTGGGGCTCGCTCACCCCCGGCCACCCCGAGTACGGCCACACGCCTGGGGTGGAGGTCACCACCGGCCCGCTGGGGCAGGGGGTCGGCAACGGCGTGGGGTTCGCCATCGCCGAGCGGCTGCTGGCCGCCCGCTACAACCGGCCCGGTCACGAGCTGGTGGACCACCGCACCTGGGTGTTCTGCGGTGACGGGGACATGATGGAGGGCGTGTCGGCGGAGGCGTCGTCGCTGGCCGGGCACCTGGGTCTGGGCAAGCTGACCATGGTGTACGACGACAACCACATCACCATCGACGGCCCCACCGAGATCACCTTCACCGAGGACGTGGCCCGCCGGTACGAGGCCTACGGCTGGCACGTCCAGCACGTCGAGGACGCCAACGACACCGAGGCGATCGCCGCCGCCTACCAGGCCGCCGTGGAGGAGCCGGAGCGGCCGAGCTTCATCCGGCTGCGCACCCACATCGCCTGGGGGGCGCCCAACGCCCAGGACACCTCCAAGGCGCATGGGGCGGCGCTGGGGGAGGACGAGGTGCGGGCGACCAAGGAGGTCTACGGCTGGAACCCCGACAAGCACTTCAAGGTGCCCGAGGGTGTGCCGGAGCGCTGGCGGACCCGAGTGCCCGACAACCAGGCGGCCCGGGCCGACTGGGAGCGGCGCCTGGAGGCCTACGCCGAGGCCGAGCCCGAGCTGGCCGCCGAGCTGGAGGCCGCCCTGGCCGGAGAGCTGCCGGCCGGCTGGGACGCCGGGCTTGAGGGGCTGTTCGCCGAGCCCAAGAAGCAGGCCACCCGCAAGGCGTCCCAGCAGGCCATCAACGCCATTGCGCCCCGGCTGCCGCTGCTGGTGGGCGGCTCTGCTGACCTGGCCGAGTCCAACCTGACCGACATCGCCGGCGGCGGCGACCTGACCGCGACCGAGGCCGGCCGCAACCTCCGCTTCGGGGTCCGCGAGCACGCCATGGGGGCGATCAGCAACGCCCTGGCCGCCCACGGGGGGCTGCGGCCGTTCTGCGCCACCTTCCTGGTCTTCTCCGACTACATGCGGCCCAGTGTGCGGCTGGCCGCGCTGATGGGACTGCCGGTGGTCTACGTCTGGACTCACGACTCGATCGGGCTGGGCGGCGACGGGCCGACCCACCAGCCGGTCGAGCACCTGGGCAGCCTGCGGCTGATGCCCAATCTCCACGTGATCCGCCCGGCCGACGGGTCGGAGACGGCCGAGGCGTGGCGGGCGGCGCTGCGCCGGACCGACGGGCCGACCGCCCTGGTGCTGTCCCGCCAGGAGCTGCCGGTGATCGACCGGGCCCGGTACGCCTCGGCGGCGGGCCTGCACCGCGGCGCGTATGTGCTGGCCGAGGCGTCCGGCGATGAGCCCGAGCTGATCCTGCTGGCCACCGGGTCGGAGGTGTGGCTGGCTCTCGCCGCCCACGAGGAGCTGGAGCAGCGCCAGGAGATCCCGACCCGGGTGGTGTCGATGCCGTGCTGGGAGCTGTTCGAGGCCCAGTCACAGGACTACCAGGACCAGGTGCTGCCACCGCAGGTGACCGCCCGCATGGCGGTGGAGGCCGGCACCCCGGCCCTGTGGCGCCAGTGGGTGGGTCGCCGGGGCGGGGTGGTTGGCATCGACCACTTCGGCGCATCCGCGCCTGGGGGGACGGCACTCATCAAGTTCGGGTTCACCGAGGACAACGTTGTTGAGCGGGCCCTGGCCGTGCTGCACCGCGAGCACATCGAGAAGGCCCGCATGCTGCGGAACCTGTCGGCCTGACCGGCGAAGGAGGCCCCAGATGGCAACGACCAACCCTCTCGGCCTGCTCAGCGACCAGGGTGTCTCGGTCTGGGTCGACTCGATCGCCCGCGACTGGTTGGAGAAGGGCGAGCTGCGCCGGCTCCGCGACGACTTCTCGGTGGTCGGGGTCACCTCCAACCCGACCATCTTCCAGGCCGCCATCGGCGCCGGCGGCTTCTACGACGACCAGCTCACCGGCCTGGCCGCCCAGGGCCTTGGCGCCCAGGCGATCTTCGAGCGCCTGGCCCTGTACGACATCCGCTGGGCCGCGCACGAGCTGCGGCCGGTGTACGAGGCGACCGGGGGTCGCGACGGGTATGTGTCCTACGAGGTGCCACCGGACATCGCCCATGACACCGACGAGACCGTCTTCCAGGCGGCCCGGCTGTTCGACCTGCTCAGCGTGCCCAACCTGATGATCAAGATCCCGGCCACGGCCGAGGGGCTGCCGGCCATCCGGGCCTCGATCGCGGCCGGCATCAACGTCAACGTCACCCTGGTGTTCTCGGTCGCCCGCTACCGCGAGGTGGTCGAGGCGTATCTCTCAGGGCTGGAGGAGCGCGCCGCCAAGGGCGCCGACCTCGGCCATGTGGCCAGCGTGGCCTCGTTCTTCGTCAGCCGGGTCGACACCCTCATCGACCCCATCCTGGGGGAGCGGGTCGAGGAGGGCGGCCCCGACGCCGAGCTGGCCGAGTCGCGGCTGGGAACGGCCGCCATTGACAACGCCAAGCTCGCCTACCAGGCCTGGCTGGAGCTGTTCGCCGGGCCGCGCTGGGAGGCGCTGGCCGCCAAGGGTGCCCGCAAGCAGCGCTGCCTATGGGCCTCGACCTCGACCAAGAACCCCAACTACCGCGACGTGCTCTACTCCGAGGAGCTGATCGGCGCCGACACGGTCAACACCATGCCGCTGTCCAGCGTGGAGGCGTTCGCCGACCACGGCCAGGTCCGCGGCCAGACCGTGCTGGAGGACCTGGACCGGGCCCGGCGGCTGTGGTCGGACCTGATCCGGGTCGGCATCGACGAAGAGGAGGTTGGCGAGCAGCTCGAGGCGGAGGGCGTGGACAAGTTCGCCGCCAGCTACCGGAAGGTCCTCGACACCATCGAGGCCAAACGCGCCGAGGCCGGCGGATGAGGGAACCGGCCATCGTCGCGTCCGTGCTTGGCGCCGACTATGCCAGGCTCGGGCGGGAGGTGGCCGAGCTGGAGACCGCCGGCGTCGACCGAGTCCAGTGGGACATCATGGACGGCCGCTTCGTGCCCAACCTCAGCTTCGGCGCCGACGTGGTGGCCGCATGTCGGGGGCACACCACGGTGCCCTACGAGGCGCACCTCATGGTGGAGGACCCCGACCCGTGGCTGCAGCCGTTCGCCGACGCTGGCTGCGACACCGCCCTGGTCCAGGTCGACGTCCTCCTCGTGATGACCGTCAATCCCGGCTTCGGTGGCCAGGCCTACCTCGAGACCATGGAGGGCAAGGGCGCCGAGGCCCGCCGCCTCATCGAGGGGACCGGGCTCCCGATCTCCATCGAGGTCGACGGCGATATCTCGGCCGCGACCGCTCCCGGTGCGGTGCGAGCCGGGGCGGAGCTGCTGGTGGCCGGGTCGGCGATCCTCACCCATCCCGAGGGACGGGCGGCGGCGGTGGCCCAGCTGCGCCGCGCCATCACGACGACCACAACGACCGGCATCCACAGCAAGCGCGAGGAGGCTGGGTGAGGACATGGCGTTCCAGGGTGCGATCTTCGACGTGGACGGGGTCCTGGTGGACTCGCCGCACGAGCTGGCCTGGCGCGAGTCGTTCCGGGAGCTGATGGAGACCGAGTGGCG
>Ga0081538_10001071_pt1 | contig 29088 bp, 30 predicted proteins | sample TabmetS5T2R1_FD_71022 | JGI IMG/M metagenome (GOLD analysis project Ga0081538, IMG submission 71022) | Tabebuia heterophylla rhizosphere microbial communities from the University of Puerto Rico - S5T2R1 | ecosystem: Host-associated > Plants > Roots > Rhizosphere ...
CGCGGGGGCGGAGGGGGAGGCCTGCAAGCGCGAGGAAGGCAACCGTGGCGACGTGGCAGAGGCGGGCCACGACGAAGGCAGCAGGAACGCCGAAGCGGGCCGGGACGGAGTGCAGGCCATGCTCGCGGTCGTGCTCGAGGTCGAAGAGCGCGTACAGGACGTCGAAGCCCGCGACCCAGGCCGCGACGGCCGCGCCCAGCAGCCAGGCCTCGAGCGGCAGGTCGTTCGTGATCGCCGCCCACGCGCCGACGGGCGCCAGCCCGTCCACGGCGCCGAGCCAGAAGTGGGAAAGCCAGGTCGCCCGCTTCAGGTACGGGTAGATCACGAAGGCCGCGACCGGGATCGGCCAGAGCCAGTGCACGATCGGAGCGAGCTGGTAGACGGCGACGAGGAAGACGGCGAGCGAGGCGAGACAGAAGGCCAGCACCTGCCAGGGCGCGAGCGCGCCCCGGGGCAGCTCGCGGCGCGCGGTGCGCGGGTTGCGGGCGTCGATGCCGGCGTCGATGAGGCGGTTGAGCGCCATCGCCAGGCTGCGCGCACCGACCATCGCGACGGTGATCCAGAGGAGGTCTGCGGCGCCCGGGACTCCGTCGACGGCGAGGAACGCGCCGATGTAGGCAAAGGGCAGCGCGAAGATCGTGTGCTCGAACTTGACGAGCGAGAGGAAGAGCTTCGGGTAACGGAGCGCCGCGGAGGTCAATGCTCCTCCGGGTGATGCTGCCGTGCTTCTGCGTCGCGAGCACCAAGCCAGAGTCCGCATTCGTCCGAAGCCAAGGCTGAGGAAGCCTTGGTGAGGGCGAGGGTGGGCTCTGGCGCCGCGTGATCGCGGGGCAGAAGTGCGGTGTGTACTAGCCGCAGGGGCATTAGGTCTGGCGGTGGGCCGTCGGCTCGCCCCCGAGGAGACCGATCGCGTGCGCGAGCGCGGGCCGCAACACCTCGAAGCCGTCGCGCGCGCCTCCCGGCGAGCCGGGCAGGTTTACGACAAGCGCCGAGCCGGCGACGCCGGCGACGCCACGGGAGAGGAGCCCGTGCGGCGTCTTCGCGATCGAGTCCGCGCGAATGGCCTCGGCGATCCCCGGGGCGGCCCGGTCGAGCACGCTCTGGGTCGCCTCGGGCGTGACGTCGCGGGGACCGAAGCCCGTTCCGCCAGTCGTGACGACGACCTGGGCGGTGCCCGCAAGCTCCCGGATCGCCGCGGCGATCGCGTCGCGCTCGTCGGGAACGACGCGCCGCTCCACCTCGTAGCCCTCGTCGGCAAGAAGCTCCGCCAGGGCCTCGCCGCTCAGATCCTCGCGCTCGCCCGCGGAGACACCGTCGGAGACCGTGAGCACCGCGGCCTTCACTCGACGACCTCCTTCGTCTTCTCGACCAGCTGCACGGCCTCGACGACCATCTCCTTGTCGACCGCCTTGACCATGTCGTAGACGGTGAGCGCCGCGACTGCCGCCGCGGTGAGCGCCTCCATCTCGACTCCGGTCTGCGCGGTCGTCTCCGCGCTCGCCTCGATTGCCACGCCCGCGGCCTCGACGTCAAGACGGACATCGACGTGGGTGAGCGGCAGCGGATGGCAGAGGGGAATGAGCTCCGCGGTCCGCTTCGCGGCCATGATCCCGGCGAGCTGCGCGGTCGTGAGCGCGTCGCCCTTGGGCAGCTCGTGGAGGCGCGCGGCCGTTCCCGGGCTCATGCGGACGAACGCCCGCGCCGTCGCACGCCGCTTCGCCTGGGGCTTCGCACCGACGTCAACCATGCGGATCGTGCCGCTTTCGTCGACGTGGCTGAGCTCCTCACCCTGCACGCCGTAAGCCTAGTCTGGGTCCGCGAAGATCATCGTCATTCGCTCGAAGTCGAGCGTCCAGGCGTACCCGCGCAGGAAGCCGTGACTGATGATCCCGTGAACGGCGATGCCGCCCAGGTCGGTCCAGACATCCGGGAAGATCCCGAAGAGGCCCGATGCGTCCTCTTGCACGAGCGGCCCGAGACCGACCCGCCGGAGGGGGAAGCGGCCGAAGCGCAGCGACAGGCGCCCGGCACCCGACTCGCCGATCTCCTCGGTCAGTGGTGGTGCCGGGATCCCGAGGAGGTCGAGGGTCGCCTGTGGCAACGCGACGGCCGCTCCGCCTTCGTCCTCGAGGCCTGAATCGACGATGAACGTCAGCGGCTCGCGCTTCTCGAGCGAGCCCCGGGCGAGCAGCAGATGGCCCGCGGCGAGCGCGAACGGCACCTCGACTCCGCCCGGCGAATGGTCCGAGCGGGGACGGAGCACGAGCCTCCCACGCGGATAGTCGAGCGTCGCCAGGAACTGGCGCAGTAATCCTGTCCCGATGACGGGTCCCTCCAGGGCCATCACCGCTACCGGAACTGCTTCGACCACCAGCGGCCCGGCGCGAACCCTGTCGATGCGTCCGTAGCCGATCTCGCCCAGCGCGCCCGCCGCGAAGACGCCCTTTGCGCTCACGACCGTCTCGACGCCCAGCACCCCGGCGACGTCGGGCGACAGGGTGAGAAGCTCGCCGCCCGTGTCGATTCGCGCCTCCAGCTCGAGCCCGTCGACCTCGATCCGGACCCGTGGGAGCTCCCACGTCGTCGTCTGCAGGAACGGCAGGGTCACCGCGGCCTCGCCGGCCCAGTCGACCCGGTATGGCCGCTCGTCTCCGAACGACTTCATCAGCGCCCAGAGAGGGAGGTCGATGGCGCCGTCGAGGCCCGCGAAGAGCGTGTGCGTCTCGGCGAAGCGGTTGGTCTGCAGGTAGACGAGGGCGAGCGCGACCTCGGCGTCGACCCGAACGTCGGTCTTCCGACCTGCCTCCACCACGACGCGTCGAAGCAGCGTCTCGGCCGCGTCGTAGTCGCCGAGCAGGTACTCGAGCTCGGCAAGCCCGCGGATCGCCTCGAGCGAGGAGTCTCCGTCCGCGACGACCTCGACTGCCAGCTCCCGCGCCCGGAGGAAGTCGCCCGCGGCGTATGCGGCCGTCCCCGCCTCGATTCGCGGGCCGGCCTTTCGGCGGAGGAGCCTCAGGTCCGCCCCTTCCGGTCGAGCCGGAACCTCAGCTCGCGCACGGGCCCTTCGCCGCCCTTGCGTCGCCCCCTACCGCCGAAGCGCTTGTGCGCGGCCTGCCTCGTGACTCCGAGTCGCTCGGAGATCTCGGCCCACGACGCTCCCGAGGCGCGCGCGTCGGCGATCCTGGCATGAGCGAGGTCGTCCACGAACTCCTCCACGATGGGCACGTCCGCGACGAGATCGAGCGGCTTGCGCCCGGCGCTCGCCGCCTGCAGGGCCGCGTGCAGCTCGCGACGGAGCAGCGCCTCACGCTCGTCGGGGCTCATGCTGTCAACCTAACGTTGACAACGCCCGCTGTCAACTTCAGGTTGACAGGAGGGACTTCTCGCGCGCCTCGTCGAGGTCGGCGAGCTGCGTGTCGATCCACCTGCCGATGTCGTGCTTGCGGACGTAGGCGACGATCGCCTCGCGCCGCCGGCGCCGCTCCGCGGCCTCCATGACGAGCGCCTCGTGGATCGCCTCGGCCTGACCCGAGACGTCGAAGGGGTTGACTGTCAGGGCCCACTCGCCCAGCTCCTCGTGCACCCCGGCGTTCTCGGAGAGGACGAGGACGCCGTCGCGTGCGTTGACGAGCGGCGCTTCCTTGGCGACGAGGTTCATGCCGTCGAAGATCGCGTTCACGAGCAGGACGTCGAACTGCTTGTACGCGGCGACCGCCTGCGGGAAGTCGTCCTGGATCTGCAGGTCGAGCGGGACCCAGCCCTCGCGCTGGAAGCGGTCGTTCACCGCCCGCGCGGCGCGCTGGATCGCTCCGAGGTACTCCGCGTACTCGGGAATGTCTTGGCGCGAGGGGTCGAGGAGCGCGAGCATCTGCACGCGCTCGTGCATCTCCGGATGCGCCTCGAGGTAGAGCTCGTAGGCGCGGAAGCCGCGGACCACGTTCTTCGAGGGATCGGTCCGGTCGACGCGGAGGATGAGGAACTCTGCCCGGCGGCCCTCGATCGCCGCCTCGGCGTCGATGACCTCCTCACTCTCCGCGACCTCGTCGAACTCGTCGGGGTCGACCGAGATCGGCCTCGCGCGCAGCCGCGCCACGTGGCCGTCGACCTCGATCGCGTGCGCGGCCCGGTCCGGCTCGACACCGAGGATGTCCACGCACGAACGCTGGAAGCTCTGGCGCCAGCGCGGGGTGTGGAAGCTGACGACATCGTTGGCGAGGAGGCCTTCGTGGATCGCGCGCCGAATCGGCTCGGGGAGGACGCGCCAGTAGTCCGGCATCGGCCACGGGACGTGCACGAAGTGGGCCATCAGTGCCTCCGGCGCCTGCTCGCGGACAAGGCTCGGCGCCACGTAGAGGTGGTAGTCGTGGAAGAACACGGCGGCGCCCGGCTCGCGCTCGAGCTCCGCCACCACGGCATCGGCGAACCCCTGGTTGACGACGACGTAGCCCTCCCGCCAGGCGTGGTGCAACCCGTGGTCGACGTGGGGGGAGTTCGCAAGGCCCCAGAGGTAGTGCTGGATGAACCACAGCATCGGGTTCGCCATCACGTTGTAGTGCCAGTCGTAGGCGGTCGCGTCATGGGCGACCAGGCGGAGCCGGTACGGAGCGCCTCCGCGCGCCGTCTCCTCGACGGCCTCGCCGCCCCCCTCGGCGGCGACCGCCCTGTCCTCCTCGGAGATCGCGCTTGCGATCCAGGTCACGTCGTGGTGTTCGACCAGGCTGCGGAGGGCCGTCACGAGGCCGCCGCCGCCTCGCCGGGCGACGCGCCCGCCGGCTCCGTCGCGCTCGTACACGACCGGCCCTCGGTTCGAGACGACGATGAGCTTGCGCCGGGTCGCCACGCGGACACCCTACCGGCGCCGCTGCGCCCGTCAGGCGCTGCGGAGCTCGGCCACCTGCTCGGCGAGCGCGCCGCCGTTCCCGTCCAGCTCGTTGAAGTGCACGAGCCAGTCGTGCAGGAGCCGCGGCGTCAGGAAGTGCCCGCGCACGAACTCCTTTCCCTCGAGTGCCATCCCGCGGTGCCTCGCGGGGTCCGCGAGGATCTGATCCACACGCTCGGCGCACTCCTCGACCGACTCGACGAGGTAGCCCGTCTTCCCGTCCTGGATCTGATCGACGATCCCGCCCACCCGGCCGGCCACGAGCGGTCGTCCCTTCCAGAGCGCCTCCGTGACCGTGAGCCCGAAACCCTCGCGGATCGACTTCTGCAGGACGGCGGCGGAATGGACCTGGAACGCGTTCACCTCGACGGAGCCGACGTTGTTCAGGTTGGAGAGGATGAAGACATCGGGATCGCCGCCGGCCGCGGCGACCGTGCGGTTGTAGTACTCCCAGCCCTCGGGGTCGTCGTGCGCCATCGAGCCGACGAGCGCGAGCTGCACGTCCGGGTGGGAGCGGCGGACGATCTTCCACGCCTCGACGACGCCGAGCGGATCCTTCCACGGGTCGAAGCGGCTCACCTGCGTGATCAGCGGGCGCCTCACGTCGATCCCGAACTGATCGACGATGTAGGCGGCGTCCTCGGCTGAGAGAGCCATGTTCTTCGGGGCCAGAGGATCGATGGCGGGCGGCCAGACCCACGCCGCCGGCAGGCCGTCGGAGTCGGGGACGTACTGGCGGCGGTGGAAGATCGCAGCATCGTGCGCGCCGATCCACGGAAGCAGGAACTCGAGCACCTCGCCGTTCGGCTCCGAGAGGTCGATGTGGCAGCGCCAGGTCCAGTGCTGGGCGGCCTCGCGGGCGTGCGCGATCATCCCGATGGGCTGAGGATCGTGGGCGATGACGAAGTCGTACTCGCCCTCGAGCGCCTTCCCGTTCAGCTCGTTGTAGCGCCGGAAGATCTCCTCCTGCTCGGACGTCAGCCCCGTCGGGTCACCCTGCAGCGCGTTGTGGATGGTCTTCGTGACGTCGAAGAACTCCTCCTCCCCATAGATGATCCTCCAGTCGACCTCGAGCCCCGCGTCCCGCATGAGCGGCACGAGCGTGTAGAGGATCTCGGCCACGCCGCCGCCGAAGGCCGTGGCCGAAAGATGGAGGACGCGCTTCCCGCGGAGAGGCTCCGCCAGCCCCAGAATCTTCTGCATGAGCCCGTGCGTCGCGATCGAGGCGTAGTCCCCGAGCGCCTTCGAGCCGACGTTGACGAGCTGCAGCTGCATCGGCGCCCGAGGATACCGGGAGCGCCGGGGACCCTCTAGCCTGGAGCGTGTCTAGCCGAGCTGCTTCGTGAAGCGCAGGCAGGAACCGCTCCCGCCGGAGCGGGTGCCGATGCTGAGGTCGTCCGTGACCGCGCGGATGATCGCGATCCCGAGGCCGCCCTCGTCGAGCTCGCTGCCGCCGCGCTCGAGCAAGGTTGCGTCGAACCCGCCGCCCTCGTCCGAGACCTCGACTGCGAGGCTCGCGTCGAACAGCTCGTAGCGGATCTCGACTGCACCCTCGCGCCCTCCGGCATACGCGTGGCGGATCGAGTTCGAGCAGGCCTCGGTGAGCGCGAGCTTCACGTCGGCGATCACCTCGGGCTCCACGGCCAGCGGCCGCAGCAGGCCCGTGAGCGCCAGCCGCCCCAGCGCGATGTACTCGGCCTTTGCCGGGATGACAAGGGAGACCACGTTCGCTGGAAGTCCGTTCTCGTTCACGCGCAGAGATGCCGCAGACGCGTTCTGACCCTCGCGAAATCTAGCGTCTGACGACAGGGGCGTCCGATTTCTGTCCTTTCTGCGGGGGTACCCGAGGCGCTTCGGCGCGAAACGGCGCCAGGCGCGCGCGGGCCACCTCGACCGCCTCGACGCTCGAGTCGACGAGAACGTAGCGCCGCCCGAGCCGCGCGCACACGGCTCCGAGCGTCCCCGAGCCGGCGAACGGGTCGAGACACCAGTCCCCCGGCCGGGTCGAGGCCTCCACCATTCGCCGCACGATCGCCTCCGGCTTCTGCGTGGGGTAGCCGGTCTTCTCCTTCCCCGTCGGCGAGACGATGGTGTGCCACCAGACGTCGGTGGGCAGCTTCCCCCGCGCGGCCTTCTCGGCGGTGACCAGCCCGGGCGCCATGTAGGGCTCGCGCTCGACCGCGTCCGCGTCGAACCAGTAGCGCTCGGGATCCTTGACGTAGACGAGGATCGTGTCGTGCTTCGCCGGCCAGCGGCGGCGCGGGCGTGCACCGTAGTCGTAGGCCCACACGATCTCGTTCAGGAAGCAATCACGTCCGAAGATCTCGTCCAGGAGCACCTTCGCATAGTGGGTCTCCCGGTAGTCGAGGTGGAGGTAGAGCGTCCCCTCCGGGGCGAGCAGCCGGCGGATCTCGCGCACGCGCGGCTCGAGGAAGCCGAGGTAGTCGTCGTAACGGTCGGCGAACGACGACGCGCCAAGGACGCGGGTCGCGTACCGCCTTCCGCCGAACCCGGTGCGGTCACCGTTCGCCCGGGTCTCGGTGGCCAGCCTCAGGCGGCGCTGCCGGCGACCCGTGTTGAACGGAGGATCCGCGTAGACGAGCCGAAACGACTCGTCGGCGAAGCGAGGCAGGACGTCCAGGTTGTCCCCGAGCAGGACCTGATCGGCACGCGGCGGGGCCATCGCCGGAGTGTAGGAGGTCAGCAGGCGAGCGTCGGCGGGTCGACCGGCCGCTCGCCCAGCGTCACCGTCAGCTCCAGCCGCTCGGAGCCCCGCAGGACCGTGAGCCGGATCTCTTCGCCGGGGAATCGCTGCTGGTTGACTGCACGGACAACGTCCTCGGCCGACCGGACGGGGGTGCCGTCGAGGGCCACGATCAGATCGCCGCCGGGGCAGAACGGCAGGCCGTCGAACTCGGCCTGCTCGCCCCCGCCGCGAAGCCCGGCCCGGTCGGCGGGGCTGCCCGAGGCGACCGACTGGACGGCGGCGCCCCCATCCCCGGGGAAGCCGAAGTGCTCAGCGAGCCGAGGGGTCAGCGTCTGGGTGGTCACGCCCAGCCAGGCATAGCGCACCTCGCCGGTGGCGATCAGCTGCTCCATCGAGCGCCGCGCCGCGTTGATCGGGATCGCAAAGCCGACACCCTCCGCCGTCCCCGACTCGCTGCGGATCTGCGCGTTGATGCCGATCACCTCGCCGTCCGCATTGAACATCGGCCCGCCGGAGTTGCCCCGGTTGATGGGCGCGTCGGTCTGGATCGCGTCGACGAGGTTGAAGCTCGAGGTGATCGAGGGCGTCGAGCGCTCGGTCGCGGAGACGACACCCACGCTCAGGGAGCTCTCCTGGCCGAACGGGCTCCCGATGGCCGCGACCGGCTCGCCCACGACGACCCTCGCGGAGTCGCCGAGGGGAACCGGGCTGACGGGATGGTCGGCGGGGTTCACCTTGAGCAGCCCCACGTCGTCGAACACGTCCCAGCCAACGATCTGCGCCGGGACGCGCTCGCCGTCGCGGAACTGGACGTAGACACGGTCGGCGGCCGCGGCAGCCTCGCTCGAGTCCGGCTCCCCGGCGGTCGTGACGACGTGCGAGTTGGTGAGGATGTAGCCGTCCTCAGAGACGACGAAGCCGGAGCCCTGCGAGGCCGCGGCATTCGCGTCCCCCTCGTTCCCGAAGAGCGCGTAGATGGTCACGACGCCGGCCGCCCGCTTGCGGTAGAGCTCGCTCGCATCGAAGCCGTTCCCGACGAGCGGCTTCGCCGCATCGCCCTCGACTCGGTCCGCGGCGGGCGTCGCGCCCTGGGTCGACGGGACGAGGACGGTCTGCACGCGCTCAGGCTCGTCGTCGACCCAGCCGACCGCCTTGCCGAACACGAGCGCGAGCATGCCCCCGAGGACGGCGGACACGACTGCGACGACGGCGATGGACCCGGGGCGGCTCACGTTCGACTCATCGTAGTCACGGCCGTCCCGGCCGCTACGCCGATGTTACCTTGCAACGTCTGCCACGAGAGGCTCGCCCGCCCGCTCCGGCCCGGCCGCCGGCAGTTTCAACGTGAAAACGGTGTCGCCGGGGCGAGAGACGACGGCGATCGACCCCTCCAGCCGCGTGGCAAGCTCTGACGCGATGGCCAGGCCGAGGCCGCTGCCGGAAGCCTTGCCCCCTGCAGCCCGGTAGAAGCGCTGGAAGAGGTGCCGCTGATCTTCGTCCGGGATCCCCGGCCCGTCGTCGCGGACCTCGAGCACGACGCCGTCCGGCTCTGCGAAGACGTCGACCGCCACCGAGGTGCCGGCAGGCGTGTGCCGGATCGCGTTCTCCACGAGGGCGCGCACGATCTGCTGGGCGCGCAGCTCGTCACCTACCGCCTCCACCGGCCCGTCCGCCTCCACGCGCAGCTCCTGGCCCGCGGCCTCGGCGACGGCCCGGAACTCCTCGCCGACGACGCGCGCGGTCGCAGCCAGGTCGAAGGGCGCGATCTCGACCTCGAGCTGCCCCGCGTCCAGACGGGAGAGGTCGAGCAGGTCGGTCGCCAGGCGGGTCAGCCGGTCGATCTGGCCGTCCATCTCGGCGAGGAAATCCCGCCGCACCTCGGGATCCATGTCCTCGTCCCCGAGTAGCTCGACGAAGCCCCCGAGCGAGAAGAGGGGCGTGCGCAACTCGTGGGAGGCGTTGGCGATGAACTCCTGCCGCGCGCGGTCGAGCACCGCGAGCCGGGAGCGCATGTCGTCGAAGGCTTCCGCGAGCTGGCCCACCTCGTCCCGGCTGCGGTCGACCACGGGGGTCTCGAAGTCGCCTTCGGCAAGGCGCTCGGCCGCGCTCTCGAGCCTGCGGATGCGGCGCGTGAAGTTCCACGCGAGCAGGTAGCCGGCGAACCACGAGATGACAAGCGAGGCGGCGCCCGCGATGAGGAGGCTGCGGCGGACCAGCCGGACGTTGGCGAGGACGTCGTTCAGCGGCGTCACGACCAGGAGCACGTTTTCTCCCGGCTCGTTGTCGAGCGGGTACGCGGCCTCCGCGAAGGCGCCCTCCCGGTCGATCCGACCCGAAGCCAGGCGTCCCGTGCGCATCGCCTCGAGCGCGACCGGGTCCGCCGACACCTCACCGGACTCGAACTGGCGCGAGTCGACAAGGATCTGCATCTCGTTGCCGCCGAGCGGCGCGAGCACTACGAGGGTCAGGTTCGTCTCCTCGCCCTTTCGCCTGATGAAATCCGCGGGCGCAAACCCGTTCGCGATCCCGCTCAGCTCAGTCGCGATCTCCTGCGCGGAGCGCTCGATCTCGGCGATCTTCGCGTCCACGAGCCGGCTCTCGAGCTGCGGGACGACCGCGACGTAGACGATGGCGAGGGCCCCGGCGACCACGGCGAAGAGCACGAGGCCGACCTTGACGCTGAGGCTGATGAGCGGCGGCTTCTTCATCCCGTGTCGCGAAAGCGATAGCCGGCGCCGCGCACCGTGAAGATGAACTGGGGCTCGCCGGGGTCGCGCTCGATCTTCTCGCGCAGGTGACGGACGTGGACGTCGATCGTGCGCGGGTCCCGGTAGTCGGAGCCCCCCCAGAGCTCGTCGAGGAGGGCTTTTCGCGTGAAAACGCGGCCCGGGCTGGCGGCGAGCATGCGCAAGAGCTCGAACTCGAGGTAGGTCAGCTGGACCTGTTCGCCGTCCAGGGTCACTGCGCGCCGAGCGGCGTCGATGAGAAGCCCGTCCGCCTCGAGCACTTGGTCGCGGACGGTCTGCGGCGGCAGCTGCGCCCGGCGCAGGAGCGCTCGCACCCGGCTCATGAACTCCCGGATGGAGAAGGGCTTCGTGATGTAGTCGTCGGCGCCCAGCTCCAGGCCGAGAACCTTGTCGCCCTCGTCTCCTCGGGCTGTGAGCATGATGATCGGCACCGTGCTTCGGGCCTCACGCAGGCTGCGACAGACGGCCAGCCCGTCCAGGCGCGGCAGCATGAGGTCGAGGACGACGAGGTCGACAGGCTCGGCCCGGTAGAGCTCGAGGGCCTCCTCGCCGTCTCTCGCCTGCACCACGCGGTAACCCTCGCGCTCGAGGGGATAGGTGAGGACCTTCTGCACCGACTCCTCGTCGTCGACGAGGAGGACCGTAGGCCGCTGTTCCATCGCTGAGATACAGGATAGGCGCGGCTGACCGACCATCTACACTCCAGGGGCTCATGGCCGCAGAAGCGCCACGCCGTCGGCCGCGGCGCGGGTCCCTGGAGCGGCCCGTCTCGACACGGATCTATCGGGCCGCCTGGCTCGTCGTGGCGGTTCCCGTGCTCGTTGCCGCCTTCAGCGTGGGGAGGCCCGACGCGCTTCCGCCTCCCCGGGTGCAGCCGTTCTTCGACCAGACGACGGCGGTCCAGTTCGCCGACGAGCTCGTCAGCCGGTACCCCGACCGCTCGCCGGGCAGCGACGGTCAGCTCGACGCGACCGAGTGGGTGGAGTCGCAGCTCCGCGCGTACGAGTTCGACGTCGAGCGGCAGGCCTTTTCCGCGCAGATCCCGGGCGTCGGCGCACGGGACCTCGTGAACCTCGTCGCGGTCGCGCCGCCGACCGACCCGGCGAACATCCAATCGCAGCGGATGCTCGTCGTCCACGCGCACAGGGACAACATCGGTCGCTCGCAGGGCGCCGACGACAACGGGTCGGGCACCGGCGCGCTCCTGGAGCTCGCACGCGACCTCGGCAACGCGTCGCTCTCGCACCCGATCGTCTTGGTATCGACCGACGGCGGCGCGTATGGCGGCCTGGGCGCGGCCGAGTTCGTCGAAGACCACAGGTTCGCCGGGAGGATCGCCGCGCTCGTCAACCTCGACTCGATCGGCGGCCAGGCAGCGCCGCGGATCGAGTTCGCCGGGGACACCCCCCGCGTGCCCAGCCCGACACTGCTCGCGACCACCGGCGCAGTGATCGAGGAGCAGGCCGGCGTCGACCCGCGGCGCCCAGGCGCCTTGGCTCAGCTCGTCGACCTCGCCTTCCCCTTCAGCTTCTACGAGCAGGCGCCGTTCGTCTCCCACGGCGTGCCTGCCGTGACGATCACGACGGGCGGCAGCCGGCCGCGGCCTCCGGAGGGCGACACCCTCCCCGCGTTGAACGCGGACCGCGTCGGCGAGCTCGGCCGGGCGGCGCAGATGCTTCTCGGCTCGCTCGACGAGTCGGCGGACGTGGCCGGCGGAACACAGTCATACCTCTACTTCGGGACACGGCTCCTCTATGGGTGGACGCTGCAGCTCATCCTGGTCGCCGCTCTCATCCCGGTCCTCGCCGCCACGATCGACCTCTTCGCCCGCTGCCGACGGCGCCACATCGCCCTTCTTCCGGCGCTGCGGAGCTACCTCAGCCGCCTCTACGTCTGGCTCTGGGCGGGGCTCGCGTTCGCCGTCTTCGTCGCCGTGGGGCTCCTTCCGAGCGGCGAGGATCGCCCGATCGGCCCTGACACGCCCACGGCGACCGACTGGCCCGTCGCCGCGCTGGCAGCGCTGGCCGGTATCGCCGCGTTGGCCTGGCTTATCGTTCGGCCGCGCCTCACGCCGACGCGCTCGATCGCGCGCCAAGAGGAGCTGGGTGGCCACCTGGCCGCGATGCTCGTCCTCTCGGTCGTCGCGCTCGTCGTGGCCGCCGTGAACCCGTACTCGCTCCTCTTCCTGCTGCCCTCGTTGCACGCCTGGCTGTGGCTCCCGCAGGTGCGGGACCGCGGACGCGCGGTGCAAGCGGCGCTCTATTTGCTCGGCTTCCTCGGTCCGCTCCTGCTCTTCGCCTCGTTCGCGGTCCGCTTCGACATGGGCTTCGACGCGATCTGGTACGTGATCGCCTTGACCGCGGTCGGCTACGTCCCGATCCCGCTCGTGCTCGCCTTCCTCGCCTGGGGTGCCGCAGCGGGGCAGGTCGGCGCCGTCGCGATCGGGACCTACGCGCCCTATCCGGACGTGGAGGAGCGCACGCCGGGCCCACTGAGGGAAGCCGGTCGCCAGGCCGCCCTCGCCGTGCGGAGATCCCGCAGGCGGCACCTCGTGGCCGTTGACTCGGAGAAGAAGCGGGCCGAGGGTCCGTAGAGCCGAGCCGCTGCCGGATAGATCTACAGCGGGAGAAAGCGCACGGCAGCGCCCGCCGGGATCTCACCCTCCCCGGATGGGATCCAGACGAGCGCCGAGGCACGACCGGAGCGGACGATCATGTGCGACTCCTGTCCGAGCACGGGGCTGAGGAGCACGTCACCGTCCTCGTCGGCCATGGTCGCCCGCGCGAACTCGTCGCGCTCCCCGTTGCGGCGGACAGCCGTCCCCAGCGTCCCGGAGCGGAACGCCGGGAGCGGTGCCGGCAGCCCGAGCAACGCGTTGACCGCGGGCCGAACGAGGAGCTCGAAGGTGGCGAGGACGGAGACGGGGTTGCCGGGAAGGTTGAAGACCAGATGGTCACGGCGGACCCCGAACGCGACCGGCTTGCCGGGTTTCATGGCGACGCCCCAGAAGACCTCTTCCACCCGGAGCTCGGCCTGCACCTTGCGAACAAGGTCGTGCGGGCCGACCGACGCGCCGCCCGTCGTGACGAGCATGTCGAATCCGAGCAGGGCCCGCTCCATCGTGCGCCGGTGCTCGTCCTCGGTGTCGGCCACGACTCCGAGCTGGGCGGGAACGGCGCCTGCGAGCTGGAGCGCGGTGGCGAGCAAGAGCCCGTTCGACTCGTAGATCTGGCCCGCCTCGAGCTGCTCTCCGGGCTGGCGCAGCTCGGAGCCCGTCACGAGGATCCCGACCCGCGGGCGCTTGGTCGCCTGGACTTCGGCGACTCCGGCCGCCGCGAGCGCCCCCACCTGGCCGGCCGCGAGCACCACGCCCGGCTCCAGCACCGTCTCCCCTGTCTGCACGTCTCCACCGCGGCCGCGGACGTTGGCGCCGGCTTCGACCGGGCCGGTCACGCGCAAACCGTCTGCGCCTTCCTCGACGAGCTCGATGGGGACGACGGCGTCCGCTCCCTCGGGCACGGCTCCTCCCGTGGCGATCGCCATCGCCTCGCCGGCGCCGAGCGGACGGTCGGCCGGCGCTCCCGCGGCGATCCGCCCGACGACCGGCAAGGTCACCGGCGCGTTGGCCGTGTCGGCCGACCAGAGCGCATAGCCGTCCATCGCCGAGCTCGCGAACGGCGGCAGGTCGACGGCGGCGACGGCCGACTCGGCGAGTACCCGGCCCGTCGCCCGCTCGATCGGCACGCGCTCGGCCTCGAGAGGCTTCGCTCGCTCGAGGATCAGCCGCTGTGCGTCCGCTACGGAGATCAGGTCCGCCACGACGGCGTACGGTAGTTCAGGTCAAGCCTCCAGGCCTCCTAGATGGGAACGGCGTCCCTGAGCAGATAGGCCGAGAGCGCCAGCGCGAGCACGCGCGCGGTGCGGTCTTCCTCCACCGCCGCCAGCGGCACCGCCCACACGGCGTACCACGGCACGAGCCAGGAGGTGCAGACCAGGAGGATGCCCGCCGTGAGCGCCAGGCGCGCCCTGCCGCGCCAGGCCTCTCGCAGGAGCCAGGCATAGGCGACGACGAACGCGAGCGCGAAGACGATCGCCACCGCTCCCTCCGGCAGCCCGAGCGAGGCGATCCGCACGGGGATCGCGTAGCGGGCACGATCCTCGGCGAGGTTTGTCGCGAGCGGGCCCGCCGCACCGAGCCAGGAGAGGCCGTACCGCCATGTGGCAAGTGCCACGATCACCGCGGCGGCAGCGGCCAGGCCCCGGTGGTCGATGCGCCGACCGGTGCTGCGCGCCTCGAGCAGGCGCAGCGGCAAGAAGAGGAGCGGCACCCACTTGATCGAGATGGCCGCCGCCCACGCGGCGCCGGCAAGCGCCCGCCGTCCCGACGCGGCGAGGGCCAGCGCGCCGAGAACGAACGCCATCATCCAGGCGTCGTTGTGGCCCCCGCCGGCGAAGTGCACGGCCAGCAAGGGATTCCAGCCCACGAAGCCGGCGGCGAACGCAGGGCGCGACGACAGGCGCGCGGCCAGGAGGACGAGGACGACCATGGCGGCGGCCGCGAGACCACGGTAGAGCCAGGCCGCCGCGTCCGGCGAGCCTCCCACCGCCGCCGCGTGCGCTTCCGACGCCAGCGTGAACCCGGGCCCGTAGACGGAGGTTGTGTCGTACCAGTACGAGCCCATGAGCGGGAAGGCCGGGTCGTCCGGGTAGTCGCTCGGCTCGTCCACGTACGGGTTGCCGTCGTGCGCAGTCGAGATGCGGGCGTAGTCCCAGTAGGTGTAGACGTCGGTCGAGAGCAGGACGGGGCCGGCCAGCGGCAGGAGCTGGATCGCGCACGCGAGCCCGATGACCGCCCTGCGCCGCGCGGCCTCGCCGCTGCGGCCGAGTAGGGCCAGGCCGACGAGGTAGGCCGCGAAGGCCGCGATCATCGTGCCCAGGTAGAGCCACGCCCAGCGCGACTCCTCGCCGTCGTGCTCGGGAACGAGCGGCGACGAGGACGGGTAGGCGAACGCGACGGCGGTGGCCGTCAGGCCGAGGACCAGCGCGCCGGCGACGAGCGCCCACGCAGCCGTCCGCGGGCTACGAGGGTTTGGCGGAATGTCGCTCAGCGCGGCCCGGCGGCACAGCCGTCATCTCGTCAACCCTCCTTAGGGGGTCGTCGTGGTCGGCGGCGGCTCAGTCGTGGTCGGCGGCGGCTCAGTCGGCTTGTCTGGCTCGTCCTCGTTCTTCTTTTTCTTCTCGTCCTTCTCCGGCGTCGCGGGCACGACAGGCTCGCCGAAGAACTGGTACTGGCCAGTGAACGGCACCCAGGTAACCGGGTTCTTCGGGAAGGGCCAGCTGAGGTACCGCGCACCGTCGTAGGCCCGCGACATGAAGAGGTTCCAGATCGTGGCCGGGAAGCTGCCGCCGGTGACCGTGATCCCATGGACGCTCGACATCGCGATCTGGGCGTTCGGATAGCCGACCCAGACGACGGTGGAGGCTCGCGGCGTGTAGCCGGCGAACCAGGCGTCCGCCGAGCTGTCCGTCGTCCCGGTCTTCCCGGCCGCGGAGGGGTCGCCGTAGTTCGCGAGGCCGCCGGTTCCGCCCGTGATGTTGTCATGGAGGATCTGCGTCACCTCGTAGGCGACGCCGTCGGAGAGGACCCGCTTCCGCTTGGAGACGCCCCAACCGGCCTCCCTGTCGACGGTGCCGTCCGCGAGGACGACCTTGCGGATGGCCATCGGCTCCGAGTGGATGCCTCCGGCGGCAAGCGTCCCGTAGGCGGCGGCCATCTCGAGCGGAGAGACGGCGTTGGAGCCGAGACCGATCGACGCGACCGGCAAGAGCTCCGTCTTGATGCCCATCTTCTTCGCGGTCCTGACGACGTTCTCGGGCCCGACGTCGAGGGTGAGCCTCGCATAGACCGTGTTGTCCGAGCTCAGAGTCGCGGTGGAGATCGGCACGCGCCCGAGGTACGAGTGGCTGTAGGTGGCGACGTCCCACGGCTCGGAGTTCGGATCCGGTTGCCAGTGGAACGGCGAGGAGGAGTACTGGGTCGAGTAGGGGTTGATGCCCTGGCGGATCGCCTCCGTGAGGACGAACGTCTTGAACGAGGAGCCGGACTGCCGCCGCCCCTGTGCCGCGAGGTTGAACTGAATGTTCTTCTTCCCCGGCACGACGGCGGTCATGGCGCGGATCGCGCCGTTGTTCGGGTTGATCGAGACGATCGCGGCGGCCGGGTCGGTGGCCAGGTTCAGCGTCCGCTCGATCGCGCTGACCGCGATCCGCTGGTAGCGACGATCGATGGTCGTGTAGACCTTGAGCCCGCCGCTCCGAACCGCGGTCGCGCCGTACTCGTTGATCAGAAGCTCGCGGACGTAGCTGAAGAAGAACGGCTCCCTGATCTTCGTGTAGATGTGCCCGCGCTTGAGCGTGAGCGGCTGGTTGATCGCAGCCTGGTAGGCCGACTCGCTGATGTCGTCGGACTCGCGCATCGCCTTCAACACGTCGTTTCGGCGGGCAAGGGCCTGCCCGGGGTTCACGAATGGGTCGAAGTCGGACGGCGCCTGCGGAAGGCCCGCGAGGAGCGCCGCCTCCTGGAGGTTCAGCTTGGAAGCGTGCTTGGAGAAGTAGGTCTGGGCAGCGGCCTCCGCCCCGTAGGCCCGCGCGCCGAAGTAGACCTGGTTCAGGTACGTCTCGAGGATGCGATCCTTCTTCCAGCGTTTGAACTCGTCCTCCGTCAGTCCGGCGGGCGTTGCCCCCCACAGCTTGGGTAGGCCCTCGTCCTCCAGCTTCAGCGCGAGGCAGGCCTCCTTCGTCTTCCGCTCCCAGGAGACCTCGCGGCCGATGTAGAGGTTGCGGACGAGCTGCTGGGTGAGCGTCGAGCCTCCCTGGACGATCTTGCCCTCCTGGAGATTCTCCATCGCCGCGCGGAAGATGCCCTTGAAGTCGAGGCCGTCGTGGGAGTAGAAGCGTTTGTCCTCGATCGCCACGGTCGCCTCGGCGAGCAGCGGCGACATCTGGTCGAGCGCCACCGGCTGGCGGTTCTGCTCCGCCGGAATCGACCCGAGGAGAGAGCCGTCCGCGGCGTAGACGAAGGAGTTCTCGCCGATGGAGACCGGCTTCAGCGAGGCGAGGGAGCAGCTGTTGATAAACGCTTGCGCGCCCGTGAACGCGGCCGCGACGAGGACGGCGAGCCCCGTGAGTACGATCGCGAGGATCGAGACGAGCACGAAGCGGCGAGACTGAGCCCGGTCTCGCTGCCTCCGGTTCCTGCGACGGCGCCTGTTGCGGTTGTCGACCGCCCGGCGGCCGTTGCCGCCGTTCTTGCCGTTTCTGCCGTTCGCGCCGTTCGCTCCGTTCCTGCCGTTGCGATTTCGGCCATTCGGGGTCACGAGTAGAACCCCTCGGACTTGAGGCGATCGGAGGCAGCGCGCCGGAGCATCGACGCGAGCTCGTCCGCCCGGCCCGCGGTCCGCGACCACACCTCGGCGGTCACGACCGCGCCCGATGGGTCGAGCTGGCTCACGCGGACGTTCGGTTCCCTCACGGTCATGTCATCGGGAAGGCGCTGCGCCTCCTCAAGGAGAACTGCGAGCACACGGTCCAGGTCGGCGGTGAGCGGCACTGTGACCTTCACCGCGACGAGGTGCTCCGCCCCCGCAATGGTGGCGTTTCGGATGGTATCGGAGGCCAGCTTCGCGTTCGGCACGAAGTACCGCGCACCGTCGTGGGCGCGGATCACGGTGTAGGTGAGGCCGATCTGCTGCACAGTGCCCGTCGCGCCGGCGACGGCGACGTTGTCCCCAAGGCGGAGCGGCTGCGTGAACGCGACGAGGATCCCGGCGACGAAGTTCGCGAGCGTCGACTGAGCCGCGAGGCCCACAATGAGCGCGATCACCGCCGAGGAGGCGAGGATGCTGCCCGCGACCGCGCGAACCGGGGGGAAGACGAGGAGGGCGCTGAGAACGCCCACGGCGATGATCACCGCGAGGATGCTCCTGTGGACGACTCGGTAGACCGTAAGCGTCTCGGGCCGCAGCTCGAACCGCCGCGAGATCGTGCGGTCGACCAGCCGGGCCACGACCAGCGTGGCAAGCAGGACAACGCCCGCGACGACGGCGCGCTCGATCCACTCGTCTCCCATCAGAGGCGGAGTTCTCTAGAAGGGGAGCGGCTTCCTGCCCGCAAAGCCCTCTTCGAGATCGTGCCAGTGGCCCACGTCGGGCTCTCCGAGCTCCCAGCAGAGGAGGATCGCCTCACCGGTCTGCGGGTGGCGCGCAGGGAAGTCGACGAGGCCCCGGTCGAGATCCTTGACCTGGACGCCGAGCTCCTGGATGTCCTCGACGAGCGACGCCAGGGCCGCAGCCGCCTGGGCGACGGACTCCTGAAGCTCCCCGACACGGCTCGGATCCAGGCTGCCGCCGTTGCCGCCGATCAGCGCCTGCAGCTCCTCCAACTCCGACCCGAGGGCGACCAGCGCGCGGCGGTCCGCGACCAGCCGCTCGACCAGGGGGCGGACCTCGGGGAGAGCGGCGTTCGCCTCCTCCTGCGTGAAGAGCCGCATCTTCGCCATAGTGCCAATCGCCGTGAGAGCGCGCATCGTGATCCTGGCCGCTTTAACCGCCGTCCTCGGCACGGCTGCGTGCGGCGAGCGCGCCGAGCCGCTCGGCGAGTTAGAGCAGCCGTATCCCGTGACCGTCCAGGGCATCGGAGAGCAGCCCGCCGTTCTTCGGGCCAAGCCCGAGCGGATCGTCGCGTTGGACCCGGGATCGGCCGAGCTGGTCATCGCGCTCGGGGCACGCGACCGCCTCGTCGGCATCCCGGGACGAGTCAGGCAGGGGCAGGGCCCACGGGTGGCCCCGCCGGATGCTGTCCAGGTCGTCTCCCCGAACCTGGCCGTGCGGGTCGACGAGGTCGCGGCTCTCGAGCCCGACTTGCTCGTCGCGTCGTCCTCCACCGACCGGCTCGACCTCGCGCGCGCTCAGCGCGAGACCGGGGCGGCGGTGTACGTGCAGCCGAGCTCGTCGATCGAGGACATCCTCAGGGCTACGCTCGAGCTCGGCTTCCTCGTCGGGGAGCCGGTCGAGGCGCGCGAGGTCGCCTCTCGCATCCGCTCCCAGGTCGCGGCGGTCGAGGAGCGCGTCGCGGACGCCCCGATCCGGACGACGTTCGTCGACACGGGCTTCTTCGTCACCGTCCCGCTTCGCTCCCTTCTCGGAGATCTCGTCACGCGCGCCCGCGGAGAGAGCGTGGCGGGCGAGATGCCCGGCGCCGAGCCGATCCCGGTCGCGAGGCTGCGGCGGCTCGACCCCGAGGTCTACCTCGCCACCTCGAACAGCGGCGTCACCCTTCGCACCCTTCGGGACGACCCGCGAACGGCCAAGCTCACCGCCGTCGAGAACGCCCGTGTTGTGGTGCTCCCATCGGACCTCGTCCAGCATGCCGGGCCCTACGTCGCCCAGGCGCTCGAGCGGGTCGCCAGGGCTCTCCACCTGGATGCCTTCCGGTCGAATCGGTAGCCGGCTCGACGCGGTCACGGTCGACGCGATGGGGACGATCGTCGACCTCGACGACCCGGCGCCCAGGCTCCAGGGCGCCCTCGCCGAGCGCGGGCTGGAACGAGAGCTGGACCAGGTCGCGGCGGCTTTCCGTGCCGAGGTCGCGTACTACCTCCCGCGCACGCTCGAAGGCGGCGACGACGCCACCCTCGCCGATCTCGGGCGCCGCTGCACCGCCGTGTTCCTGGAGCACGCTGATGCGGAGCTCGATCCTGCCGAGTTTGCCCCGGCCTTCCTCGACAGCATCGTCTTCAGTCCCCTCGACGGCGTAGCCGAGGCCCTGGGCCGCCTCCGGCGGGCGGGGCTCACGCTCGCCTGCGTCTCGAACTGGGACATCTCGCTGCGGAGACACCTCGAGGAAGCCCGCCTCGATCGTTACTTCGCCGAGATCGTCAGCTCGGCCGAAGCCGGCGCCGCGAAGCCCGATCCAGAGCCCTTCCGCCTCGCGCTCCAGCGGCTCGGCGTCGAGCCCGCGCGCGCGCTGCACGTCGGCGACGGCGAGACCGACCGCGAGGGCGCCGCGGCGGCGGGCATCGCCTTCGAGCCGGCGCCGGTCGCTACGCTCCCCGAACGGCTCGGGTTGGGCCGGCGACCATGAGCAAGCGCAGGTACGGCCTCTCCACACGCGCGATCCACTCACCGCCACGGCCGCCGGCCAAGGGCGAGCCTCTCGTCGAGCCGATCGTCGCATCGACGACGTTCTCCTTCGAGCACGTCGCCGAGCTGGGCGCCGTGATCGCCGAGGAGGAGTACGGGTTCATGTACGCGCGGCTCCGGAACCCGACGGTCGAGGAGCTGAACGCCGTACTCGCGGAGCTCGAGAGCGCCGAGGCGGCTCAGGCGTTCGGCTCGGGGATGGGGGCGATCAGCGCTGCCCTTCACTCGACGCTCTCCCCGGGCGACACGCTCCTCCTCCCGCAGCAGCTCTACGGGACGACCTACCAGCTCGCCGAGTCCCAGCTCCGTCCGCGTGGGGTGGAGCTCGTCTACCTGGACGTCACCGACCCGGCCGCCTGGGAGCGGCCCGCCCGGGTTCGCTTCGTCGAGACGATGGCGAACCCCGGCTTCCCGCTCGCCGACCTCTCCGCGCTGGCGGCGACCAAGGGCGACGGGCTCTTGATCGTCGACAATACCTTCGCCTCCCCGATGCTCTGCCGCCCCCTGGAGCTGGGCGCCGACCTCGTCTGCGAGTCCGCGACGAAGTACCTGAACGGCCACCACGACGTGATGGCGGGAGTCGTCGCGGGAAGCCGCGAGCTCGTTGCCGGGGCCCGGCTGCACCAGATCGAGGTCGGCTCGGTGCTCGACCCGTTTCCCGCCTTTCTCGTCCGGCGTGGGCTCAAGACCCTCTCCCTCCGCCTGGAGCGGGCGAGCCTGAACGCTCTCGCCGCCGCCAGGTTCCTGGAGGCCCATCCCAAGGTCTCGCGTGTCCTGTACGCCGGCCTGGAGAGCTACCCACAACACGAGCTGGCCCTTCGGCAGCTCGATGACTCCGGCGCAATGATGGCCTTCGAGCTCGCCGGAGGGCGTGAGGCGGGCGAGCGCTTCATGGACGCGCTTGAGCTCTGCGGCCGGGCGACCAGTCTGGGCGGGGTCGACACCGTGCTCCATCACCCGGCCTCGACCAGCCATCGCCAGTACTCCCCGGACCAGATGGAGGCCGCCGGCATCTCGCCTGGGCTCCTGCGCCTCTCCGTAGGGTGTGAGGATGCGGACGACATCGTCGCCGACCTCGACCAGGCGCTCGAGCACGCATAAGACCTGGCCGATCGTCGTCTGGCTGGCGGTCTCGGCCGTGCTCGTCCTCGCGGCGTTCTGGGGAGCCCGCCAGGGCTCGGAGTCCGACGACGACGTTCTCTACGACCCGGATCTCGCGGCCTCCGGCCTGGTCTTCTACGGGATCATCGCAGTGATCTCGCTCCTGATCGGGCTCGCGTACCCACGACGCGCGGATGCGCTCGGCTTTCGCAGGTTCCGGATGCGCTGGGTGTGGATCTCGTTCGCCGTGGTCGTCGCCACGACGATCGCCGCCATCGCCACCGAGCCGTTTCTTCACGGTGCCGAGGAGCAGGGGTTCGGGGCCGATCGCTGGGAGCCCGAGCATGCCGGCGCTTTCGCCGCCAACGTCGTCGTGCTCGTCCTGATCGGGCCCTTCACGGAGGAGCTCTTCTTCCGCGGCCTCGGCGTGCGGGTGTTCATGGCCTTCGGCGGCGTCGCGGCCATCCTCGTCACAGGGGTGATCTTCGGCCTCGTGCACGGAATCCTGGGCGCCCTGCCGCCGCTCGTCCTTTTCGGCATCGGGCTTGCGTGGGTCCGGCTCCGCTCCGCGAGCCTCTGGCCCGGTGTCATCGGGCACGTCGCCTACAACGGGTTCGGCGTCCTCCTCCTCGTGCTGTCGTGGGGGGTGGACGCCTAGGAGGGCTTGGCGGAATGTCGCTCGTCGCCGGGGTGCGATGGTCGTTCCGATGCAAGGACGCAGGGAGCGTCCGTAGCGGGTGAGCTACGGGCGCGACTGAGGACGCAGTCCTCGGGGCGAGCAGCGCGGCCCGGCGCCACAGCCGTCATTTCGTCAAGCCCTCCTAGCTTCGCAGACGACCTATCCTTGGACGATGCGGCCGAGCGACCCCGAGCACGACCCCGTCGTCCGTGAGCTCCGCGGTCGGATCAGCGACGTCGACCGCACCATCCTCGCCGCGGTGAACGAGCGGATCGAGCTCGTTCGGGAGCTGCGCGCGCACAAGCTCGCAAGCGGCTGGGACTTCGTCGATAGGGGCCGCGAGGAGCAGCTCCTCGCGGCGCTCGTGCGCGAGAATTCGGGCCCCCTCTCCGAGTCGGGGGTTCGCGAGCTCTTCCGAGACGTTCTCGCGCTCACCAAGCGCGAGCTTCGGGAGCCGGGCGCTACTCCGTAGAGAAGTCGTCCGGCTTGACCTCGTCGAGGAACTTCTTGAACTCCTCGACGACCTCTTCCTCGTTCACGTCCTCGTGCTCGAACTCGATCGCGCTTTCCTCGATCACCGCCTCGGCGGCGAAGATGGGCGCGTCCGCGCGGACCGCGAGGGCGATGGCGTCACTGGGCCTCGAGTCGATCTCGATCTCGGTTCCGTCGACGGCCACCGTGATCATCGCGTAGAAGGTGTTCTCGCGGAGCTCGGTGACCGCGATCTTCACGACCCGCGCCTCGAGCTGCGAGAGGATGTCGGTGAAGAGGTCGTGCGTCATCGGCCGCGGGGTGGCGGCGCCCTGGAGCTTCATGAGGATGGCGGCTGCTTCGGGATGGCCGATCCAGATCGGCAGGAACTTGTTCCCGTCGGCGGTCTTCAGCAAGACGATCGGCTGCTTGCCGACCATGTCGAAGCTGACGCCGTAGATGACCATCTCCTGCATGGGCGGGCCTCGCCTGATCATAGCCGCGCCCTTTCGGAGCGCACGGAAGTGGGCGATCCTGGATTCGAACCAGGGACCTCCGCCTTATCAGAGCGGCGCTCTAACCGACTGAGCTAATCGCCCGCGCCGGGAAATTGTAGCGAGGCACGCTCCAGGGACTCGACGAGCTCCTCCAGCTCGAACTCGCTCTCGAAGTAGAGCTCGACCCGGCCCGACGTCACCTTCGCGTCGGCGCCGGTGAGCCGGCGGACGGCGTCACGGACCCGTTCCGCCAGGGCCGGGTCGACCGGCTGCCGCCGGCGCGGCTTCGTCCGCGCGCCTGCCCAACGGGCGGCGCGCTCCGTGGCACGGACGGAGAGGCCCTGGCGCACGATGCGCCGCGCGAGCCGGCGGCGCTCCTCGTTGTCGGGGACGGCGAGCACTGCTCGGGCGTGGCCCTCGGAGAGCTGCCCGCGCTCGACGAGGCCGAGCACGTCGTCGGGAAGCTCGAACAGGCGCACGCGGTTCGATACGGTCGGCTTCGAGCGACCGACCTGCTCGGCGACTTCGCCGAGGCCGAGCCCGAACTCGTCCATGAGCACCGCGTAGGCGCGGGCCTCGTCGACCGGGGAGAGATCCTCCCGGGCGACGTTCTCGATCAGGGCGAGGAGCAAGGAGTCGCGGTCGTCGGTCTCGCGCACCACCGCCGGCACCGTCGCCAGCCCGGCGACGCGCGCGGCGCGCCAGCGGCGCTCGCCGGCGATCAGCTCGTAGCCACCCTCCGAGCCCGGCCGGACGATGACCGGCTGGACGACCCCCTGCGCGCGGATCGACTCCGCCAGCTCGTCTATGCGCTCCCCGTCCAGCCGGCGGCGGGGCTGGCGCGAGTTCGCGCGGATCGACCCCACGGGGACGTGGATCAGCTCCGCGGACGACCCGGCGCCGCCCATGAGCACCTCGAGCCCGCGGCCGAGCCCCCGTCGCGGGCTGGGGCTAGCCGCGGTCGACAAGCTCGCTCGCCACCCGGTAGTAGGCGTCGGCACCCGCAGAGGAGCGGTCGTAGACGGTGATGGGCACGCCGTGGCTCGGCGCCTCCGCGAGCCTGACGCTGCGTGGCACGACGGCGTCGAAGACGAGGTCGCCGAAGTGGCGCCGCACCTCGGCGGCGACCTCTGCTGCGAGCCGCGTGCGCCCGTCGACCATGGTCAGGATCATCCCGGCGAGCGCCAGCTTCGGGTTCAACCGCGTGCGCACGAGCTCGACCGAATGGAGCAGCTGCGCCAGGCCCTCCAGAGCGTAGTACTCGCACTGCACGGGCACGAGCACCCGGTCCGTGGCGGCGAGCGCGTTCACCGTCAGCGGGCCCAGCGAGGGCGGGCAGTCGATGAAGACGAAGTCGTACCGTTCCCGTGCCGGCGCGAGGGCGTGCGGGAGAAAGGTGTCGCCGTCGTCGCGACGGGCGAGCTCGACTACTGCTCCCGCCAGCTCGGCGCGGGAGGGGACGAGGTGAAGGTTGGGGACCGCCGTCTCGTGAGCGAGCTCCTCGAGCGGGGCGCCGTCCAGGAGGTCGTACGTCGAGGTCCCGTTCGCCCGCTCGCCGAGCCCCGATGTGGCGTTCGCCTGCGGGTCGAGGTCGACGACGAGGGTGGGCGCGCCGGCCTCCGCGAGGCAGGCGGCGACGTTGAGAGCGGTCGTCGTCTTGCCGACGCCGCCTTTCTGGTTCGCAACGGCGAAGACCTTTCCCACGCCGACGATGCTAGTCAGGCGAGAGGACGTTTCCGGGCGACGCCGACACGCCGCGGGAACCGTTCGGGCGTGTGCTCCACCTTGGGAACGACCAGGAGCGAGCGCCGCTCCGACCCCGGCAGGGCGACGAGCTCCGGCGGGCCCCCTCCGACCTGCCGGGCAGCCTCGGCGGCTTGCTCCAGGTCGACCTCGCCGGCGAGGAGGATCACCGTGCCCCCGGTGCGCACCAGCGGGAGGCACCACTCGAGGGCAACGGGCGGAGGCGCCAGCGCCTGGGCGACTGCCGCCCCGTACGCGTCGCGGCCTTCGCCGCGGCCGTAGTCCTCCGCACGGGCGCAGACGACCGACACGTTCGGGAGCTCCGCTGCGGCGGCCTCGAGGAAGGCGCACTTGCTTCGCTGGCCCTCGAGCAGGTCGACGCCGAGGTCGGGACGGGCGACGGCGATGGGGATGCCCGGCGAGCCGCCGCCCGAGCCGACGTCCACGACCGGTCCCGCTTCGAGCACCTCGGCAGCCACAAGCGCATCGTCGACATGCACGCGGCGCGCCTCGTCCCGGTCGGACACGGCGGTCAGGCCCCTCTCAGCCAGGAGCGCGTGGAGCCACTGCTCCAGGCGCGGGTCGGCGATCACTCCGAGGGCGCAGGAGCGACGACAACGCGCCGGTTCGGCTCCGTCCCGTCGCTCGAGGTGACGACGTCCTCCCGCTCGGCGAGATGGACGTGGACGATCTTGCGCTCGACCGCCGTCATCGGCTCGAGCGCGACCGGGCGCTGGGTCTGGACGGCCTCGGACGCCGCCCGGTCCGCGGTGTCCTCGAGCGTGCCGCGGCGACGCTCGCGATAGCCGGCAGCATCGATGACGACCTCTTTGCGCTCGCCCTCGGCCCCGCGCCAGAGGATCGCGTTGGCGATGTACTGGATCGCGTCGATCGTGTGCCCGCGCTTGCCGATCACGAGGCCCAGGTCAGGGCCGCTAAGGGTCCCGTAGATCGTCTCGTCGTCCTCGGTGACGTCGATGCGACACGGCGCGCCCAGCGCGCCGCAGACGTGCTCCAGCACCTCCCTGAGCTTCGCGGCGGGCGAGCCCGGCGCCTCGGTCGCGGGCGTCGTCGGCCGAGGAGCCTCCTCGACGCGAGCGATGACCCGAGCCGGCACTTGGCCGACGCCCAGCAGGCCCCGCTCGCCCTCGGAGAGGACGGTAAAGCGCACGCTTGCCTTGTCGAGCCCGGGGAAGCGGCGCTCCAGCTCGCGCAGCGCCGTCCACTTGGCCTCCCCGACGGTCTCGCCCTCGCTCTCGACGACCGTCTCGTCGGAGGCCTCGTGCTCCAGCTCGGTCATCGTCTCGCCCGCGAGCCCTTCTTCTTGCGCCGCCGGACGCGCTGCTGCCCGCTGCCGGCCGGCTTCGCTGCGGCCCCGCCCGACGAGGCGGCCTGGGCGGCGCCTTCACCTGCGGGAGCCGTCTTGGGCGGCGTTCTCGACGTCCGTTTCGGCGGCGGCTGTGGCTTCGGGACCAGCCGCCGCGTGATCAGGCCCTGGCCGACTGTCCACAGGTTGGTCGTCGACCAGTAGAGCATCAGCCCGATGGGGAAGTTGATGACGAAGAAGACGAAGAGGAACGGCAGCGCGAAGAAGATGTAGCGCTGGCGCGGGTCCATCGTCGTCGACATGAAGTACGTCGAGGCCAGCTGGCTGACGACGTAGACGACGAGCAGGAGCCAGCCCGACCAGTGCTCGTTGATGTTCACCGTGATGTCCGGCACGATGCCGAGCCAGCCGAGGTCCGAGTCCGGGTACTTCGGTTCGTAGACCTCCTCGCGGAAGTCCCGCAACACAAAGAAGAGCGCGAAGAAGATCGGGATCTGGAGGAGGATCGGGAGACAGGAGGCCAACGGGTTGACGTTGTTCTCCCGGTAGAACTTCATGACCTCTTCGTTCATGCGCTGGCGGTCGCTCTTGTACTTCTGCTGAATCGCCTTCAGCTCCGGCGCATGCACTTGGAGGCGCTGCATCGAGCGGATCTGCTTGATGGTCAGCGGAAGGATCACCACCCGCACCATCAGCGTGAGGACGATGATTGCCCAGGCCCAGGGAAGGCCGATCGACGTGTGCAGCCACTCGAGGAGCTCGGTGAGGACGTTCTCGATCGGGGTGAGCGGGTTCATCGACCGCCCTTGAAGAGGGTCTGGTCACGCGGGTAGTCGACCCCGCCGCGACTCCAGGGATTGCAGCGAAGGAGGCGCCAGCCCGCGAGCACGAGCCCGCGCACGACCCCGAACTCGCGCAGCGCGTCGAGGGCGTAGCGCGAACAGCTCGGGTGGTACTTGCACCTCTGGCCCAGGAGCGGGCTGACGAAGACGCGGTACGCGTGGATCGGAAGGGCGACGACGTGCCTCACGCGGCCGCCGTCCCCTCGGAGAGGCGAAACACTTCGTCGACCCGGTCCGTCAGCCAGGCGAAGCCGCGGCTCTCGACGGCGTCCGCCAGCCCGGGCCGCGCGATGAGCACGTAGTCGTGCCCGGCGGGGAGCCGCGCGCAGATCTCCTCGAAGGCCGCGCGGAGGCGGCGCTTCAGCCGGTTCCGCTCGACAGCGCCGCCCAGCTGCCGCGAGACGGCCAAGCCGAGGCGAGGCCCGCCTTCCGGATCGTCCTCGCGCGGAAACGCATAGAGGACGAGGAAGCGGGTCGAGACCGACCGGCCCTTGCGGTAGACGGTGTCGAAGTCGCGGGAGCGGGAGAGCCGATGCTGGCGTCGGCTCACGCTGAGAGGCGCTTGCGGCCCTTGGCGCGGCGACGCTTCAGGATCGCGCGACCCGCGCGCGTCGACATCCGCGCCCGGAACCCATGCCGGCGCTTCCGGCGCCGGACGTTCGGCTGATACGTTCGCTTCACGAGAGATGAGGGTGTCGAAACGGCCGCTGGGCGGCCGGGCGACCAGTATAGAGGAGCCGCGCGCAGAGCCGAGTAAGACACTCCGCGCACGATCGAAATCCACAGGCGCGAAGGCGCATGGAAGGTCGCAAGCAGCGACCTTTCCACATCTGTGGATAAGTGTGTGGAGAGGGGTGAAATCCCTGCAAACCCAGCGATTTTGCTCGGTGCGATTTCCCCAGCCACAGGCGTTGAAGATGCCGGAGACGCGCTGCTATAGTCGCCGCTTCGCGACGACCGGCGGAGGGGCCAACAAGGGCGTGCAGAGGACGTCAGAGCTGAGTGCGGACGCGCTTTGGGGCGAGATTTCGTCCCGGTTGCGCGACGCGCTGAACGACGCGACCTACACCACCTGGTTCGCGGAGACCGGCCCCGGCTCCCTCGACGAGGGCACGTTCGTCCTGCTCGCCCCGAACGACTTCACCCGCGACTGGATCGAGGGTCATTTCCGAGGCCTCCTGGAGGCCATCGTGCGGGACGCGCTCGGCGGGGAGCGGGCAGTCCGGATCGTCGTCCGCGAGCTCCCCGCCGTTGCGCGTGAGGCTCCCGCGCCGACCCGGCCGCCGCGGTCGTTCGACGGCCTGAACCCCAAGTACACGTTCGACTCGTTCGTGATCGGGTCGTCGAACCGCTTCGCCCACGCCGCTGCGCTCGCCGTCGCGGAGGCGCCCGCGCAGGCCTACAACCCGCTCTTCATCTACGGCGGCACCGGGCTCGGGAAGACGCACCTGCTCCAGGCGGTGGCTGCGTACGTGATCGAGCACACCGGCGATCTTTCGGCGCATTACGTCACGAGCGAGACCTTCATGAACGACTTCATCAACTCGCTGCGCGACAAGCGCATCGAGGGGTTCAAGCAGCGCTACCGTCACTACGACGTCCTCCTGATCGACGACATTCAGTTCTTCGAGCACAAGGAACGGATTCAGGAGGAGTTCTTCCACACGTTCAACAGCCTGTACGAGGCGCGCCGGCAGATCGTGATCTCGTCGGACCGGCCGCCTCGGGCCATCTCGACCCTCGAGTCTCGGCTGCGCTCCCGCTTCGAATGGGGCCTGATCACGGACATCCAGCCCCCCGACCTGGAGACGCGCATCGCCATCTTGCGCAAGAAGGTGAAGATGGACGCGATCCACGTCCCGGACACGCAGGTCCTGACGTTCATCGCAGATCGGA
>Ga0081538_10001072_pt1 | contig 29085 bp, 33 predicted proteins | sample TabmetS5T2R1_FD_71022 | JGI IMG/M metagenome (GOLD analysis project Ga0081538, IMG submission 71022) | Tabebuia heterophylla rhizosphere microbial communities from the University of Puerto Rico - S5T2R1 | ecosystem: Host-associated > Plants > Roots > Rhizosphere ...
CGCAGCGGGCAACCGGCGGGAGGACTGACGGCGAAGCGGCGGCCTGAACGCAGGTCGAACGTCGGCGCGTCTGGATCGCCACCGGCGAGCCGAGCGTCCAGGTAGGCGATCACCTCATCGCGCTGCTCCGGGCCGATGAGGACGAGCTCGAGGTGTCCGTCCCCCGGTTCGGCGCGAGGCGACAGCGGGACGTTCGGTCCCGTCTCCGCGACGTTCATGACCTCGAGGGCGAGCAGGTCGCGTGAGAGCTCGTCGCCGTCGACGTCGATGTCCCAGCGCAGCGCGTGGGCTTCGGTGACGATCCGTCGGAGCAGCTCCAGGCCGCGCACGACGTCCTCTTCGCCACCAGGATCCTCGTCGCGCTCGTCGGCACGGGCGAGCAGCTCGGCGAACAGCCCACCGCCGACCGTCTCGACGAACGACTCCCTCGAGCCTCGCGCGCTGAACAGGCCCAGCCGGTACGGCCGTCGATGGCCACGGTCCCAGCCGCGGACGAACCGCGAGACCTCATCCCCGTGGAAGCCGAGCGCCCGCGCGATGTTGTTCGCGCTTCCGAGCGGGAGCAGCGTCACCGCGACGTCGGTGCCCGCCACGGCCCGGAAGACCTTTCTGACCGTGCCGTCCCCTCCGGCGCTGACGACGAGATCGATCGGCTGCTCGAGCGCCTGTTGCCAGTCGGGATCGTGGATCGATCTGCGCGCCACCGTGTGCCCCGCCGACTCGATCGTCCTCGCCAGCGCCTCGTCGCTGTGGTCGGCGTCCCCGGCCCCTGGGTTGTAGAACAGCGCTACGCGCATCGCCGCCTCACCCGGCGTAGAAGGACGTGCGAACGGGAAGGACGCAGACGATGCGCATCCTCGTCGTGAACGACGACGGCATCTACAGCCCAGGCCTTGCGGCCCTGGCTCGGAACGCCACGAAGCTGGGCGACGTCCGCATCGTCGCGCCCGACGTCGAGCAGTCGTCCGCCGGTCACGCGATCACGGCGACGCGGCCGGTCAGGATCAAGCGGACGAACGTCGGGGACGACATCGAGGCCTACCGGGTCAACGGCACACCGGCGGATTGCGTCGCGCTCGGCGTGCACCTGTGGGAACGGGTTGATGTCGTCCTCTCGGGTGTCAATCTCGGCTCGAACCTTGGTAACGCAACCTGGCACTCGGGGACGCTCGCGGGGGCGAAGCAGGCCGTGCTGCTGGGAGTCCGGGGGATCGCCTTCAGCGCCCCCGCCGACGAGACCACGGACTTCGACGCGCTCGAGCCGTGGATCGAGCGGGTGCTCGAGACGCTGCTCGACAACGACGAGCCGCAGCTCGTCAACGTCAACTTCCCCCGCCAGCCGCGCGACCTGCGCTGGACGGCTCAAGCGGTCGACCAATACGACGGTGCAATCGTGCCGGACACCGATCCGATGGGCCGTGAGCACTACTGGTTCACCGTCGTCCCGCTCGAGCGCCACCGCGAAGGAACTGACCTGTGGGCCGTCGAGCATGGCTTCGTGTCGCTCACGCCACTGCGGCTCGACCTCACCGACCACGGCCAGCTCGAACGTGCCATCGAGGCGGCAGGCGGCCGGCCGGCTCAGGTGTCGAGCTCGTAGACCGTCGTCGTCCCGCCAGCATCGGGTCAGGCGATGCTAGGTCGCTCCCTGGCAGCTTGGGTTAACGGCTCGTGCTCGGCTGGTGAAGAAGTGGTCGCAACCGGCTGCCGCGCGGGCCGCCGCGGAATGGGCTTGGCCCATTCCGCCACCGACGATGAGGGTGAAGGAAGCGACGGAAAGCTACTGGGCCGCGCGCCGGCGCAGCCGGCGCCCACCCTCGCGGGTCTGTAATGGTCGAAAGTTGTGAGACTTTCGACGAAGCCGCGCCGAGGGCGCGGCGCTACTCGACGGTAACGGTCTTCGCGAGGTTCCGCGGCTGGTCGACGTTCAGGCCGCGGAGCCGGGCGATTCGGTAGGCGAGGAGCTGGAGCGGGACGATCGCGAGGGCGGCCTGCAGGAACGCGGGCGTCCGCGGCACGTAGATGACGTCGTCGGCGTGGTGCTGGATGTCCTCGTTGCCGTCGGTCGCGATCGCGACCACCTGGGCGCCGCGCGCCCGAGTCTCCTGGATGTTGGAGACGATCTTGTCGTAGACGTGCGAGTCGGTCGCGATGCAGACGACCGGGGTCTCCTCGTCGAGCAGCGCGATCGGCCCGTGCTTCATCTCGCCCGCCGAGTACGCCTCCGTCGGAATGTACGAGATCTCCTTGAGCTTCAGGGCGCCCTCGAGCGCGACCGGCAGCCCGATGTGTCGGCCGAGGTAGAGGAAGAACGGCTTGTCGTGGTGCCGCCGGGCGATCTCGTCGATCGGGTGGTCGCCGTCCAGGAACTGCGCGATGCGCTCGGGCAACCGCCTGACCTCGTCGAGGATGTAGCCCAGCTCGTCGGCCGGCAGCGTTTCGCGCACCTGGGCGAGCTTCAGCGCGACGAGGTAGAGCGCCACGACCTGGGCCGTGAACGTCTTCGACGCCGCAACCGCCATCTCCATGCCGGCGCGCGTGTAGAGGACGTGGTCGACCTCACGCGTGATCTGCGTTCCCATCAGGTTCGTGATCGCCATCGTGATCGCGCCCTTCTCGCGCGCGAGCTTCATCGCATGGATCGTGTCCCGCGTCTCTCCGGACTGGGACATGCCGATGACGAGCGTGTCGGGACCGATGACGGGGTTGCGGTAGCGCCATTCGCTGGCGATATCCGGCTCCACGGGGATCCGGGCCCACTCCTCGATCACGTAGCGGCCGACGACACCGGCGTGGTAGGCGGTGCCGCAGGCGAGGATGACGACGCGGCGCAGGTTGCGCAGCTCCGTGTCCGTCATCGCCAGGCCGTCGAGGTCGAGCCGGCCGCCGGGTCTGATCCGCTCGCCGATCGTCTCGCGGACGGCGTCCGGCTGCTCGTAGATCTCCTTGAGCATGAACGTCTCGTAGCCGCCCTTCTCCGCGGCCTCGTCGTCCCAGTCGACCTCGAGCTCGTCGCGCTCGGTCTCGCCGCTCTCGAGGTCGATGAACCTCGCACCTTCGGGCGTGATGGCGACGACCTCTCCCTCCTCGATCAGCTGCACTCGGCGCGTCTCGCGCAGGAACGCCGCAATCGACGATGCGAAGAACATCTCGCCGTCTCCGACGCCGACGACGAGCGGGCACTGGAGCCGCGCGCCGACGAGGAGGTCGGGATGGTCGTGGTGGATCACGACGAACGCGAAGTGGCCCTCGAGCTCGCCGTAGGCCCCCTTGACGGCCTCGACGAGATCGCCCTGGTAGTGGCGCTCGATCAGATGGCAGACGACCTCGGCATCGGTCTCCGAGCTGAACGTATGCCCCTCGGCCCGGAGCGACTCCTTGAGCTCGCGGTAGTTCTCGACGATGCCGTTCAGGACGAGTGCGAGCTCGCCGTCCTTGCAGCCGGTCAGCGGGTGTGCGTTCTGCTCGGAGACGCGGCCGTGCGTCGCCCAGCGGGTATGGCCGAGGCCCGACGTCGCGTCGGAGCCGTTCAGCGAGGCGGCCGCTTTGAGGTGCGAGAGGTTGCCGACCGCGCGGACGTAGTCGAGCTCATCGTCCTCGCGGAGGACGAGGCCGGCAGAGTCGTAGCCCCGGTACTCGAGCCGCTCGAGCCCCTGGAGCAACAGCGGCTTGCAGGCTCTGGGCCCGACGTATCCGATGATTCCGCACATCTGGACCTCCTTCGCCGACGGCCCGCCACAGATACGTGTTCCCCCCGAAAACGACCAAGAGCCCGGCCGCTGCCGACCCCCTTCTTTGGAGGTCGGTTAACCGAGCTCTCGACGAACGAGAGTGGCGATCGTACCACAGAGCTCGGCCGCCTCAGGGTGATTTTCGGCTTCGGCGAGGATCCTGATCAAAGGTTCGGTACCTGACGGACGAACGAGAATCCGCGCCGTTCCATCGAGCTCGGCGTTTATTCGCTCGATCTCCTGTCGGAGCTCGATCGGGATGTCTCGGCGTTCGGCCGGGACGTTCTCGGTCACCTGCGCGAACTTCGGCATCACCGCGGCCGCCTCGCCGAGCGTGCGACCCTCGAGCGCGCGGCAGAGGAGCAGTGCTGCGGCCAGCCCGTCGCCGGTCACGTGGCCGTCGAGGCAAATGAGGTGACCGGACTGCTCGCCGCCGAGAATGCCGCCCTCGCGGCGCAGCGCCTCGAGGACGTAGCGGTCGCCGACATCGGTGGTGACGACACGGATCCCGTGCTCGTCCATCAACCGATGGAAGCCGAGGTTGGTCATCACCGTGACGACGACCATGTCGACGCGGAGGTGAAGCGCCAGGATCGCGAGGATCTGATCGCCGTCGACGGCGTTGCCGTCGGCGTCGACGGCAAGCATCCGGTCACCGTCCCCGTCGAAGGCGACTCCGAGGGTCGCTTTCTGCTCCCGGGTCGTGCGCGCCAGCAGCGAGAGGTCCGTGGCCCCACACCCAACGTTGATGTTCGATCCGTCCGGCTTCGCGGCAACCGCGATCACATCCGCCCCCAGCCGCTCGAATGCCTCGGGTCCGAGGTCGGAGTAGGCGCCGTTGGCACAGTCAACGGCGATCCGCAGGCCGCCGAGGTCGGAGCCGAACCGCTCCAGCACGTGCTCGAGGTAGCTGTCCGCCGCAACCTCCACGCGATGGATGTCACCGCGCTCGGCCCGCGCCGGCTCGTTGAGCAGTGCCTCGATCTCCTCCTCGGACGCGTCGGTCAGCTTCTGCCCGTCGCGGTCGAAGAACTTCACCCCGTTGTACTCGGGCGGGTTGTGGGACGCGGAAATAACCGAGCCGAGATCGAGCGCGAGCAGGGCGACCGCCGGCGTCGGAAGCACGCCTCCGAGGACCGCGTCGCCGCCTGCTGACGCCACGCCGTCTGCGAACGCCTGCTCGAGGGCCGGGCCGGACCCGCGCGTGTCCCGCCCGACGAAGACGCGGCCGCCTCCCGACCAGAGCGCCGCCGCGCGGCCCAGGCGATCGACGAGGTCCGGCGTCAGGTCGCTGCCGACGACGCCGCGGACGCCGTCCGTTCCGAAGTACCGCCTCGCCATCGGCGGAGCCTAAGCCGGGAAGTCCTCGCGGTGCCGGATCGAGGCGAAGTCCTCCTCCGCCTGGGCGTCCTTCGCGTACTCGGGCTTGAGCTCGACGGCGCGGCGCAGGTGGCCGATCGCGGCGTCGGGATCGCCGTCGAGGGCTTCGACGCAGGCTAGGTCGAAGAGAAGGCTCGGATTGTCCGGGTACTCCTCGAGGCCCTGCTCGATCGTCTCCCGCGCAGAGCCGTAGTCGCCCGCCTTCCAGGCGGGAATCGCCTCCGCGACCCATTCCCAGGGCGAGACCTCGTACGCCTTTCCTGGAGTCCCCCCGACGGCCAGCGTCGTCGTATCGGCTTCAGTCGCGACGGCACCTCGGCGCACAGCGGGATCGCGGATGAACACCACCGTGCCCGGCGGCGCGTCGAGCTCGTCGCCGGCGACGGTGAACCGTGCGGCCCCGTCGAGCACGACGTAGATCTCCTCGTGCCGCCCGGCACCGGTTCCGAGCTCGTCGTGCTCCTCGATCAGCTCGTCGCCGGCGGACTCGGCCCAGTACGCGTTGACGCCGAAGGCGGAGACCCCGAGCGGGCGCCGCAGCGGCTTCCACATCAGGTTGCCGAACGTGGGCAGCGCCTCGACCTCGGCGAGGCGGATGACCGAGTACGTCTCGCTCAGCGTTTTGAGAACTGGGGAGCTTTGCGAGCTTTGTGGAGGCCGGCCTTCTTGCGCTCGACCTTGCGGGCGTCGCGGGTCAGGAAGCCTTCGCGCTTGAGCGTCGTGCGAAGCTCGGGATCCGCCTCGACGAGCGCCCGGGCGATCCCGTGACGGATTGCGCCGGCCTGGCCCGTCGGGCCGCCTCCCTCGACGCGCACGCGGAGGTCATACGTGCCCTCGGCGCCGGCGGCCTTGAGCGGCGCCAACACCGTTGTCCGGTGCGCCATGCGCGGGAAGTACTCGTCGATCGTCCTGCCGTTGATCCAGGTGGCGCCGTCGCCGGGCCGTAGTATCACGCGCGCGATCGACGTTTTTCGCTTGCCGGTGCCCTGATACTGCGCCACGGCGGCCACTAGCGGCCCTCCAGCTTCAGCGGCTGCGGCGACTGGGCCTCGTGGGGATGATCGGGCCCGGCGTAGACCTTGAGCTTCGTCAGCTGGGCGCGCGCGAGCCGGTTGCGCGGCAGCATCCCCTTCACCGCCTTGCGGATCACCTCGGTCGGTCGGCGCTCCAGCTCCTCCTGGAGGGTCCGGCTGCGGATGCCGCCGGGATAGCCCGAGTGCCGGTAGTAACGCTTGTCCTCGAGCTTCTTGCCGGTGACCGCGATCTTCTCGGCGTTCACGACGACGACGAAGTCGCCGGTGTCGACATGGGGCGTGTACTGCGCCTTGTCCTTCCCGCGCAGCGTGTCGGCCACGCGCGTGGCGAGACGCCCGAGGGTCTTGCCCTCGGCATCGACGAGGTACCAGCGGCGCTCGACCTCGCCCGGCTTTGCGTTCCAGGTCTTCATGGCTAGACGGAAAAGCGGCGGACACCCAGGCCCGCCAGCCGGAAAGAGTAGCAACCTCTCCGCGCGGCGAACCCACGGATGTCGGACGCCAACCCGCTCGAGAGCGACAACGATCCGCCGCCGGAGCGGGGCTTTGCCCCGCGGGAGGCTCACTAACACCAAAGCGCCTGACGGGACGAGACAAGGGGCGGCTCCGTCCACGTGTGAATCACGACGCCGCTCAAGAGGAGGGGTCCGTGGGGGAACCAGGGGTTCCCCCACGCTAGCCCCGGTTGCCGACCCAGACCGCCAGTGCGATCGCGACGATCAGGAGCGCGAAGGCTGACTCGACGACGGCGCCGCCGACGCCGCCGTGCGCGAGGGGGACTAGCTGGCCGAGAGCAGCCATAGCCCGGTGCAGGTGTAAAGCACCATCAACGCCAGCATCGCGTACTGGGTGCGGATCGCGGTGCGGGCCGAGCCCCAGAGGGCGACCGCTCGGTCGTGGGCGAGCAGGAGCCCGAGGACGTGGCCTCCGACCAGCACGCCGACCTGGACGTACCAGATCGCATTCGGAGAGTTGAAGAGCGAGGGCTGGAAGTCGGACGTCCCGAACAGGTCCCACCCCTTCCCGAACGGATCCGACGAGAGCGGCAAGGCGAACTGGCCCTGGTTGATGAGCAGCGTGAAGTAGTGCGCGATCGAGTACGCGAGCGCGATCGGGACGAGGCTCGCGACGAAGACACTCGCCAGCCCCGCGCGGGCACCGGACACGAGCCCCGCTGCGGCGACCGCAACGAGGAACAGGATCCCGATGATGATGACCGCGACGAGCAGTCCGAAGGCGTTGAACCCCGTCGCCACGAGGTCGGCCGTCCGCGGCGAGTCGACGATGTACTCGGCCTCGAGGTTGTACAGGCGGTCCTGCCACCACTGCTGGCGGCTGAAGCCGTCGAAGGCGACCGACCCGAGCATGACGACGACGAACGCGACCGTCCCCGGAGTGGTCTGGGGAAGCGTCAAACCGGCGAGCGGCGGCCGTACGATCACGACCCGGCGTTCATCCCGCTCCTGAACCGCGAACGGCGAGATCAACGCCAGCAGGCCGAAGTAGACGTTGAAGGCCTCGCCGTTCTCGTTCCAGGGCCGCCGGCCGTAGACCAGCATCCCGGCCCACGTGATCCAGCTGTAGACGACGATCGCGAGTGCGAGCGTTCTCGGCTCCGCCGCGCGCGGATAGGCGAGCTCGAGCGCGGCGAAGGCGAACAGGAGCACCGCGGCCGGCCAGCGTCCAAGCCGTTCCGGGTAGGTGGCCACCGGCTGCCATGGCCGCCCCGTCCTGCTCCAGGCCCACGCAACGGCGTCGGCCACGGCCTTCCACGGGCTCAGGACCGACCAGAGGTTTCCGAAGACGACGACGAGCGGAACGAGCCCGAGCCAGAAGATGACCCAGACGAAAGTCGGGGCGATGTTGTCGCCCGCGTCCGGTCTGCCGACGAACGCCGCCAGCCAGACGACGACCAGGAGCGCGGCCGAGATCGCTCCGAGCCCGATGCGCCAGCCAGGCCACAGGAGCAGTCGCTGCCAGCGCTCCGCCAGCGGGCGGCCCTCGCCGCGTCCCTCCAGGACCGGGCGGCGCCAGAGGACGCCGAGCGCGACGAAGCTGAGGATCAGGACGAGCGACCCGGCGTAGTACATGAGCCAGTCGGGCAGCACCGGGTCGCGGACGCCGCCGATTCCGTGTGCAAGTGGGAGGACGAGGCTCACGGCTGCGCGGTGATCGTGGCCAGGCGGACGCGACGGTCTTCGAGCTCCGCTTCGACGGTCCCGGCGATGGTCGCGCGGAACGCGATCCGGGCCGGCTGGCCCGGGCCGACGTCGCGCATGATGTTGTAGCCGTGCAGGTGGACGTGGTCGGCGACGTCGGAGGTGACGATCAGCACGACCCGGCGTCCTTGCGCGACTGTGACCCGGCGAACGCCGCCGGCGGGTTGCCCGTCCTGGACGACGATGCGCACCCGCGCGGGCGGCGGTGGTTGCGGGGGTGGTGGAGGAGGCGGAGGCAGCGTCGCCGTCGGCGCCGTCGTCTGGGCCGTGGTGGTTCCCGTCGCGGCCGAGCCGCCGTCGTCGTCCGGCCGGAACACGAGAAACAACCCCACGACGGCGACGGCAACCGCAACAGCGGCAATCAGGATCCGAGTCATCTCGCGGATATGGATAGCAGTAGACCGGCGCGAAATTGCGCAGATCCCCCGTGCGAGGGGTGGCGCACGTAGCGGCCGCCGAGGACCGAGTGGGCGAGCCGACCGACGGCGATCGTCCGCCGGCCCGCCGCGAGCTCGAGGAGGAAGCGCATCGCCTCCCGTACTTCGGCGGCGGTCGGCCGGCGGTTTGAGCTCGGAACGCGCGGCCGATGCGGGTGCGTGGGCACGACGTTCCAGAGCAGCACGTCGTCTTCGAGCTCGAGCTCGGCGAGCGTGCGGTGGACGATCGTCGCGGTCGCCTCGGCCGGACCTGCGCCGGTGAGTTGACGTTCCGAGGTGAACGGAACGCCGCTCCGGCGCGCGCCGCGGTAGCCGGCCGCCTCGCCGACGAGGAGGTAGGGCGCGTGGACCCTGCGCTCGAGGTACTCGGCGAGCCGGGCGCGGCGGAGGTCCGAGTCGGCGTACTGGTTGTACGTGTCGCCGATCTTGGCCCGCGCCAGCGCGGTGACGAAGTTCGTCATGCGTACGAGATCAGCTCGAGCAGACTGCCGTCTGGATCCCGGAAGTACACGCTCGTTCCCCGACCGCGGACGCCTGGGCGTTCGACCGGCCCTTCCTCGATTTCGACACCCCGGCTGCGCAAGTGCTCGATCGCCCCTGTGATCGGCCCGTCCCAGGCGAAGCAGAGATCGCTGTTGCCGGGCCGGACCGGATCGGTCGCGACCGGGTGAGGTTCGACGCCCGGCCCGTGGACGTTCAGCTGCTGCGCGCCGAAGCGGTACGCGTAGCCGCGCCCGCGCTCGACCACGTCGGCGCCGAGGACGTCGCGGTAGAACGCGTTCGAGCGCTCCCAGTCGGAGACCGCGACGACGACGTGGTCGAGAACGAGTCGCACCAGCGGGATCTTCCATGAAGATGCCGCACGTGCTCGACGTTCAGACGTTCACGCACGGCGGCCAGCGGGCGCTCGACGTCGCGCGGCAGGTCGCAGCCTTCATCGGCGCCGCCGGCCGCTCGCTCGACTTCGCGCACTACGACTTCCACCTGAGCCCGGAGCCGGCGGCAATCGTTGGGACGGCGATCCGGGAGGCAGCTGCACGAGGGGTGGCCATTCGCTTCGTCTACAACCTCGACCATCGGAACCCGATCCCGGTTCCGCCGCCGCCGGAGCCGGACGGAGCGCTGATCGAGTCCTTCGGCGTGCCCGTTCGCCCGATCGCCGGCGTCCCAGACCTGATGCACCACAAGTTCGTGGTGCGCGACGGCGCCTTCGTCTGGACCGGGTCGATGAACTGGACGGATGACTCGTGGTCGGTGCAAGAGAACGTCGTCGCAGTGGCGGAGTCAGAGCCGCTGGCGACGCGGTTCACCGAGGACTTCGAGCAGCTGTGGGAGACGGGAGTCGTCGAGCAGAGCGGGTTCGTCGACACGACGCCGGTCCCCGTCGGAGGCCATGAGGTGCGCCCGTGGTTCACGCCGGGGCACGGCGAAGGGCTCTCTCACCGGATCGGGAAGGCGATCGCAAAGGCCCGACGGCGCGTCCGGATCGCGTCGCCGGTGATCACGGCCGCCCCGGTCCTGGCGGGGCTCTCCCAGGTCATCTCCGAGGGCCGGGTCGACGTCGCCGGCTGCGTCGACCGCCCTCAGATCGACGGCGTCATCTACCAGTGGGGTGTCAACGGCAACGTCGTCTGGAAGCTGCCGCTGCTCCAGCGCGTGCTGGCCGCGCCGTTCTCGGCCAAGCCCTCGCACCCGTGGGAGGCGACGGGCAGCGTGCACGACTTCATGCACGCGAAGCTGACGGTCGCCGACGACACGGTCTTCTTCGGCAGCTTCAACCTCTCGCGCTCCGGCGAGCTGAACGCCGAGAACGTCCTCGAGGTGACGGATCCGGAGCTTGCCGAGCGGCTGGCCGAGTTCGTCGACCACGTGCGCGGGCTCTACCCGCGCTACACCGCTCGCTAGCCAGCCGTCAGATGCCGATCAGGACGGCGCCCGGAGGCTCTCCCTCGAGCTGGCCGTTCTGGATCTGCTGGGCGATGCGGTCTTCGATCCTGCTCAAGCCCCAGCGATGGGTCGTCCGCCAGGTGAGCGTCTCCGCCGGCGGGCCGTCGGTGTGCGCGCGGATGTTCGGGCGCGCGAAGTTCAAGCCGCGCTCGAGCACCCAGATGACCAGGAGAATGACGGCGACCAGGCGGATCCACGTGTTGTCGAGCGCGACGATCACCCAGACGATGAAGGCGACGAGGAGCACCGTGACGACGACGCTCCCCCAGAAGAAGGGTTCCTTCCGGGTCGCCGAGAGCCCCGACTCCGGCTTGACGCGCTCGAGCTTCCAGCTACGCCCGTCGGGTGAGCGAACGGTTCGGGACATCGCGCCGATCATACGACGGCCCTCACTCCCACTCAATGGTCGACGGCGGCTTCGACGAGACGTCGAGCGCGACCCGGTTCACGCCCGGGATCTCGTTGATGATGCGGCTGGAGATCGTCTCCAGCAGGTCGTACGGCAGGCGTGCCCAGTCCGCCGTCATCGCATCATCGGACGTCACTGCCCGGATGACGATCGGGTAGGCATAGGTGCGCTCGTCGCCCTGGACACCGACCGAGCGGATCGCCGGGAGGACGGCGAACGACTGCCAGAGATCGCGGTAGAGCCCGGCGCGCCGCACCTCCTCCTGGAGGATCGAGTCGGCCTCCCGGAGGATCTCGAGCCGCTCACGCGTGACCGCGCCGATGATCCTGATCGCGAGGCCCGGGCCCGGGAACGGCTGCCGCCAGACCATCCGCTCCGGGAGCCCGAGCTCCTCGCCGACCCGCCGAACCTCGTCCTTGAACAGCATCCGCAGCGGCTCGACGAGCTCGAAGTCGACGTCCTCCGGCAGGCCGGCGACGTTGTGGTGGGACTTGATCGTCGCGGCGACCCCCTCCGTCCCGCCCGATTCGATCACGTCCGAGTAGAGCGTCCCCTGGACGAGGTAACGGATAAGTCCGAGCCGAGCCGCCTCTTCTTCGAACACGCGGATGAACTCCTCGCCGACCCGTCTGCGCTTCTCCTCGGGATCCTCGACGCCGTCGAGCCGTGCGAGGAACCGCTCCTCGGCATCCACGTGAACGAGGGGCACCTGGAAGTGGCCCTGGAACGTCTCGACGACCTGCGCCGCTTCGTCCTTCCGCAGCAGTCCGTGGTCGACGAAGACGCACGTCAGCCGGTCGCCGATCGCCTTGTGCACGAGCAGGGCGGCGACCGCGGAGTCGACACCGCCCGAGAGTGCGCAGAGGACACGGTCGGCGCCGACCTGGGCGCGGATCCGCTCGACCTGCTCTTCGATCACCGCGGCCGCCGTCCAGTTCGGCAGAGCGCCGGCGACGGTGTAGAGGAAGTTCTTCAGGAGGTCGTTTCCGTGCGGCGTGTGCACGACTTCCGGATGGAACTGGACGCCGTAGAGCCCGCGCTCCGGCGCTTCGAAGGCGGCGATCGGCGTCGACGCCGACGAGCCGGTGACCCGGGCGCCCTCAGGCGGCGCCGTCACCGAGTCGCGGTGGCTCATCCACACGACCTGGTCGTCAGGGGTCTGCTCGAACAGAGCGCCACCCTCGGCGCGAAGCTCCGTGCGCCCGAACTCGGAGGCGCCGGTGCGCTCGACCTTCCCGCCGAGATCCCGCGCCATCAGCTGCATCCCGTAGCAGATGCCGAGCGTCGGGACGCCGAGCTCCCACAGGCCGGGATCGACCTCGGGCGCATCGTCCGCATAGACAGAGGCCGGGCCGCCGCTGAGCACGATCGCCCGCGGGCTCCGCGCCCTCAGCGCCTGCGCCGGGGTGCGATGCGAGACGAGCTCGGAGTAGACGCGGCACTCGCGAACCCGGCGCGCGATCAGCTGCGAGTACTGCCCGCCGAGGTCGATGACGAGAACCGGGCGGTCCTCCGCCTGCTCTTCGGACCGCTCGAAGGGCAGGACCTCGGCCACTAGTGCTCCTTCAGGTGATGCCGCCGCACTTCTGGGTCGCGAGCACCAAGCCAGAGGGCGCAGTCCGACGAGCCAAGGCCGGAGAGCCTTGGTGAGGAGGAGTGCCCGCTCTGGCGACGCGTGATCGCGGGCCAGAAGCCGGCATGTATCGCCTGAAGGGGCACTGCTCAGCCCATCCCGATTCGCTGAGCCTGCTGGAGCGCCTTGCCCTCGGTCTTCGCCGCCGGCGCGAGCATGATCTCCGCCTTCTGGAAGTCGTGGATCGACTCGTAGCCGCACGTCGCCATCGCCGTCCGCAGGGCCCCCATCAGGTTCAGCGTCCCGTCGTTCTCGTGGGCGGGGCCGATGACGATCTCCTCCAGCGTCGCGACCTGCTCGGTCTCGACCCGCGCCCCCCGCGGGAGCGTCGGGTGAAACGTCGCCATGCCCCAGTGGAAGCCGCGTCCGGGCGCCTCCTTCGCCCGGGCGAGCGGCGACCCGATCATGACCGCGTCCGCGCCGCAGGCGATCGCCTTCGCGATGTCGCCCCCGGTGCGCATGCCGCCGTCAGCGATCACGTTCACGTAGGTGCCGGTCTCGAGCAGATGCTGGACGCGCGCCGCGCTCGCATCCGAGATCGCCGTCGCCTGAGGAACGCCGACGCCCAGCACGCCGCGGGTCGTGCACGCTGCTCCGGGCCCGACACCGACGAGCACAGCCGCCGCGCCGGTCCGCATCAGGTGGAGCGCCGTCTGGTAGGAGGCGCACCCGCCGACGATCGTCGGGATCGGCAGCGACGCGATGAACTCCTTCAGGTTCAGCGCCTGGCCGTTCGAGGACACGTGCTCAGCAGAGACGACCGTGCCCTGGATGACGAGGATGTCCAGGCCCGCTGCGAGTGCGATCTCGTAGTGGTCGCGCACGCGTTGCGGCGTCAGCGAGCCGACCGCCAGCACCCCGCGCGACCGGATCTCCTCGATCCGCTGCGCGATCAGCTTCGGCTCGACCGGCTGCGCGTAGATCTCCTGCATCGCGCCTGTCGCCCTCGTCTTCGACAGCTTCGCGATCTTCTCGAGCTGCGCCTCGGCGTTCTCATACCTCGTGAAGATGCCCTCGAGGTTCAGGACGCCGATCCCCCCGAGCTCGCCCAGCTTCACCGCCGTCGCCGGCGAGATCACGCCGTCCATCGCCGAGCCGAGCAGCGGGAGCTCGAGCAGGTGCGGGCCGAGCTTCCACCCAATGTCCACGTCCTGCGGATCGCGCGTCCGCCGACTCGGCACGATCGCGATGTCGTCGAAGCCGTACGCCTGACGGGCCTTCTTTCCCCTCCCGATGTCGATCTCCATCGCCCCTCCTAATGCAAACCGGCCCAGGCTCCGTTCGGATCGCCTGGGCCGGGAAGACCGTGTGCGTCACTCTCTCTCAAAGCGAGCGACGATCGTAGCTCACAGCTCGGACGCAACGGCCTCCAAGCTCTCGATCTGGACACCCTCCTCGAGCTGTGCGATCTCGCGCGGCTCGAAGCGGCCGGCCCCGACCTGCTGGACGGCGGCGGCGCCCGCGGCGACGGCGCGCCGGAGCGATTCCTCGGGGGAACGCCCCTCATAGCGGGCGGCGACGAAGCCGGCCAGGAGGACGTCTCCGGACCCGACCGGCGAGACCGGGTCGATCAGCGGCACCGACGCGTGATAGCGGAGCTCCTCGCGATCCTGCCGCAGCAGCGCGTAGCAACCCGAGGTGATCGTGATCAGAACGTTTCGCGGCCCCAGATCGGCGATATGGTCGAGCGCCTGCGCGAAGTCGCGGCTGTCGTGGAACTCCTGTCCGACCAGCCCCTCGGCCTCGCGTTCGTTCGGCGAGACGAGGAACGGCTCGGCCTCGGCGCCGAGGCGAAGGGGCTCTCCCTCGGCGTCCAGGATCGTCTGGACTCCGCTGCGGTTGAGCTCACGGATCGCCTCCGCGTAGAACGCCTCGTCGACGCCACGGGGCAGCGAGCCGGCGAAGACGACCGCGTCCGCGCCCCGCGTCAGGTAGCGAAGCTTCTCGAGCAGCACCTCGAGCTCGTTGGGCTCCACGTCCGGTCCCCACTCGTTGATCTCGGTGTAGGTGCCGCCGGTGGAATCGACGACGGCCGTCGAGGTCCTTGACTCGTCGTCGATCTGGACGAAGTCGTTGAGGATGCCCTCACGCGTCAGCTCGGAGACGATCGCCACGCCTGTCCGTCCCCCGGCGAGCCCCGTCGCCACCACGGGCACGTCGAGGCGCTTGAGCGCCCGCGCGATGTTGATGCCCTTTCCGCCCGCGAGCATCAGCCAGCCACTCGCTCGGTGGCGCTGACCGGGCTGGAAGTTCGGCACCGTGAGCGTCCGGTCGAGCGCCGCGTTCATCGTCACCGTGACGATCACGGTGATCCTCCCGGTGACGTTGCCGCGTTCCCGGGGGGCGAAAAGCGCCTCAGACGTCGCAGGAAGGGCGCGTGCATACCAACAGGTATGTGCGCGACCGAGGGCGGCGTCTGAGGCACCTTTTCGCGCGCCGGGGGCCCGGAGGGCGTTGCCGGGAGGGTCACGTAAACCAGCCTCCGATGTGATCGATCGTGCGGCCCGCGTACCACTGGACGCGCTCCGCCGTCGTCGGCTCGTCGCGATCCTCGGCGGCGACGAGCGGCGTCCGGCCGACCAGCCTCCCGCGGTCGTAGACGCTCAGCTCGCCGAGCATGTCCCCTCGCCGGACCGGGAGATCCGCCCGAGCGGCGTGCACGACCCGCTGCTCGAGCGGACGGCCGATCCGCACCGCGCGCCGCAGCGGCCTGGCCGCCACGACCGGGACGGCGTCCTCGCCGTAGGAGACCGGAACGCGGCCGTAGATGCGCTCGGGCGGCGCCAGACTCACCTGCGCGTAGCGGGACATCCCCCAGCCGAGCAGCTCCTCGAGATCGGCGTTCCGCACGGAGCGGGACGGACTGCCGAGAATCGTCGCGTAGATGGTCACGCCGTTTCCGCGGCCGGCCGCGACCTGGCTCCAGCCGGCGGCGCTCGTATGCCCGGTCTTGACCCCGAAGACGCCCGGGAACGCGCCGAGCAGGTCGTTCCAGGTGTGGAGCGTGCGGCCGCCGGCGATCGAGGCGTCCTCGGTCCGGACGAGCTGCCGGATCAGCGGCTTCTTCATCGCGGCGAGGCCGAGCTGCGTCACGTCCCAGGCGCTCGAGTAGTGGCCGGCGACGTCGAGCCCGTCCGGCCTGACGAAGTGCGTCTCCTCGAGCCCGAGCGACTGCGCGCGTTGGTTCATCAGCTCGACGAAGCGCCGGCCGTCGCCGTCGCCGACGTACTCGGCGAGCGCATTCGCCGAGTCGTTCGCGCTCTGGATCAGGGCCGCGGCGAGCAGATCGCGCACCGTCAGCCGTTCCCCTGCCCGGAGGCGGATCGTCGAGCCGGTCACGCCGACCGCGTCTGGGTCGACGACGACGACCTCGCCCGGCTTTGCCCGCTCCACGGTCAGCAACGCCGTCATCAGCTTCGTGATGCTCGCCACCGGCAGACGGTCGTGCGCGCCCCGCGCGAGCAGCACCTCGCCCGTGCCCGCGTTCAGGACGAGGTAGGCGGGCGCGTCCACGGTCGGCGTCGCGGCGGCGGCGGGCGCGACGAGAGCGAGGGCGGCGAGTGCCGCTGCAAGTGATGTTGTCCAGTTTCTGGGTCGCGAGCACCAACCCAGAGGCCGCACTCGTCCGCAGCCAAGGCTGCCCCGCCGCCTCGGTAAGGACGAGGGTGGGCTCTGGCGCCGCGTGGTCGCGGGCCAGAAGCGGACAGGCATCGCTGGGAGGGGCACTCTTCGGAGGACGAGAAGCCGGAGCTTCACCGGTGCAACAGGCTAGTCGACTCGCAGCGATTGCCCGACGCGGAGGGCGTGCGGGTCGATCCCCGGATTGAGCACGAGGAGCTCGTCGACCGTCGTCCCGAGGCGCGCGGCGATCGTCGCCAGCGTGTCGCCGCTGCGCACCTCGTAGCCGGTCGTGCGCGGGCTCCGGGCCCGCGGACGCGGCGTGGCCACCTGCGCGGGTGGCGGAGGCGACGGGCGCACAGCGCGCTCGGTCTCTTCGGCATGGATCACGGGACGGACGACGAGGATCGCCACGGTGGCCAGCAGCAGGAAGCCGGCCGGGAGGCCGTAGCGAATCAGCCAGTACGGGATCGTCACCATCCTGAAGCCGCCCAGACCTCGGATTTCACGCGCGCCGCCGCGGCTCCTGCCGCGGCCCGCCAGTCGGCCTGGTCGCCCTGCCGGTAGGCGTACAGGACCGAGCGGGAGACGTTGACGAGCGCGCTGGCCGGCCCGCTCGTGAACGCGCGGGCGACGTCCGCGGGGGTCGCGCCCTGAGCGCCGACGCCGGGGAGCAAGAGCAGCGACTGCGGGAGGAGGCGCCGCGCCTCGCCGACGGCACGCGGGTGCGTCGCACCGATCACGGCACCGACGCTGGAGAGGCCGCGCTCGCCGATCAGGTCGGCGCCCCACTCGCCGACGAGCCGCGCGACGTGCTGCCAGACAGGACGACCGTCCGACAGGGCGAGATCCTGCACGTCCGCGGCGCCCGCGTTCGAGGTCTTCACGACGCAGTAGACGCCGGCACCGTGTCGGCGGCACGCGGCGAGGTACGGCTCGACGGAGTCCGGCCCGAGGTAGGGATTGACGGTCAGCGCGTCGCCCAGCGGGACGCCGCCCTCCGCCCGGGGCTCGAGGTACGCGGCCGAGTACGCGCGCGCCGTCGAGCCGATATCGCCGCGCTTGCCGTCCAGGATCACCAGCAGGCCGGCGGTCCGCGCGTACCCGCACAGCTCCTCGAGCGCCGCGACGCCTTCGGCTCCGAGCGCCTCGAAGAAGGCGAGCTGCGGCTTGACCGCGACGGCGTGCGGAGCAACCGCGTCGATGATGCCGCTGCAGAAGCGCGGGACGTCGTCACGCACCTCGAGCGGAAGGAGGTCAGGCCTCGGGTCGAGCCCGACGGCGACCTGCGTCCGTTTGCGGTCGACCGCTTCCGCGAGGCGGTCCGCGAAGGGCCCCATGCTCACAGGATGACGCGAGAGCCGGTCGCTTCCTGAGTTGATGGGGACAGGATGAGCCCTGTCCCCATGAGGCGATTACGACTGTTTGACGGCCTGCTTGAGCTGGCTGCCGGCGCTGAACTTCGGCACGCGCGACGCGGGGATGTGCACCCGCTCGCTCGGGTTCCGCGGGTTCACGCCCATGCGCGCAGCGCGGTTCTGCGTCGAAAACTTCCCGAAGCCGGTGAACGCGACCTCGTCGCCGCTCCGGAGCGACTCGGTGATCGTGTCGAGGAACGCGTCGACGGCTGTCCCTGCGTCCTTTCTGCTCAGACCGCTCTTCTGCGCCAGACGATCCACGAACTCCTGCTTGGTCACGGAGAATCTCCTCTCGACGTCCTTCAGTGGCCGTTTGGACCCTAACAGTGTTGCCGTTTCCGCTCAACCATGCGGTTTTTGCGGCACTTTTCCGACTTCCCGCAGCTCAGAGGCCCGAAACAGCGGCCTCAGGCGGACGCCGTGGCGAGCGAGCTCGTCCACGCCGCCCTCTTCCCGTTCGACGACGCAGACCGCAGTCCTGCACTCGAGCCCGGCCGCGCGCAGGGCCTGCACGGCGGAGACCGCGGCGCCGCCGGAGGTGACGACGTCCTCGACAAGGCACACCCGCTCGCCACGCTCGAAGACGCCCTCGAGCCGGTTCTCCGTGCCGTACTCCTTCGCGTCCTTGCGGACGATCAGGAACGGGAGGCGGGACGAGATCGACGCGGCCGCGGTCAGCGCGACGGCGCCGAGCTCCGGTCCGGCCAGTCGGTCGGCGTCGGGCTCGTGCTCGGCGACGAGGTCCGCGATCCGCTCCCCGATCGCCTCGAGCAGCTCCGGCTTCGTCTCGAAGCGGTACTTGTCCAGGTAGTAGCTCGAGCGCCGGCCGGACCGCAGCACGAAGTCGCCCTCGAGGTACGCGGCCTCACGGATCGCGTCGCGGAGCTCCGCAGTCGTCATGCGACGGCATCGAGCACGGCGTGGGCGTCTTCGAGCAGTTTCGCCCTTTCTGCCCCCGTCGTCAGCCGGATCGTCGAGCCGTCGTCGAAGTGGACGTCCACGTACTCGGACGGAGTCCGGCGACGGAGGAAGACGATCGCGGCCGCGAGCCCGAGCAGGACGAAGACGAGGCTACGTCGCATGTGCCTTCGCCTTCCGACGCGGCTTCGAGAGCTCCGCGAGCAGGCTCTGCAGGTCGTGTTGGACGAGGCCGACGAGCGCGCCGGGCGCCGCCGTCGCGATCACCGCCCGCTCGCCGTCGCGGACGAGGTACACGGCGCCGTCAGGCGTCACGGCCTCGAGCCGGCGAACCTCCGCTGAATCGCGTAGCCGGCCCGCGTGCCTGAGCAACGCATCGCCAAGGTCGGCGAGCTCACGCGCGTCCTCGTCGGGGACGCTCGATCCGAGAACGCCTGGCGTGTCGCCGCCGCGCTCGAAGACGACGGCGGCTCGGATGTCTTCCGAGACCCGCAGCAGCCGATCGAGCGCATCCGTGGCGTCCACTGCCGGGGAACATACTCTCGCCATGCGCCCGCCGCTCGCCAAGTTCTTCGCCGACCGCGGGCCGCACCTGGCGGCGATGATCGCCTACTTCGCGCTGCTCTCGCTCGTGCCGATCGTCTTCCTCGCGCTGGCGATGCTCGGCCTCTTCGGCCGGGCGGACGAGTCCACGTACCTCGTCACCGAGCTCAACAACATCCTGCCGTCGGCCTCGATCTCGCAGATCGTCCGCGTCGTCAATCAGATCCGGGACAACGCGGCCACGCTCGGGATCATCGGAGGCGTGTTCCTGCTCTGGACGTCGCTCTCGCTCTTCAGCGTCCTCGAGTCCGCGTTCAACATCGTCTACGGGCGCCCGAACCGCTCGTTCCTCCACGGGAAGGGCCTCGCTGTCGTGCTGATGATCGGCACGCTCGTGACGCTCTTCGTCGGCCTCACGATCGGGACGGTCGGCTTCGCACTCCTCGACGACGCAGCGCCCGGGGTGATCGCGAACCGCTGGGTCGCCTACCTGCTGTCGCTGATCGTCTCGACCGTGGCCATCTTCATCTTTCTCGTCTCGATCTACTACCTGCTGACGAACGAGAAGCTCACGTTCCACGAGGTCCTGCCTGGCGCAGTCGTCGCGAGCATCCTGCTCCAGGTCAGCTTTCAAGTCCTGCCGCTCTACGTCGCGCTGTCCCAGCGCGAGGAGGCGCTCACGCTGCGGGCGCTCGGCGCGCCGGTGATCCTCCTGATCTGGCTCTACGTGATGGCGAACGCGATCGTCCTCGGCGCCGAGGTCAACTGGTGGCGGGCCCGCGGCCGCTACGAGGACCGCGAGGCGATTCCCGGCCTGGCGTAAAAACGACGGCCCCGTCGCCGGGGCCGTCGTTCCTGGGCGCGTCGCGTGGCGTGAGGGCCTAGTCGTCGTCGTCTGCCGGCGTGATCGCAAGGGCCTGGTCGACCGTGGTCGTCTCGCCTGAGTGCTGACGGTTCACGAGCAAGGTCTCGCCGTTGGCCGTGTCCTCGTCGTAGCCCTTCAGCGGGCTCGTGGGACTCCGCGTGTAGCGCTCCGTTCCTGCGAGCAGGAAGTAGATGCCGGTCGGTTCGGCATCGCAGTCCCTGATCGAGGCGAACCGCTCAACGTTCGCGGCCGGCTCGTGGGTGTTCGCGGACCGCGGCGGCTCGGCGATCCAGATGTCGTCGCCGCCGCCCTCCGCACCTCCGTCCTCGGTGATCGCCAGGTTGCCCTCGCGGTCGAGCGCGAGGTTGTCGGCGCTCGTGAACGTCGGGTTGACGGCGTTGCCGGCCACCGGCCCGACATACGCGTAGGCGAACGGCTCGTCCTCATCGCTGACGTCGATTGCGAGGACGCCGTTCTCAGGACCGTCGGTAATCGCGACGTAGACCGTCCACCCCCGGTTGAGGGAGTCCCTGCCGGTGCTCACACCGGTCTCGACGTCTTCAGGGCGCTCGTAGGGGTTGACGTCACTGGCCTTGGCGTGGACGTCGGCGTTGATCTGTACCTGCGTGCGGTCGAGGTCGACCCAGGTCCCTGCTCCGTAGCGCCGGTCGCTCGTGCGGAGCGCGGACAGGGTCCCGGTCGACAGGTCGCCCTTCCGGTCCGGGATGAAGCGGAAGATGCCGCCGGACTGGTTCGCGATCGTCTGTCCACGCGACTCGGCGATCCCGTAGAAGTAGCCCCGCTCGTCGAACCGCAGGCCCTCGTGCGACTTCGATCCGAGGGCCGGTCGCGCGCGGATGCCGTCCTGCACGGTGTCCGTCGTCCCGTCGCCCGGCGTGATCGGCTCGCGCGAGGGGTCGAGCTTCCACGGCTCGTCGCGGTCGATGAAGAGCTCGTAGACGAGGCCGCCGACCGCCTGCGGCACGGTCGGGTCGCGCTGGGCGGCCGCGATGACCTCCTCGGCAGCGAGAAGCGTCCCCCACGGCGTCCACGCGATGCCGTCGAAGCGCTCCCAGTCGTTGCGTTCCGCGAGGTTGAACGTGACCCCCGTCTCGAGATCCGTCACCGTGACCTGCGCGCCCCCCGGAGCCCGCGGAGGCGATCCCGGAGCGCCGGTACCGACCTCGTGCGTGCGGTAGACGTACCGCCCGGCGTCCTTTCCGGACTCGTTCTGCGTGTTCATGTCCCAGAGGTCTTCGTTCGCCGTCTGGGTCGGCTGCGTCGGGTCGACCGGCGAGTTCGGCAGCGGGTCGGCCTGCTCTGCGACGACCTGCTGGACGTACCCGGCCGGAAGGTCGAACGGCTGAGCCTGCCGCCCTGCACCGGCGCCGGGACACGTCGACGAGCTCTGGAGCGGCGTGAACTCGTCGAACGGCGTGTAGTCGGCTTTCGTGTCGCGTCCGCCGTCGCCGGCCTTTGCCGTCGCGACGCCTGCCAGCAGCGCGACGCTCAGGACCGCGAGCAATCCCAAGAAGATCCGCATGGATGCCATCCCCCCTTGTGGCTTGACTACCAGCGCCGGCAGTGTGCGAGGTACAGGTGCGGCCGTGGGCTACGAGGTGGTGAACTGTCGAAGAAGGGCAGTCGCCGCCCGCGCCCGGTGGGAGTTTGCGGCCTTCCACTCGTCGCCGAGCTCCGCCACCGTCTCGGTCTCGCCCTCCGGGACGAAGATCGGGTCGAAGCCGAAGCCGCCCGTGCCGCGCGGCTCCGTGCCGATCCGGCCCTCGAGGATGCCCGTCCCGCGCAGTTCTTCGCCTTCCGGCGAGAGGGCGACGAGCTCGCAGACGTAGCGCGCTCGGCGCGCCTCGCCCTCCATCCCCTGGAGCTCGGCGAGCAGGCGCTCGACGTGCTCGCCGCCCGCGAAGCGCGCCGACTCGATGCCGGGCCGGCCGCCGAGGCCGGCTACCTCCAGCCCCGAGTCCTCGCCGAGGATCCACTGCTCCCGGTCGACGCCTCGTCCGAACTCGGCTTTGGCACGAGCGTTCTCGTAGTACGTCGCGCCGGTCTCCGGCGGATACTCGCCAACCTCGAGCGGCTCGAGCTCGTAGCCCGCGAAGGCGCGGCGTAGCTCGCGCAGCTTGCCCGGGTTCTTCGAGGCGAGCCGGAGCCTTACGGGTTCCAGCGGGCGCCCTTGACGGCGTGGGCGCGCGTCAGGGCGTCGATCACCGCCGCCGCGCTGCGGCCCCGTTCGACTCGAACCCGCATGTCGACGCGCCGCCGGTCGCCTTCCTCCTCGAACTCGAGGGACTCCACGCTCGCGCCCGCGGACTCGACCGCTTCCAACACGGAGACGGCGCTCGCGCCCGCCGGCAGGTCGACCGCAAGCCGGCCCTCCTCGGGCCGGAAGCGCTCGGACATCCGGTACGCCACGATGCGCAGCGGCCACAGGCTTAAGATGACGAGCACGGTCGTGATCACCGCCGCCGTGTAGAACCCGGCGCCCGTCGCCATTCCGATTGCGGCCACCACCCACAGCGTGGCCGCCGTCGTCAGGCCGCGCACCGACAGGCCCTGCCGGATGATCGCCCCGGCGCCGAGGAAGCCGATGCCGGTGACGATCTGGGCGGCGATCCGCGTGGGATCGAACACGATCCCGGACGCGTTCGAGAACCGCCAGTCGGTCCAGGCATAGGCGGAGACGATGGTGAAGAGCGCCGCCCCGACCGAGACGAGCATGTGCGTGCGGAGCCCTGCCTCGCGCTCGCGCAGCTCGCGCTCGAAGCCGATCGCCCCGCCGAGCGCGGCCGCGAGGACGACGCGAACGAGGACCTCTGCCCACGAGAGCTCAGGCAACCGGCGCCTCCACGGCTTCCCGCTGGGCATCGGCGATCTCCTCGATCCCGGCGGCGGCAAGATCGAGCAGGTCGTCGAGCTGGTCGCGCGAGAAGCGCTGCCCCTCCGCGGTCGCCTGGACCTCGATCAGCCGGCCGTCGCCGCTCATGACGACGTTGACGTCGACCTCTGCCGTCGAGTCCTCGGAGTAGTCGAGGTCGAGCAGCGGCACGCCCTCGACGACGCCGACCGAGACCGCGGCGACGGAGTCGGTGAGCGTGCGGCCAAGCCCGAGGCGGTCGAGCGCTCGCTGCGCCGCGACGTAGGCGCCGGAGATGGCCGCGCACCGCGTCCCGCCGTCGGCCTGAAGGACGTCGCAGTCGAGCCAGAGCGTCCGTTCCCCGAGCGCCTCCAGGTCGGTCACGGCCCGCATCGAGCGTCCGATCAGCCGCTGGATCTCGACCGTCCGGCCCTTCTGTCTCCCCGAGCTCGCCTCGCGTGCCGTCCGCTCGCCCGTCGACGCGGGCAGAAGACCGTACTCGGCGGTCATCCACCCGCGCCCCGCGCCCTTGAGCCAGCGCGGCACGCCCTCCTCGATCGACGCCGTGCAGAGGACGCGAGTCCGGCCCAGCGCGATCAAGGCCGAGCCCTGAGGCTGCTCGAGGTAGTCGACCTCGAGCTCGAGTGGGCGGAGCTCGTCCGGTCTGCGCCCGTCCGCACGTGTCATGCGGCGGCGGCCTCCAGCTCGGCGATCTCGATCCGCTCGGCGCCGTCCAGCGGCAGTTGCAGGAAGCGCCGGCCCAGGCGCTCGAAGAGCTCGATGTCGCCCGTGGTCAGGAACCGGTAGCCGCCTTCGCGGGTCGCGTCGTTCTCGATGCCCTTGCGCTGGAGCGTCTCGGCAACCTCCCGCGCCGTCTCCTCGGCGGAGAAGACGAGCGTGACGTCCCGCCCGAAGACCCGCTCGAAGATTGGGCGGATCAGCGGGTAGTGGGTACACCCGAGGATGACCGTGTCCGTCTGCGCGGCCTTGAGTGGAGCGGCGTACTCGCGCACCGCAGCCGTGGTTTCGGCGCCGAACGGGTCCTCGCTCTCGATCAGCGGGACGAGGCGCGGACAGGCGACAGGAAAGAAGCGGACGCCGGCGTCGAGCGTGTGAAGGAGCTCCCCGTAGCGTCCGGAGCTCACGGTCGCCTCGGTCGCCATCAGCCCGACGCGCCGGTTCCTTGTCGCCTGGACGGCGGCGTGCGCCTCGGGCGTGATCACACCGACGACCGGGACGGTGCTGTGCTCCTGAAGCTCCGGCAGCGCCGCCGAGGTGGCCGAGTTGCAGGCGACGAGGATCAGCTTCACGCCCTGCGCCTCGAGGTACGCGGCGATCTCGAGCGCGAAGCGGCGGACCTCGTCGAGCGGCCGCGGGCCGTACGGCAAGCGCGCGGCGTCCCCGAGGTAGACGAAGTCCTCGTGGGGCATCGTCACCAGGCACTCGTGCAGGACGGTGAGCCCGCCCATGCCCGAGTCGAAGACGCCGATCGGCCTCGGATCCACGCCGCGATTGTGACAGCAGGAGCGGCGTGGATAGGCTTCGCGGTCCCGTGGGTCGCCTGTTCGTGTTCGTCGCCGCTGCGGCGGCTGCTCTTTCACTGTCCGCACCGGCACAGGCGTTCACGCGGACCGACCAGATGCTCGCGATGGGAGACGGCGTGTCGCTCGCGACGACGTTCTATGCCCCTGACGGCTCGATGCCGCCGGGCGGCTGGCCCGGCGTCTTGCTCCTTCACGGGCTCGGCCAGGACCGCTGGACGATGAATGCGATCGCGGAGCAGTTTTTCGCCCCGAACGGCTACGCCGTCCTGACCGTCGACGCGCGCGGCCACGGCGAGTCCGGCGGCTTCTCGACCCTGACTGGCGCGCGCGAGGTCGCCGACTACGCCACGGTCCTCTCGTGGTTTCGGCTGCGGCCCGGCGTCGGCGACACGCGCATCGGAGCGCTCGGCTTCTCGATCGGCGGCGCTGCGGTCTGGAAGCTCCTGACCCTGCCGGGGACGCGCCTTGCCGCCGCCGTTCCGGCCATGACCTGGACGAGCCTGTACGACGCCCTCTTCCCTCAGAGCTTTCCGAAAGCCGGGCTCCTCGCGTACCTGCGGAGCCTCCACGCGGACCACCGCTGGGATCCCTCGTTCCGGACGCTCGCCGACGACGCGCGGCTTGGCCGCAACCTGCCGCAGGTCGCGCTGTTTGCGCACGAGCGTTCGGTCCGCAGCCGGCTCGGCAGCATCCGGACGCCGGTCCTCATGCTCCAGGGCCGCCGCGACTTCGCCTTCGACCTCGACCAGGCGCTCGACGCGCTCGTCTTTCTCCGCGGGCCGCGGCGCCTCTACGTGGGCAACCTCGGCCACGCGCCGGCGACGAACCCGCCCGCGGAGCAGGCGCACTACCTGACGCAGGCGCGGCTTTGGTTCGACCGTTTCCTGAAGAACCAGGCGAACGGCATCGAAAGGCGCCCGCGGGTGGAGCTCGCAACGGATCCCTGGACCGCTCGGACGACCCAGTACGCGGGTCGGCCGGCCCGGCGGACACTCCGGCTCGGCTGGCCCGGCCGCCTGACGATCGACGCGAACGGCAAGCTCGTCCGGACGGCCGCGCCGACCCGCCGCCTGAACGAGACCTTCGGCGCCGGTCTCGTCAGCGTCCAGGCGTCGTCCACGTCGGGCTGGACGCACCTGACCGCCGTCGTCTCGGCTCTCACACCGCAGGGCGGGGAGATCATCGTCAGCGCGGGGGGAGCCCTGACGCCGGCGCTCTCCGCGAGCCCCAAGCTGATCACGATCCGACTCACGAGCCAGGCGACGACGATCCCGCGCGGATCGCGGCTGCGGCTGACGATCGCCGCCTCCTCGACGGCGCAGCGCGCCGACAACGCGATCTATCCGGCGAGCGTCCCGGCGGCCGCGCGCGTCTTCCTCGGCGCGACGCAGGTCGTGCTCCCCGTGCTGACCCGACCGGTCTCGAGATGAAGGGCGCAACGATCAGAGTCGGGACCTGCTCGTGGGCCGACGAGGCGCTCTCGAAGTACTTCTACCCGCCTGGGCTGGCCGCCGGAGAGCGGCTCGCCTACTACGCCGAGCACTTCGACACCGTCGAGCTCGACTCGACCTACTACCGACTTCCGGTCGAGTCAATGGCGGAGCGCTGGGTGGAGCAGACCCCGGGCGACTTCGTCATGCACGTGAAGGCATTCGGCGTGATGACCCGGCATCCGGTCAAGAAGGATCAGCTTCCGACCGACCTGCGGGACGAGGCTCCGGTCGACGACCGCGGACGGATCGACCGGCCCCCGCGGGAGTTCAGGGCCGAGATCTTCCGCCGGTTCGGCGAAGCGCTCGAGCCGCTCCGCGCGGCCGGGAAGCTCGGCGGGATCCTGTTTCAGTTCCCGCCGTACGTCGTCTTCAAGGATCTGTCGCTCGACTACCTCTCCTGGGCCCGCAAGCAGCTCGGCGACGACGAGATGCTCGTCGAGTTCCGCCACAAGAGCTGGTACGAGGAGGACGTCCGCTCGGAGGTGCTGTCGTTCCTCGAGGATCAGCGGATGTCGCTCGTCGTCGTCGACGCGCCGAAGGTCGAGGCCAAGAACGTTCCGCCGACGCTCTTCGCGCTCACGTCGCCGACCCTCTACTTCCGCTTCCACGGCCGGAATGCGGAGACGTGGAACGTGCGCGGGCGCAGTGCCGCCGAGCGCTTCGACTACCTCTACTCCGAGGAGGAGCTCAGGGAGGTCGTCGAGCCGCTGCGCGAGCTCGCCGGCCAGGCCGAGAACGCCTACGCCGTCTTCAACAACAACAACCGCGCGGCGGGCGGCGACGGCTGGGTGTCACAGGCGGCGACGAACGCGCAGATGCTCAAGAAGCTGCTTGCAGAAACTCCTGCAGCAACTCGTTGAAGCGCGCCGGCCGCTCGGCGTTCGGGAAGTGGCCGACGTCCTCGAAGATCTCCAGTCGGCCGCTCGGCGCCGAGTCGGCGATCTCGCGCGCTTCCTCGACGGGAAGGAACGGATCCCGATCGCCGACCATGAGCCACAGCGGGCCCTGGAAGCCGGCGGCGACGGCGGTCGAATCCCGGCGGTCTCGGAGGGCTTCCGTCGCGCGGATGAGCTCGTCGAGCGTCCGCTCCGGCGGCGGCTGCGCGGGCGCGCTCGGCGACCACGCTTCGATGCCCTGCTCGCGGAGAATCGAAATTGCCTTTTCGCGGGCGGCCCGTCGGTCGGCGTCGTCCGCACCGGCGCGCGCGCCGGCCAGGAAGAGCCCGCGGACGCGCTCGGGTGCGAGACGCGCGAGGGCGAACGCGGTGTAGCCACCCAGCGACGCGCCGGCGGCGGCAAACGGGCCCTCGACTTCGTCCAGGATCCGCTCGGCCCAGCCGTCGATCGAGTTGCCGCCGAAGTCGTAGAGGTTCGGGGCGTAGACGTCGTGCTCCGCCAGAGCCTCCAGCTGCGGCGCCCACATCTCGGGGCCGAGCGGGAACGCGTGGAGGAGGACGACCTTCACTCGTGCTCCACGAGGATCACGCCGTCGAGCGTGCTCGCGTCGTCGAACCCATAGTCGGCGCCGCTCAGGCCGAGGACCGCGGCCAGATCGCGGATCAGTTCCTCGGTGGGCGGCAAGTCGACGGGAGAGTCGGCGGTGCGCGCGACACGCCGGATCGCCGCTGGATCTGCTCCGGTCAGGCGCGAGATGACGGTCGGGTTGGCGCGCATCGCGATCGCGTCGCCCGGCGCGAGCGGGCCGCGGTACTCGGGCACCGAGAGGTACTCGTCCAGCAGCCTCCCGCGCTCGAACGCGATGTAGTGGACGGCAGAGCCGTCCTCGACGCCGATCGTGAACGTCACGTGCCCGACGGCGTTCGAGAGCTCGCGGCCCATGCGCTCGAGCCGCCTCGGATCGCGGTCGGCGACCTCGTCGTAGACGGCGACCCAGCCGTTCCGCGCCGGCGAGACCGCGGTCGCGCGGGAACGGAAGACACGGGGCACGAGTCGCTCCACGAGGACGACGACGGCGTTCTGGTCGTCGGTCTGGAGGTGCACTGAGCCGAACGAGGGCGCGCGCACGACCGCGTCCTCGCGTTTTGGCTGGGCGGCCGCTACGGCGTTGACGAGTGCCAGCGCAACTGCCCCGTTCGCTTCGGTCAGCTCGAGGACGACGACGCCGCCGTCGCCCATCCGGGCCGATCCGAGCGCGATTCCGGCGTCCTCGGCGATGAAGGCATCCCCGTCCCGTCTGACGTTCATCCGGGCAGGCGGTGGCCGAGGAGCAGGTAGTGCGCGGTCAGATTCTGGAACGGGTCGAAGCGGGCGCCGATCTCCCGGACCTCCTGAATCGTCAACGGACGGCCGTCACCATAGAAGTCCGAGACGACCTTGCGCAGGGCGAGGTCGCCGGCGGGCCACGCGCGTGGCCGGCCGAGGTGGCGGGCGAGGAACCAGTCCGCCGTCCACTCGCCGATCCCCGGGAGCGCGACGAGCGTCGCCTTGACCCCCTCGTCGGGGAGGGCGCCGAGCGCGTCGAAGTCGATCGTCGACCGCGCGAGGGCAATGGTGTTGGCGGCCTTGCGGCCCGAGTAGCCGAGGGCCGTCAGGTCTTCGGGCGCGAGTGCCGAGACGCGTTCGGTGGTCGGGAACGCGTAGGCGTGGTCCGCTCGCTCGCCGAAGCGCTCGACGAACCGGTTTCGCACCGCGAGCGCCGCGCGCATCGAGATCTGCTGCGCGCTGATCGCGCCGACCAGCATCTCGAACGGATCCGTCGCGATCGGCGGCCGGAATCCGCGCAGCCGACGGACGATGCCGGCGAGCCGCGCGTCGGTCGGCCGAAACGCGGCCAGGTCGAAGGCGGCGCCGAGCAGCCGCAGGACGTGTGGCCGGAGCTCGTCGTCGAGCGGCTCGACGTCCACCCCACCCGGCGCCGCCTCGATCCGCACCTCGCGTCCGCGGATCACCCGGTGCAGGCCGCCCTCGCGCCAGAGGGTCGCGAGATCCGGGCCGAAGGCTCGGAACCGCTCGGTCGTGGGCTCGAAGTCGAAGGGTTGCGGGATGGCGAGGAACGCCATCCCAC
>Ga0081538_10001073_pt1 | contig 29053 bp, 21 predicted proteins | sample TabmetS5T2R1_FD_71022 | JGI IMG/M metagenome (GOLD analysis project Ga0081538, IMG submission 71022) | Tabebuia heterophylla rhizosphere microbial communities from the University of Puerto Rico - S5T2R1 | ecosystem: Host-associated > Plants > Roots > Rhizosphere ...
CCTCGTCGGCTCGATGCTCGCCGTCATCCTGCTCTTCCTGAGCAAGGAGATCGCGCTGCCGTCGATCATCCCGCGGCTCGACAGCGGGCCCGGCGTGCAGGCGATCGCCTTCTGGGCGAACGCGCTGATCCTGCTCGCCCTTGGCCTCCTGCTCGGCGCAGCCGGCTCCGGTCTCACGCTGCGCAGATTCCTGCGCGTTTAGGTGCCTCGGCCGGCAATACATGCCGGCTTCTGGCCGGCATTACCGGCCGAGGCACTGATTGTCCTCTGACCGGCTGGTCGTCGAGGTGGCCCGGAGAGGCCGCCTCGTCGTCGGAGAGCCGTTCTTCACGCCCGGTGTTCCGCTCGTGCTCGACCGTCGCGGCCTCGCAGACGTGCGGCCGGGCCACCTTGCCGTCGTCGCGACCCGCAAGGGGCGTGCGCGCCTCGAGAAGGCACTCGGCCCGGCGGACTCGATCGACAGCGTGCTCGACGCCCTGCTCGAGCAGGAAGGCCTGACGCAGGAGTACGAGCCGCACGATCCTCCGAAGCCCTCGCTCGAGGGGCGCGTCGATCTCCGAGCGGACCTCGCTTTCACCATCGACCCGGAGACCGCGAAGGACTTCGACGACGCCATCTCCGTTCGGCGGGAGCGAGACGGCATGCGCGCCTGGATCCACATTGCCGACGTCTCGCACTACGTCCCCGCCGGCGTGCCGATCGACCACGGCGCCGCCGAGCGCTCGTTCTCCGCCTACGTCCCCGGCCGCGTCGCCCCGATGCTTCCGCCGCGGCTCGCGGACGACCTCTGCAGCCTGCGTCCCGGACAGGACCGCCTCTGTGTGACCGTCGAGGTGCCCTTCGACGCCAACCTCGATCCGGGTGAGCCGTCGTTCTACCGCTCGGTGATCCGCAGCCGGCAGCGGCTGACCTACGGCCAGGCCGAGCGGATGCTCGCCGGGCGGGAGAAGGGCGCGCCGGAGATCGTCGAAGGGCTCCGCCTCGCGGAGCGCTTGGCGCTCGAGCTTCGGCGCCGCCGCTTTGCACGAGGCGCTCTGCGGATCACGACCAGGGAGATCGCCTTCGCCTTCGACGGCGAAGGCGGCGTCGAGCGCGCGTGGCTCGAGTCGGAGCCGCACGCGCACATGCTGGTCGAGGAGCTGATGATCCTCGCGAACGAAGCGGTCGGTGGATTGCTCGCCGGCCGAAAGCGCGAAGCCACATACCGGGTCCACGAACGGCCCGGCCCGCAGGCGATCGCGCACCTCCTGGCCAAGCTCGCCGACCTCGAGGTGCCGACACCGCCGGCCCCGAAGCCCGAGGAGCTGACTCCCGGCCAGGCGGCCAAGCTCGCCGGATCGATCAGCGAGCGCGTCAGCGAATACGTCGAGACGACGCAGCGCGGCTTCGAAGCGTTTCCGTCGCTCGTCCTGCGCGCACTGAAGCAGGCGCGCTACGACGCGCGGAACCTCGGCCACTCGGGGCTCGCGAGCCCGGCCTACTGCCACTTCACATCGCCTATCCGCCGGTATCCGGACCTCGTCGTCCACCGCGCGCTCCTCCGGGAACTCGGAGCTGCGGACGACCCCCTGCCGGAGGATTTGCCCGAGCGCGCCCTGCACTGCTCGGAGCGCGAACGCCGGATCGCTGACGTCGAGCACCGCGCGGACGACATCTGCCTCGCGTGGCTGCTCGAGGCGGTCCTCTACGACCGCGGCTGGGAGGAGACCTTCGAGGGCGAGATCACGGGCGTCATCGGCTCGGGGCTGTTCGCGCGCTTCGGAGAGGTCTTCGAGGGCTACCTGCCCGTCCGCAAGCTGCCCGGCTACTTCGAGCTCAACGACCTCGGGACCGCACTCGTCGCGCGCCGTGGTGGCCGCCGGTATCGCCTGGGTGACCCGATCGAGGTGCGCGTCGACGAGATCGACCGTCCAGCAGGCAAGATAGGCCTCGCACCGGCATGAAGCTCGAAGGCATCCACCACATCACGTGCATCACGGGAGACGCGCCCGGCAACGTCGAGTTCTACGTCGGCGTCCTCGGGCTGCGCCTCGTCAAGAAGTCGGTGAACCAGGACGACCCGACCGTCTACCACCTCTTCTACGCCGACGAGAAGGGCAGCGCCGGCTCCGATATCACGTTCTTCGAGTATCCCGGGGCAAGGCGAGGGCGAGCCGGCGCCGGGATGATCCATCGGATTACCTGGCGGGTCGGCTCGGAAGACGCGCTCGACTTCTGGGAGGAGCGGCTCCGCGCGCACGGCGTCGAGCCGAGGCGCGAGGATGGACGGCTCCGGTTCGAGGATCCAGAAGGGCTCGGCCTCGAGCTGGCCGTGGTCGAGACCGACGATCCGCCGCTCGTCGCGGACCATCCCGAGATCCCGGCCGAGTTGGCTCTCCAGGGCTTCGATAGCGTCCGTGCTTATGCAGCAGCGCCCGGTGAGAGCCGCGCGCTCCTCGAGGAGGGCATGGGTTTCGCGCCGCGCGGCGACGACGAATGGGAGGTCCGCGGCGACCGGCGTGGGGGCCTCTACGCGTACGACGACCCGCCGGGAGAGCCTGGGATCGGCGGCGCCGGCACCGTGCACCATGTCGCCTGGGCGACCACGATGGAGGAGCACGAGGCCTGGCGCGAGCGGGTTGCGCAGGCCGGTGCCCAGCCGACGCCGGTCATCGACCGCTACTACTTCCGCTCGATCTACTTCCGCGAGCCGAGCGGCGTGCTGTTCGAGCTCGCGACGCTCGGCCCGGGCTTCACGACCGACGAGCCGCTGGAGTCGCTCGGCGAGCGCCTCGCGCTGCCGCCGGACTACGAGGCGCTGCGCGACCGGCTCGAGGACGTGCTCACGCCGCTGCCCGACCCGCGGGCCGCTTGGACTACCAGGTAAGGGAGGCCGAAGGCGAGCCGGCCGGCGCGCTCGTCCTCTTCCACGGCCGCGGCGCAGACGAGCACGACCTCTACCCGCTGATCGACTTCCTCGATCCCGACAAGCGCCTGCTCGGGGTGACGCCGCGCGGCCCGTTCTCGTTCCCGCCGGGAGGCGCGCACTGGTACGCCCTCCGCGAGGTCGGCTTCCCCGACCGCGACACGTTCTTCGCGACCTACCGGGATGTCGGCGCCTGGCTCGACGGCTTCCTCGAGGAGCGAAGCATCGACCACACCCGAACCGTTCTCGGCGGGTTCTCCCAGGGCGGCGTGATGGCCTACACCTTCGGCCTCGGACAGGGGCGACCTCGTCCGGCCGCCCTGATCGCCCTCTCGAGCTTCATCCCGACGGTCGAGGGCTTCGAGCTCGATCTGCGCGAGATCCCGCCGGTCGCCATGGGCCACGGGACGTATGACTCGATCATCTCGGTCGAGTTCGGTCGTCAGGCCCGCTCGCTGCTCGAGCAGGCAGGTGCCTCGGTCCTCTATCGGGAGTACCCGCTGCCGCACGCGATCGACCCGGGCTTCCTCATGGAGCTCCGGCCCTGGCTCGCCGAGACGCTGACGGGCGACAATTAGCGTATGCCCGGCGAAAAGCTCATCGCGGAGAACCGCAAGGCGCGGCACGACTACCACCTGCTCGAACGGCACGAGGCCGGTCTCGTCCTGACCGGCTCGGAAGTTAAGTCGCTGCGCGGTGGTGGAGCCCAGATCCGCCGAGCGTTCGCAGATGTCAGGGGCGGCGAGCTGTGGCTCGTCGGTGCACACATCGCGCCGTATGACCAGGCGGGAGCCGAGAGCCACGATCCCGACCGCGACCGGAAGCTCCTGCTGCACCGTCGCGAGATCGACGCGCTGCGGGGGAAGGTCGTGGAACGCGGTTTCACGATCGTGCCGACGAGGCTCTACTTCAAAGACGGCCGCGCCAAGGTCGAGCTCGCGCTCGCCCGGGGCAAGGACGTCCGAGACCGGCGCCGGGAGATCTCGAAGCGCGACGCCGATCGCCAGATCGAGCGCGCGCTGAAACAGCGCTCCCGCTAGCCGTTTCGCACTACCCATCACGCCAGAGATCACTAGCCCTTCGGGGAGTCTTGCTGTCGGGCCTGTAAACGGTGCAGAACCCGGTGAAAAGATGGATTCGTGGCGCCTCGACCGGGCCACTTGAGCCGCCGACGGCCCATCTCGCTCGGCGTCGGCATCATCGCTGCGGCCATTCTTGCGGCGGGCTTCGTCGTGCTCGAACCGTCGCGAGTAACGGGCGCCGTCGGCGACGTCGGAATGCCCGGTCCGTCATACCGTGGAGCGGGTGCCGAGCCTGTCGGCTCGAAGCCGGAGAGCAAGCTCTGGTGGAACGACGGCTTCTGGTGGGGGAGCCTCTGGGCCGCCGGCAGCGGGGGCCATCACATCTTCCGTCTCGACCCGTCGCAGAACTGGGCCGACACGGGCGTGCGCGTGGACAACCGCTCGAGAACGCGATCGGACGTTCTCTGGGACGGGCGGAAGCTGTACGTCGCCTCGCACGTCTACGGGAAGACGCCGGCCTCGGGCTTTCCATCGCGCCTCTATCGCTACAGCTACCACGCAGCGTCGAAGCAGTACTCGCTGGACGCGGGTTTTCCGACGACGATCAACGACTATCGCAGCGAGACGCTGGTCATCGACAAGGACTCGACGGGACGCCTGTGGGCCACCTGGGTCCAGGGAAAGAGCGTCTACGTCACCCACACGACCGACGGGGATCGCGGCTGGGCGGTGCCGTTCGTCCTCCCGGTCAGCGGGGCCGCCGGGCTTAGCGGCGACGACATCTCCTCGCTCGTCGCCTTCGGCGGCAGCAAGGTCGGGGTGATGTGGAGCAACCAGAAGCGACGATCGATCTTCTTCGCGGTGCATCTCGACGGACAGCCGCCCTCGAAGTGGCGTCCGGTCGAGATTGCGCTCGGGAGGCCGTTCCGACCCGACGACCACATCAACCTGAAGGCCGACTCGGACGGCCGCGTCTTTGCGGTCGTGCGCACGCATCGCACATCTGCGACCGCACCTCAGGTGCTGCTGCTCGCGCGTGCGGCGACGGGCACCTGGTCGCGGCACACGTTCGGGACGGGTGCAGACAAGCACGGCCGCGCGATCCTCTTGCTCGACGAGGAGAACGAGCGTGTGCACGTCTTCGCGACCTCGTCCGAGAACAACGGGGCGGTGTACACGAAGGCGGCGTCGCTGCGAGCGCCCCGCTTCGGGCCTGGGGTTGGCACGCCGTTCCTCCGCAGCACCGCGAGCGCGACGATGAACAACCCGACGTCGACGAAGCAGCCGGTGAGCGGCGCAACGGGTGCCGTCGTCGTCGGCGGCCTGGGATCGACGGGCCGCTACTGGCACAACGCCCTCGCTTTGCCGGCGAAGCGACGAGCGGCGATCGAGGCCGAGCTCGTCGGCTCGCCGACCTCGGGCTTCGCGCCGCTGACCGTCTCCTTCTCCGATCGCTCGGGCGGCGGCGCAACCGGACGGACATGGAATTTCGGCGACGGGAGCCGGATCTCGACCGACGCCAATCCGGTGCACACGTACGACGTTCCGGGCACGTACACGGTCACGCTCACCGTCTGGAACGGGAACGATTCGGAGCGCACACGCACACGGCTCGCGTACGTGACCGTGCTGCCGCTGGACGCCGAGTTCTCGACCTCGAGGACCTCCGGGCGTGTCCCGCTCTACGTCAAGTTCCGGGACGAGTCGTCGGGAACGATCGTCAGCCGCCTGTGGGACTTCGGCGACGGGACGACGTCGACCGAGGCCAATCCCGCCAAGGTCTACCGCACCGGCGGTCTCTTCACCGTGCGGTTGACGGTCACGGACCGGGCCGGCAGGTGGACGACCAGCACGAAAACCGCCCACGTCAACGCGCTGCCCCTCGTCGCGGACTTCACCGCCGCGCCTCTGGTCGGCCCCGCGCCGCTCGCCACGCACTTCTCGGATGGCACGCTCGGCTCGCCGACCCAGTGGCTCTGGGACTTCGGAGACGGCGCCACGTCCACCGCCGAGAGCCCATCCCATGTCTACGCCGATCCGGGCACGTACGCCGTGTCGCTGACGGTGACCGACGCCGCCGGCAACACGAACACGAGAACGCGCTGGGCCTACGTGAAGGCCGAGCAGCTGACCGCGGACTTCATCGGGAAGCCGACGATCGGCCCCGCACCCTTGGCCGTGTCCTTCGCGGACCGCTCTAGCGGCCGGCCGATCGGCTGGTCGTGGGACTTCGGCGACGGCACTCGCTCCACGGCTGCGAATCCGACTCACCGGTACCGGCTTCCCGGCGCCTACACCGTCCAGCTGACAATCCGCGACGCCGACGGCGGTGTGAGTACGAGGACGAAGACGAGCTTTGTCACGGCAACGTCGGACTTCGTCGTCAGGCCGTCCGCCGACGCGGACGTGCGCTCGGCGAATGCAGAAACGAACACGGGCGCCGCGCGCACGATCCGTGCGGGCAATCGCGGCCGCTTCGCGCGGGACCGTGCTTACCTCGCCTTCGACGTTCCGACACTCCCGGGGACGCTGGTCTCGGCGAAGCTGCGGCTGTTCGTCACGAGCCCGAGCACGCACGGCGGCGAGCTCTACGCGGTATCGAACGAGTGGACGGAGTGGGGGCTCAGGTGGACGAACGCCCCCGCGATCCTCGGCAGTCCCTTGGGCACGATCGGAAATGCGCCGGCGGGACAGTGGGTGGAGACGGCATTGCCTCTCGGTACGTTTGCCGGCGGTCCCGGGCGGTACTCGTTCGCCCTCATGCAGGGTCTCGAGGTCGGCGGTGTCGCCTTCGCAAGTCGAGAGGCGTCGGCCCGGCGCCGGCCGCAGCTCATCCTGGCCGTGGACTACGGGCCGAAGAACACGCCGCCCGATGCCCGCGACGACCTGGCGTCGACCGACGAGGACACAGGCGCCGTCGTCGATGTCGTCGGGAACGACGATCCCGGCTTCCCCGAGGAGTCAGACGAATCGGTGTCGCTCGCAGCGATCACCGCGCCTCCCGCCCACGGCAGCGCCAGGATCGTCAGCGGGAAGGTCGCGTACGTCCCGCACCCGAACTACTACGGAGCCGACTCGCTCGGGTACCGGGTGTGCGACAGCGGCGCCGACCCGCTCTGCTCGACCGCCAAGCTTCGCATCTCCGTCCTGCCCGTCAACGACGCCCCCGGCGCTCCCGACGACGCGGTTGCGACGAACGAGGATGGGGCGCGCGTTCTCGGTCTCCTCGAAAACGACGTGGCGGGGCCCGAGAACGAGCGGAACCAGACGCTGTCGATCGAGGCGGTGACGTCTCCGCCGGAGCATGGGCGCGTCCAGATCCTCGCCGGCAAGGCGGTCTACACGCCCGCACCCGACTACAACGGCCCCGACACGCTCACCTACCGCGTGTGTGACGACGGCGTTCCCCGCATGTGCTCGATGGCGAAGGCCTCGATCAGCGTTGCGTTCGTCAATGACGCTCCTCGCGCCCCAGCGGACGCCGCGGTGATCGACGAGGACCTGCCGACACTCGTCCCGGTCCTCGCCAACGACAGCGGCGGCCGCGACGAGGCCGCGCAGGACCTTCGGATCGGAAGCCTCGTCTCGCTGCCCGCGCACGGGACGGCAGTGGTCGAGGCCGACGGCGTGCGGTACTCGCCCGACCACGACTACCACGGGCGAGACAGCTTCGGCTACCGCGTGTGCGACGACGGCGATCCGTCGCTTTGTTCGACGGGGGTCGTGAATGTCGACGTCCTGTCCGTCAACGACTTGCCCGCCGCGCGCGACGACGCCGCGGTCTCCGACGAGGACTCGCACGTTGCGGTCGAGGTGCTCGCAAACGACGGCCCCGGCGAGCTCGAGCAGTTCCTCCAGCTCGAGCATCTGCGGTCGCCGCCGAAGCACGGGACGGCGGAGATCGACGACGGCCGCGTGATCTACACGCCGACGCCGGATTACTACGGCCCGGACAAGCTTTCGTACCGCGCTTGCGACAACGGCAAGCCGCGGTTCTGCGTCGAGGCGTCGGTCGCCATCACCGTGATGCCGGTGAACGACCCGCCACGGGCCGACCCGGACACGGCGGTGGTGCAAGAGGAGTTCCCCACCATCATCTCGGTGCTCGCAGACGATGACGCGGGGCCCAGGAACGAGCGCGCCGAGGGCCTGTTCATCGACGGGATTGCGGCGCGGCCGAATCACGGCAGGGCGAGGCTCGGCATCGGGGTCGTGAGCTATACGCCGGCGCCGCATTACACCGGGCGCGACTGGTTCAGCTATCGGCTCTGCGACGGCGGCGATCCGTCGCTCTGCGCGATCGGGGTCGTCGAGATCGAGATCTTCGCCGCCAACGACAGGCCCCGCCCGAAGGACGATGTCGGAGTCGTAACCGGAGGCGCGCCGATCTCCCTCGACGTGCTCCTGAACGACGACGCCGGCCCCGACGAGACGGGACAGATGCTCCAGCTCGAGGGCATCGTGTGGTCGCCGGCTCACGGGACGGCGGTCGAGGAAGCCGGTCGCATCCGCTACACGCCGGCGGGCGACTACCACGGCTACGACAGCCTTGTCTACCGCGCCTGCGACGACGGATCGCCCGAGCGCTGCTCGACGGCGACCGTCGCGATCCGGCTCCTGCCCGGGATCGGATCGGGCTCCAGACCACGGCTACAATATGAGTCGTGGAGCCAGACTGAAGTCTGGCACCACATCAGCAACGAACATACGGGGGCGATCAGGTTTCGACGTGGTCGGTTCTCCGGCAGAGCTGCAAGCCGAGGTCCCCGGTCGGCCTCGTAAAACAACCGGGACAACATGCAAGTGCGGATGAGAATCCTGCACTCGCTCTCGCTGCCTAACCAGTAGCGAAGCGCGTCGCTCCGAGCTCGGCCCGTGGTTCGGTCAGCGGCGTCAACGAACGGGCTAGGTGCCAACGGAACGTCATCGCCTGAGGCGCGACACCCAAAGGATGACTAGCCCGACGGTTGGTCGGCTGCCTACCGGCCGGCGGGCGAATCGCAATGGCAGCCTACGCTTGTAGACGCTCTGACCGGTGCGTCCGCGGACGCGGGTTCGATTCCCGCCGCCTCCACTCCCCGGTCGAAGTCCGGCTCCGCTGGCGCGGAGCCATGACGACTTCGACCGGAACATCCTTCTCTAGGAGCCGAGGCGGCCGACGCCGGCAAAGCCGGCATCGGCGGCGGAGCGTAGTTACAGAATTGTCACGATCCGCCCTTGACACGTTTCAGTGTCCGACACCGGAGGTCGTTCACGTGAACGCTTGAAGCGCGCTCACGCGACGAACGTCTGCGTCTTCCGGTGGGGGAGGTTGGGTTGCAAGCGAGAAACACCGCCTCGTGACTCCTACCCGGCCGGCCTCGAAGGACGAGGGATTCGGATTCAGCAAGCGCTTCTGATCGGTCTCGCCGTTGTGATCGGTGGTTTGGTCGTGGGCCGCACCCTCCGGCCGTGGGCGCCGCGTGTCGGGCAGGTCTTCCACTTCGGCGCGGCGGCACTTGCGCGGCTTCTCGCGGCGGCGGTTCTGGTCGTGACCGCGTTCGCGTTGATCGAGGATCGTGACCCGCTTCGTTTTGGGCTTGCGCTGCTGCTCCTTCTCGTCGCCCTCGCAGCGACGCTCGATGCCGGGGTAATGGTGTATGTAGCGGCAACCGGCCGCTCGCAGCCGCCGAAAAGGTTGAGGCGTTCGTGAGGCGAGTCCCTCTGCGCGGGGATTCATCTCCTAACGGCGAGCCGCAGCGGCCGACGGCGGCGAAGCCGGCATCGGCGGCGTGTTGTTACAAAGTCGGCGCAATTTGCCCTTGACACGTTTCAGTGTCGGACACCGTGGAGCAAGCGTGACTGAAGAGCATGCCGTCGTGATCGTCGGGGGTGGGCCGACCGGCGTGATGCTCGCGGCTGAGCTGGCTTTGGCCGGGGTCGAGGCAGTCGTGCTGGAGCGGCGACCGAGTGCGGAGATCGAGAGTGCTCGTGCGCGGGCCGGCGGGCTGCATGCGCGCACGATTGAGGTGTTGGATCAGCGTGGGATCGCCGAGCGTTTCCTTGCGGAGGGCGACGCGATGCAGGTGGCCGCCTTTGCGGGCGTCACGCTTGACCTGAGCGACTTCCCCACTCGTCATCCCTACGGCCTTGCGCTGTGGCAGAAGCACACCGAGCGCATTCTCGGTGCGTGGGCGCGCGAAGTTGGTGTGCTGGTTCAGTACGGGCGCGAGCTGACGGGGCTGGCGCAGGACGACGATGGCGTGGACATCCACCTCGCGGACGGCAACACGCTGCGCGCTGGTTACGTCGTCGGCTGCGATGGAGGTCGCAGCCTGGTGCGAAAGCTCGCCGGCATTGATTTTCCCGGCTGGGGTCCTTCGGTGAGCTCGATCATCGCCGAGGTCGAGATGCGGGGTGAGCCTGAGTTTGGCTTCCGCAACGACGCGCTTGGGGTCAATGCGATGCGTCCGTTGGAGGGCGGGCGTGTGGGCGTTGTCGTGCGCGATGACCAACTCGACCGCGAGAGTGAGCTGACGCTGGAGGATGTGCGCAAGGCGATCGTCGCCGTTTGGGGTTCAGACTTCGGGCTCGCGTCTGCCGACCTGATCTCGCGCTTCACCGACGCCACTCGCCAGGCAGCGAGCTACCGGGCCCGGCGCGTGCTGCTGGCCGGTGACGCCGCGCACATCCACTCGCCGGCCGGTGGGCAGGGCCTCAACCTCGGCGTGCAGGACGCCGTGAATCTTGGCTGGAAGCTCGCTCAGGTCGTCACCGAAGCCGCCCCCGCCGGCCTGCTCGACACCTACAACGATGAGCGCCATCCGGTCGCCGCCCGGGTTCTCAAGTACACGATGGCGCTCACTGCCCTTCAGCGAGGCGACGACCGCACCGGCGCGCTGAGTGAGCAAATCGGAGACCTGCTCGGCATCGTGGCAGCACGCGACCGCGTCGCCGGACTCGTCTCCGGCCTAGACATCCACTACGACCTCGGCGGCGACCACCCGCTCGTCGGACGCCGAATGCCGGACCTCGACCTAGCCACCGCGAGCGGTCCGCTGCGCGTCTACACGCTGCTGCACCGCGCGCGGCCGGTTCTCATCAACCTCGGCGAGCCGGAATCGCTCGACCTCGGTGACTGGGCCGACCGAGCGCAGCTCGTCGACGCGACCTACGAGGGTGCGTGGGAGCTGCCGGTGCTGGGCGAGGTTGCCGCGCCTGCTGCGGTGTTCGTCCGGCCCGACGGGCACGTAGCCTGGGTCGGCGACCACGCGCAGGTGGGGCTTGACGCCGCGCTCGCGACCTGGCTTGGCCCGCCGGCCAAGCCGTAAAGATGCTCAGGCATCGCGTTGCGGCCGGTCTGGTTGTGGCGATCGCGGTTGCGGGCGGCTCAGGTTGCGGCGATGACGGGCCGGCGAGCGCACGCGAGACTCAAAGCGCGCGGGGGATGGTGGTCGGCCCACTGTGCGATGCGCTTCCGTCGGGCGACGACCCGGGAGCGCCGGCGTCGCTCACGGACGAGCCGGCGGACGTAGTGCTCCAGTGGATCCCCGTGGTGACGACGTTCGAGGCGGCTGTGCGCGCCTCCGGCTTGGCCGGTTACCTGCGCAAGGCCGAGGGCGTCACGATCCTGGCGCCGACCGACGACGCGTTTGCGGCCGCGTTCGACCGGCAACGGCTCGACGATCTGTTGCTCACGAGCCGTCGCGAGTTGCGGGCGCTCGTCGAGGCCCACATCATCGAGGGCAGTTTCTCGCTCGCCGCACTCCGCGACGCCGGCAGCGTGACCACTCTCGGCGGCGAGACGATCAAGATCGCGCCGGCGGGCGCAATGGCGCGGCTGGACGACGCGACGACGGTGTGCGCCGACTACGCGGCCGCGAACGCCAGCATCCACGTCATCGACGGGGTGCTGCGCTAATCGTCGTCATCGTCATCCCGCCCTCTGCACGGCACCCTGGTCGCGGCGACCATCGGCTCGGCGGCCTGCCCGTCCAGAAGCAGCGGGATCAGCCCGCGCTGGGGCTGGTGCATCGGCACCACGTAGTCCCTGTGACGCCTGCGACGGTCGACCTCAAGCCCGTGGGCGGCGAGGCGCTCGCCGACCGGTCTGCCGTCGGGCTGCGGGCCTGAGTACTGGAGCTCGCTGAGCACGTAGGCGCACGGCGGCGGATCGAGGATCTGCTCCGGCGTCGGATCCTCGTTCGGCGGCGGGCTCTCGCCCGGGTGCGGTGCCGGGAACGCTGGGATCGGATACGAACCCCGAAACACGATGCGGCCGGTGTTCGACCTCTGGAATTTGATCGACCGACGAATCGCCCGCTCGATCGCGTCCTCATTCGCAAGCTGGTAGTCGAGGAACTCTTGATACGTGTACAGGGCGGAGTACGTCTTGCGGCGGCGGTTGTTCGGCGTGTTTGTCTCGTTCGGCCGCGTCGGACCGCCCGCGCTCCGCGCCTCGAGCAGCGAGCCGATCACGCTCTTCAGGCCCAGCGTGTTGCGCAGGATCGTCTCCTGGCTGAGCCCGACGGCGCCACCGTTCTGGCAGCCGTACGGGCAGTACCACCAGCCGTCGTCAGACCCCTGCTCGTACAGCCAGTCCTCGATCATGCTCTTCGACTGCTCGAAGATCGACCGCGCCACGTTCAGATGCCGCGGCGGCAGCACCGGTAGATCGCCCGCCTGACTGTTGCCGAACTCGTGGCCGTCGAACGCCGCCTCCGGGTCGTAGTCGCTCATCATCTGGACGAACGCGAACGTCTCGGGCTGTCGGATCAGGGAGTAGTCGCGGTTCAAGTCCTGGCCTGTGGAGTTGCCGCGGATGTTGAGGGCGCGGCCGTCGCCGTTGATTGTCGGGACGATGAGCACGGTGGTGTCGTCGAGGATCTCGAGCGTGCGCGGGTCGTCGGCGAACGCGAGCTCACGGGCCATGATCAGGCACGCCTCGCGTGACGACGGCTCGTTGCCGTGCACGTTGCAGTTGATCAGCGCAGCGGTCGAGCGGGCGACGGTCCTGACATTTCGCGCCGGCCTGGGGTAGCCGATGATGAACATGTTGATTGGCCGACCCAGCAGCGTGCGGCCGATCTCCACCACCCGCACACGGTCGCTGGCCGCGTCGAGCGCGGCGGTGTACTCGTACTCGTTCACGTCGCTCGTGTACTGCGCGGCCTGCGTCACCTCCCACTGCGTGCGCAGGTTCTCCCCTGGAATGAACGGAGAGCCCCACGGCGGCAACGTCGTGCCCGACACCGGAGCCGAGAATGGATGCTCCGTGGCGCCGCTGCGAGCGCGGACCCGCCACTGGAAGCGATCGCCGGGGTTGAAACCGGCATCGGCGAACGTGGGGGAATTCGGCGTGACCGTGCGGTTCGGCCGCCACACGCCGACGATTGCCGCCGGCCCGGTCGGCGTGTTGTCCGGCCCCACGGGAGTCCGCTCGACCTGGTAGTCGGTCGCGCCCGCGACGGGGTCCCAGGCGAGTGTGGCGAAGCCGTCCGCCTGTTCGACCGTCAGGCCCGTGACCTGGTTGGCCTCCTGCGCGAGCGCCGTGGCGGTGGGCACGAGCGAGGCGATCAGCCCCGAAACCAGCGCGGCCACAAACAGTCTTCCGGTCACCACTCTCCCGCTCGCCAGCGTTTCATCATCCTTTCCCGCCTGGCCGGACAGGTCAAACCTGGAGGAGAGGATCGAAACCGCGGCGTTCCGGGAAAACCGGTCTACATTGTTCGAGGTCGCCAGCAGAACACGGCGAACGGGGGGTTTGATGAGGCTGGTTGCGATCATCGTCGTGCTCGCGGCCGCGCTCGCCGAGGGAGCGGGGGCGGCGACGACGACGTTCGACGAGCACGGGACCGTGTTGGTCGACGGGCGCAAGGTGTTCCCGATCGTTCTCGCCAAGGGGCCTGAGCATGACGCGCTGACACCGGCGGGAACAAACGCACTCGACGAGGTCGTCGACGCCGGCGTGAACTTCTTCAAGGTTGGGCCCGCCGCCCAGCCCTGGCATGAGGTGGACAGACAAGATGCCCTCGAATGGAACCGGGCGGCCGCGGCGCGTGGCGTCTACACCTGGGTCAACCTCGCGACGGTCAGCGATGCCCATCCGGCTGAGAGACCGCTTAAGGCGGAGATCCTCCGCGAGGTGATCGACCTGCTCGAGGGCGATCCTTCGGGAGCCCCGGCGCTCGCGATGTGGAAGGGCGCCGACGAACCGTTCTGGGCGCGGTGGGAACCGCAGCGTCTCCAGTACGCGTACTGCGTCGCCACCTCGCGCGGAGACCCATCGTGGTGTCAAGGCCAGCTCCCCGCGGACTCGGAGCACCTGTGGGTCACGATCCAGGCTCCGCGAGGCGTGCCCGAGGAGCTCGCGCCGTACAGCGCGGTCACCGACATTCACGGCGTCGACCACTACCCGGTCACCTGGGCCGACCAGGCCGCACCGAACCTCGACGAGGTCGGCGACTGGACCGCCACGATCGCGTCGGTCACGCCAAATAGGTCGGTGTGGACGACGCTCCAGGTCTGCGCGAGTGGCAGCTCCGGCCCGAACCCGGGCGAGTACGTCCTGCCGACGCGCCACCAGGAGCGCTTCATGATCTACGACGCGATCCTGAACGGTGCGCGTAGCCTCGCGTTCTACGGCGGCAACATCTTCCGTTGCTGGAACGCGAGGGACGAGGCGCTCGCGTGGAACTGGACGTTCTGGGAGACGGTCCTCGAGGGCCTCGTCCGCGAGATCAACGATGCGAGCCCGATTGCGCCGGCGCTCGTGAATCCGGGCTCGACGAAGATCCTCGGAAGCAGCGATCCGACGACGCAGGTGATCAGCCGCGAGGGTCTCGACGGCGAGCTCTGGGTGATCGCGGCGAGAAGTGGGGAGGGCTCGCAGCAGGTGACGATCAGCGGCCTCCCTGCATCCGTCACCGACGGAACGGTCTACACCGAAGGGCGCTCGATCGCTGCGGCCAACGGCTCGTTCACGGACACGTTCGCGAAGTGGGACGTCCACGTCTACCGCTTCCCCGCGGCTCCGGCTGCGCCACCTCCCCCGCCGCCCGCCCCGAGCCCGCCGACCGCACCACCGCCGCCTCCGGCCGAGCCGCAACGGGTCCGCGACACAACACCGCCGAACACGCGGATCACAGCCGCGCCCAACCGCCGGGTGAAATCGCGCCGCGCGCACTTCCGCTTCAGCGCGACGGAGGTTGGATCGAGATTCCGGTGCAAGCTCGACCGGCGAGCGTGGGCACCATGCCGTTCGCCCCAGACCTACCGCCGGCTGCGCAAGGGCGTGCACGTCTTCCGTGTACGCGCGCTCGATGCGGCCGGAAACGCGGACCCGACGCCGGCCGCACGCTCGTGGCGCGTCCGCTAGAGCGCGAAGCGAATCTCGTGTCGCCCGATTAGAACTTCGGCCGGCCGGCTAACGCTTCGCGGCGTCGCGCGACAGGGATGCCAAGAGCTTCTGCATCCGGCCGATCTCGACCTGCTGATCCGAGTCGACGTGGCGCGCGAAGTTCCCCACCTCCAGCTCGCCGCCTCCGCCGGCCGCATAGAGGCCGGCCACCATCTTCAACGCTCCCTGGTGGTGGTAGATCATCGATCGCAGGAAGAGACGGTTGAACGCACCGTCGCGCGCCGCCGCGAGCCGCTTGAACTGACGCGCCGTCAGCATCCCCGGCATCCGGCTGCCTTGGCCGACCCCATGGGCATGGCCGTGCACCGGATGAAGCTCCGGAGCCGCTTCGTTACGGGCTTTGAGCCAGTTCTGCATCAGCTCGATCTCGCCCACCTGCGAGAGGTCGATGCGCTCCGCGAGCAGGCGAACGTCCCGCTGACGCGATCGTTTCGGGACCAGCCGTGCCATTCGGACGGCCTGGGCGTGGTGGTGGATCATCCGCTGCATGAACCGGACGTCGGCCTTTGTGTGCGGAGCGGCCTCGATGCTCTCGACATCCTCCGGGGTGAGCGTCCGCGTCCCTTCGCCCGGCGCACCCGGTTGCACGACCTCGACCGTCTCGGTCGGCTGGGCGGAATCGCCTGAGTCCCGGCTGCACCCTCCGAGCAAAACCGCGCTTAAAAGCAGCAGCGCGAGGGCAGGTTTCCGGTTGACGCTCGCCACGTAGCGATATTAGTCTCGCTATTCGCCAACCGAACGGACGGGGGAGAGATGAACGAGCCGCCGCACGGCATCTCAAGACGTCGGACGACCCTTGCGCTAGTCGGAGCATTACTCATTGCGATCACGACGCTGACCTCGGTCGCGGCCGCGCAGTCCACCTCGGACCCGCGCGTCGGACTGGCGCCCGACGCCACCGCCTCGCTGGGCATGCAACATCTCGCGAACCGGCCGATGCCGGCCGGGTTCGCGATCAACTCCGATCTCGCCTTCCAGGGCAACTTCGCTTTCGTCGGGAACTTCGTCGGTTTCCACATCTACGACATCTCGGATCCTGCGAATCCGGTGCACCGGAAATCCGTCCTGTGCCCGGGCGGCCAGGGTGAGGTCTCCGTCTACCGGAACCTGCTCTTCCAGTCGGTCGAGTCGTCTCCGGGGCGCGTGGACTGCGGCACGGAGAATCCTCCCGTAGGCAGCCCGCTGCGAATGCGCGGCGTGCGGATCTTCGACATCAGCAACCTTGACAACCCGGTCCAGGTCGCGACCGTCCAGACCTGCCGCGGCTCGCACACGCACACGCTGCTGAAGAGCCCGCGCGACCGGAAGAACATCTACGTCTACGTCAGCGGCACGCAAGCCGTCCGCTCGCCCCTCGAGCTGGCGGGCTGCAAGGCGCTTCCGCCGGGCACACCGCTCACAACGCCGCAGACCGACGAGGAGCTCTCACAGTGGCGCATCGAGGTGATCAAGGTGCCGCTCGACGCGCCGCAGAACGCCGCGGTGGTCAACGCACCCCGCCTCTTCCGGGATCCGGCGACCGGGGTGATCAACGGGCTCCAGAACGCGCCGCCCACGCCGACCCATCCGTCCAACAACCCACCCATTTGGGCGCCGATGCCGACGACCGACTCATGTCACGACATCACGACGTTCCCGGAGATAGGGCTGGCCGCCGGCGCCTGCGAGGGCAACGGCCTCCTGATCGACATCCGGAATCCCGCCAACCCGCGCCGGATCCACGAGGTGTCCGACCCGAACTGGTCGTACTGGCACGGCGCGACGTTTGCGAACGACGGCAAGAGCGTCGTCTTCACGGAAGAGTGGGCCGGCGGGGTACTGCCTCGCTGCCACACCACCGACCCACGATGGGGCGGAAACGCGATCTACGACATCGTCGACCGCAAGCTCGTGTTCCGCAGCTACTACAAGCTGCCCGTCCTCCAGACGAACCAGGAGAACTGCGTCTCGCACCTGCCGTCGCTGGTTCCGGTTCCCGGCCGCGACATCATGGTGCAGGCGTGGTACCAGGGCGGCGCGTCGCTGATCGACTTCACCGACTCGAGGAACCCGAGGGAGATCGGGTACTTCGATCGCGGCCCGATCAACGCGACGTCCCTCGTCCTCGGCGGCTTCTGGTCGACCTACTACTACAACGGCGCGATCTACGGCTCCGAGATCTTCCGTGGCTTCGACACGTTCAGGCTGACGCCGACCGCTGAGCTCTCGGCGAACGAGATCAAGGCGGCCTCGGAGGTCAAGTTCCGCCGCTTGACGCCGCAGCACCAGCCGCGGTTCGACTGGGATCCCAGCTTCGCGGTCGTTCGGTCGTACCTCGACCAGGCGGTTCGTTCCGGCGACCTGCGCGGCAGGACGCTCGACAAGGTCGAGGATGCGATCGACAGGGCTGAGCGGTTCTTCAACCGCGGTAAGAACTCCGCGGCCAGGGAGCAGCTCCGGAAAGCCGAGCGGTTGCTCGGTCGCCGCTTCGACGACCTGCGCGAGGCGATCGACGACCTCGCCGACTCGCTTCGTCGCGGTCGCGGCGACGACCACGACGACGACGACGATTAAGTAGGCGAAGGGGGCGCCTCACGGCGCCCCCTTCCCGTTTCATACTCGTAGTCGTACGCGTCGCGGCTTCGAGGCCGCGTACCTGCTGAGTTGCGCGTCCCTGGACGAGGCTCGGGAGATCGCCGCCTCTGTCCCACACGGGCACGGCAGCATGCGGTTCGAGGTGGTCGAGTGGCAGCTCGTCGGCTTCGACCCGGAAGCGGTCGACCGCGCGTCGCTCCTCTATCCCGACTAGTCGGAGAGGAGGGGCCGGACCTCCTCGGCGAAGTGCGCCACCCGGTCCTCCAGCCCCGACGCCTCGTGGTCGAGGTTGACAACGAAGCCGTCGCAGCCCGACTCGACGTACCCGGCGAGCCGCTCGGCGACCCAGGACGGCGGGCCCGCGATTGCGTGGCGGCCCCGCTCGTCCGTGCCCGTTTCCGGCTCGTCCTGGAGATAGACGCCGATCCGGAGGATCACGCGGCTGTCAGGTCGCCGCTCACGAAGCTCGACGGCCATCGCGCGGAGCTTGTCAGGCGGAAGGGCGACTGGGTGCCAGACGCCTGTTTTCGCGGCTCGGCGCAGCGTCGCCTGCGAGATCCCGGCAACCCAAAGCTCGGGGCCGCCCGGTCGAACAAGCGGCGGTGCAAGCCAGCCGTCGAGCTCCTCGATCCGTCCGGGCATCTGCTCGAACGAGGATGCGGCCAGGTCGAGCCACTCGTTCAGGATGCGGCCGCGACGGTCGAAGTCGGCCCCGAGCAGCTCGAACTCGCCGTCCATCCAGCCGGCGGCAACGGCGGTCACGATCCGCCCGCCGGAGAGGAAGTCCAGGCTCGTCAGCTGCTTGAGCGCAATGAGGGGATTGCGCTGCGGCACCACGAGAGCCGACACGCCGAGTTGGAGGCGTCGCGTGCGGCCCGCGAGGAAGCCGAGCGAGACGAGCGCCTCGGCGATCGTCCCGTAGATCGGCGCGTGCTCGGGCGGCACGATCACGTGGTCGGTCACCCAGCCCGAGTCGAAGCCCGCCTCTTCGGCGGCGACGGCAGCCGTTGCCAGGCGCTCGGCTTCGAGCCCTTCGCCGTAGTTCGGGAGTATCAGTCCGAGGTGCAGCGCGCCATCATAGGCTCGTGCCCGTTGCGCTTCCCCCGCCGGTTCTCGTCGCGCCGGCGCCGAACGAGATCTCGTTCGGGCGGATCGCAGGCCGTGTCGGGCCGGGAACCACGATGGTGATCGTCGCGATCGACGGACGCGCCGAGGCGAAGCGAGACCTGCTCGGCGGCCGGCGGACGTTCGACTTCCATATCGCGTTGCCGCACCGCGCCGTCCGTCTGACCGTGATCGCCGTCGTCGACGAGCGGCGGCGGTCGGCGACTACCGTGGCGCCTGTCTTCGGCCTGCCGCGCGTCGCCGGGCCGCGTGCGCCGCCTGCGAGGCTCGGACGGGTGATCCGCGGCCTCGCGCGCGGGTTCCCGGGCCTCTGCGGGATCTTCGTCCGTGACCTCCGGACCGGTTCCACCGCGACGTGGAACGCGCGCGCCGAGTTCCCGGCCGCGTCGACCCTGAAGGTCGCGATCGCGGTTGAGGTGCTGCGCGTCCTCCGCGGCAAGCCGCAGCCGGGCTCGTCCGTGGACCGGCTGCTGCGGAAGATGCTCGTCCCCTCCGACGACAAGGCGGCGAATGCGCTGCTGACCTGGCTCGGTGGGTCGACGAGCGGCGGGTCGGCCCGTGTCAACGCGATGGTTAGGTCGCTCGGGCTCTACCAAACCGACATGTACGGCGGCTACGAGGTGCAGGGCATCGGGCCAAGCTTCGTCGGCAAGCGCACGACGGCGTGGGATTTCGGGCGCCTCCTGCACTACCTCCATCTGGCGACGAAGGGCGAGGGCAGGCTGGCACAGCGCTATCGCGGCAGCTTCGTGCCGGCGGACGCCCGCTACCTGCTCTACCTGCTCGCGCACGCGCAGCCGAACTGGCTGGGCCGCGGCCTGCCACGAGGGCAGGCGGCCGTCGTGCACAAGCCTGGCTGGAACTCACGGGTCCGCCACGACGCGGGCCTGGTCTTTGCGCGAAGCGGCGCGTTCGTGGTCGTCGTGATGACCTGGAACGGCGGCGGCGCCTCGGACCACCTCATCGCGCGTGTCGCTCGCGCCGCGTTCGCGCGCTTCAGCCGCCCGTCGCCGAGAAGTGCTGGTAGTCCGCCGACGCCCAGCGGCCGCCCCAGGACCAACCGATCGCCGCGAACGCGCGGACGAGCACGCCGCCCTCCACCGCCATCCCTGGACGTCGATTCGAGCGGTCGAGGTACCGCCGTCCCGCCGGCGGGCGCACGAAACCGCGGTCCAGGTAGGGGTTCTCGACCGGATTGACGTCGATTGCGAGGCCGTACGCGTGCGACGACCAGCGCTTCGGCCCGGGCGCGATCGCGTAGCGGCAGTTGAAGGCCGCTGTGTTGTCGGCCGCGCTCGAGGCCGCATCGCTGCCCTTGTAGGCGTCGATCGGCCGAAGGCGCCGGATCGGGAACCTGGCCGCGTAGAGCCGGCGGAAGACCGCGAGGATGTCGCGGGCGGCGTCCGAGCGAACGACGATGGAGCCGATCCGTGACTTGCCGTCGAAGCTCCAGTGGCTCACTCGCACGAGCCTCAGCTGCGCGGGCGTCACCGGGCAACCGGGCCGATAGGAGTGGGGCAGGTCGGCTCGCGTGACAGGCGAGACGGTGCCCACGAACCGCGGCGCCGTGGGGCCTGCCCCGACAACTCCCAGCGCGAGCACGACGAGCAGAGCGGCCTTCACGACCCGGAGCGTAGTCTGGACTCGTGGACCGCGAACACGTGCTCGAGCGGATCCGGGAGCTTTGCCTCGCCCTGCCCGAGACGAGTGAGCGGCTCAGCCACGGGCAACCGACGTTCTTCATCCGCGAAAAGCGGTCGTTCCTGATGGTTCTCGACAACCACCACGGCGACGGCCGCTTCGCGATCTGGTGCGCCGCCGGGGACGGCGTTCAGCAGATGCTCGTCGAGGCCGATCCCGAGCGCTTCTTCAGGCCGCCCTATGTCGGCCATCGTGGCTGGCTCGGCGTCCGGCTCGACCGCGGCCTCCACTGGGACGAGCTCGCGGGAATCGTCGAGGACGCCTACGTGGAGGTGGCGCCGCCGAAGCTCGTCGACGAGGCTCGTCGCGAGGCTCGGCGGTAGCCGCGCAGCGGCCCCTTGTTTCAGTGATGAAGCCACGGGGCATATCCGCCGACACGACAAGTGCGTTTAGCCACCATGTCTGGACGGTTCCCACAGCCCGCATTCACGCCCTGTACGGGCTGCGGTGCTTCGGTTCCGCTCGAGGAGCACGAGAAGCACGTCTGCGATCCCGATCAACGCTCCCGCTACGAGGCCTTTCGCGTTCGCCTCGAGCTCGAGCGGTTCGACGGTGAGCTGAAAAGCTGGCTCCGCACGCCGGCGGGGCGGTTCGCGATCTTCTACGCCGAGCGCGAACGCCGCGCGGCTTAATCTGCTGGGAATTCCGCCCAGCCGAGTCGCTTGAAGTCGCGCAGGTCGCGCTCCTCGACCCCGGCGTCGGACACTGTGTAGAGCGAGTCTCCGACAACCACGGCGCGAGAGACGGAGTACGCGTCCGGATGGGCGCTTCGTCCCACCTCTTCGATGCCGATGCGCCGGCCGACGCGCACGCCGAGCGCTCCCGCGAACCACCCGCTGACCGTCGACGCGTGGATCGGCAGAACCGCGAGCCGCTGGGGCGGCCAGTAGAGGAACGCGTGATGGTCGAACTCCGCGCGCGAGTAGCCCCGTCCCACGAACCGCTGGTGAAGGCGCTGCGGGCGCCTGAGGTTGGAGACGTCGAAGAGTGAGAGCTGCAGTCCGCGCTGGAAGCCCCGCTCGTCGGCGTCCTGGCCGACTCCGAGGATGAGGTCCTCGCCGACCGGGTGGAGGTACGACGACCAGCCGGGGATCTTGAGCTCCCCGAGCACGCGCGGCTCCCGAGCGTTGGAGAGATCGAGGGTGTAGAGGGGATCGACACGCCGGAAGGTGACGACGTAGCCCACCTCGCCGATGAACCTGACGGCGAAGATCCGTTCTCCACGGCCCAAGCCGCCGACGCGTGCGAGCTGGACGAGTCGGCCGTCGCGCTCTTCCAGCGTGCTGACGCCGCTCACCGTCTCATTGGCGTCCAGCTCGACAGGCGTGTCGGTGCTCGCGACGCGCAGCACGTCGTCGTGCTCTGACAGCGACCACTGGCTGAGCAGGAGCCCCGGGACGAAGCCGCTTGCCCGGTAACGCGTGAGTGAAGGGCTCGCGATGCCGAACTTGTGGATCGCCGTCTTCACCCCGTCGGGCATCGGGCTGAGGCTCGTCTCCGGGCGGTCCTCCCACCGCTCGCTCGTGACGTACAGGGCGGTCGGCGACGCGTACGCCACCTCGCCGTCGCTGACCAGGCTCACCGTGTTCACCGGCTCCAGGCCGGCATCGAGGTCGATCGTCATGACCGTGAGCAGGCCGAGCCCTGAGAACGACTGCGGCCGCCAGACGTGCCGGCACTGCACCAGGTAGCGCCGCCTCGCTTCCCCGTTCCGCCCGCGTTTCAGCTCGTAGCGCGGGAGCCAGTTCTGAAGCGGCGCCTGGCGGACGACCGCCCGGTTCCCCTCGAGGTCGCCGTAGCGGAACTGCAGGCCGCGCGGCACCGACGAGAGGACGATGACGCGCGCGACGCCGTCATGGAGGCGGGCCGTGAGGTAGTGGCCTTCGATCGTCAACGTGCTCGCGACGCGAAGCCGCTCTGGATCGGAGACGTCGACCTCGGTCAGAACGGTCCGCAGCTGCTCGTAGGGTGGGACGTACCGCGGCGTGCCGGTGCGCCAGCGGTACGGCACGGAGAGGTGCGAGAGAACGAGCAGTCGGTTCCGCCGCAGGAGGAGCTGGTTCCGGCCTCCGCCGACATCCAGCGTGTCGACGACGCGGGGCCGTCCACGGACCGTGACGGCGTGCAGCTTCGAGTGATCGACGGCGAAGAGATGACGGCCGTTTGTCTTCACGACGTCGGGCTCGTCGATTCCCTCCTCCTGGACGTTGGTCGTCGAGTAGTCGGTCCTCTGCAACGGTCGCTGAAACTGCGTCGCACGCGGAAAGAGCAGGGCATGGGGGAGGCCGTGGTCGCGGACGACGCGCGCCGTCTGCTCCCGCGCGTAGTCGACGAGCTGTCCGCACGAGTCGAACAACTGCAGCCTGAAGGCCTTGGAGGCGTCCTCAGCCGCGGAGCTCCGGCCGCTACCCATGGAGATCACAAGGGCGGCGACCGACAACACAACCGAGAACGCCGTCGCTTTTCTCATTTGCCCTGACTACGCGGACGGCGCCAAGACCGGAAAGTTGTTTCGAAACCGGCTTCGTAACCGGGCGATCAGGCGATCGCTACACGCGGCTCGGCAGAAACACGCGGAAGGAGGAGCCGCCGCCGGGGTTGTCCTCGACCCAGGCCCGGCCGCCGTGCAGGGCTGCGAACTGCGCGACGAGTGCGAGCCCGACGCCGACTCCGGGGATCCCGATCGACAGGTCGCCGCCGCGGTTGAACATCTCGAAGATCGCCTCGCGGTCCTCATCGGCCACTCCCGGCCCGCGGTCGTCCACGGCGATCACGACGCCGCCGTCCTCGCGCGCGACCCACACGTCGATGTCGGTGCCGGTCGGCGTGTGCTTCCGCGCGTTCAAGAGCAGGTTCTCCACGATCCGCTCGACCTTGGCGGCGTCGACCTCCGCGACGACGGGCTCGGCCCTCACCGGCACCCCGTGAACGCTCGTCACGCGCGCGACAAGCTCCGAGACGTCGGTCTCCCTGAACGTGGGCGTCAGTGCGCCGAGGCGAAGACGGTCGAGATCGAGGAGGTCCGAGAGCAGCTGTTCGAGCCTGCGCGCCTGGGCCGCGATGTGGCGAACGATCTCGCTTCGGCGCTCCGGATCGAGCTCCGCCCAGCGCTCCTCGAGCGTCAGCGAGAACCCGAGGATCGACGTCAGCGGGGTCCGGAGCTCGTGCGAGACCGTCGCGAGGATGGTGTCGCGGAGCTCGTCGAGCTGCTTGCGTTCGGTCACGTCCTGCGCGGTTCCGACCATCCGGACCGGCGTCCCGTCGTCCGCGGTCAGGACGCGGCCGCGCGATTGCGTCCAGCGCACCGTGCCGTCCGGGAGGAAGATTCTGTGGTCGAAGAGGAACGGCTCGCGTTTGTCGTATGCCTTCTCGACGGTCCCCCGTACCAGGTCGCGGTCGTCCGGGTGGACGCGCTCGAGGTACGACTCGAAGGTCACTTCCTGTGACTGCGGCTCGAGTCCGTAGATGCGGAAGAGCTCGTCGGACCACGTCACCGTGTTCGCCGGGATGTTCCACTCCCAGTTGCCGACGTGCGCCACCTGTTGCGCTTCGTTCAGGCGCGCGACGGCCGTGGCGACCTGCTCGACCGCACGTGCCCGTTCCTCGAGGACAGCACCGAGGATCAACAGGCTGACGGCGACCGTCCCGAGGAGCCCCTCGAGGATCTGGACGATTTCGGTGTCGCTTCGGTCGCCGAACGGGATCGAGCCGTCCACGGCGCCGGTGATCGCGACTGCGGTGACGATGAAGCTGCCGGTGACCGCACCAGGCTGCCGGAAGCGCAAGGCGGCCCAAACCAGGACCGGGAAGAGCAGGTGCGGATAGCGCCAGTAGCCGGCCAGGAAGACGAACACGCTCACGCCCAGGAGCACCGCGACGAGGACCGCGCCCTCGATCAGACGCCGTCGGTCGAGCCGGCGATGCGGCCCCGTCGACCAGACGAGGATGAGCGGCGCGACGATCAGCGCGCCCATCGCATCTCCGACCCACCAGAGAAGCCATTCGGATCCGTACGAGGCGCCCTCGATCGCGTCGGCCACCCAGAGCGCGGTGACGCCGTTCGTCGCCGCGACCACCGGTGCGACGACGGCCGCGAGGACGATCAACGCGAGCACGTCCCGGACCCGGTCGAGCGCCGGCCTGACCTTGGCTCGTCGGAGCAGCTCCGCGCCGACGACTGCCTCAAGCGTGTTTCCGACCGCAATCGCAGCCGACACGGCGAGTGAGGCGTCGCTCGTGGCGTTGGCGACGAAGGCGCCGAGGGCGACGGCGGGCCAGAGGCGGGTGCCGAACAGGAAGAGCGCAGCAATCGCGATTCCCGTCGGCGCCCAAACCGGTGTGATGACGCCGTGCGCGACCGAAAGCTCGATCCCGAGCTTGGCGGCGGCCACGTAGACGACCGCCAAACCGGCGACTCTCAGCGCGTACCTCAGGGTCTCATGGTGGTCCCGTGTCTCGGACGGCGCAAGCAGTCCGGCTTGCTGCGGGAGCGCCCAACCTCTTTACTTCAAGGCCACAATCGCGAGGAGGGGGGACCCGGAGGGCTGTGGCACAGCCTCAATCCAGTGTTGGGGAAGCATCGGTTGCGACGGTCGAGGCGCCGATGGTTCGCCTCGAGTCGGTCACGAAGAGCTTCGGCGATCTCGTCGTGCTCAACGGCATCGACCTGCAGGTCGACACGGGCGAAGTGCTCGTCATCGTCGGTCCGAGCGGGAGCGGCAAGAGCACCCTCCTTCGCTGCGTCAACCTGCTCGAGCCGATCGACTCCGGGCGAGTCTTCCTCGAAGGTCAGGAGATCACGGCCAAGGGAACTGACGTGTCGGCCATCCGTCAGCGGATCGGGATCGTCTTCCAGCAGTTCAACCTGTTTCCGCACCTCAGCGCGATCGACAACGTGACGCTCGCCGCGCGGCGCGTGAAGCACATCAAGCGGAAGCAGGCCGAGGCGCGGGCCCACGAGCTGCTCGCGCGTGTCGGGTTGGACGAGAAGGCGAAGCAGTATCCGCACCAGCTCTCCGGTGGCCAGCAGCAGCGCGTCGCGATCGCGCGGGCGCTGATGATGGACCCGCACGTGATGCTCTTCGACGAGATCACGTCGGCACTCGACCCGGAGCTCGTCGGCGAGGTGCTCCTCGTCATGCGGGACCTCGCGCGCGAGGTCGGGATGACGATGCTCGTGGTGACGCACGAGATGCAGTTCGCGCGCGAGGTCGGCGATCGCCTCATCTTCATGGACGAAGGCAGAATCGTCGAGGAAGGGGTCCCCGCGGCCGTGCTTGACAGCCCGCGGGAAGAGCGGACGAGGAGATTCCTGCGGCGCTCCGTCCAGATGGCCCATTCGCTGGAAGAGTTGACAATCACCGAGGAAGGAGAGGTCGAATGAAACGACTTGGATTGGTCATTGCGCTGATGGCTGCGCTTGTGGCCGTCGCGGCGGCGTTTGGGGCATCGCCGTCTCGCGAGTCAGCGCCGCAGGCGCGTGCGCCTGCGAAGCCAAAGCTCCCGGCGCTGCCGAGTGAGGTCAGAAGCCGCGGTCGCTGGGAGATCGGGGTCAAATGCGACACGCCGCCGTTCGGCTACCAGGACACGAGCGGCCGACATAAGGGCTACGACGTCGAGGTCGCCAAGCAGTTCGCGCGCTGGGCGTTCAACAACGCCAACCGCGTCGACTACACGTGCACGACGACTGCGAGCCGGATCCCGACGCTCGTCTCGGAGCGTGTGGACATCATCATCTCGACGATCACGTGGACGGCCGAGCGCGAGCAGCAGATCGACTTTTCGCCTCCGTACTACGGTGCCATCGGCCGCTTGCTCGTGCCCAACCAGACGACGGTCGGCCGGCTCGCCGACTGGATGCGCGGGAAGCGGATCGTGTCGACGTCCGGCTCGATCTACGACCGCTGGATCAGGAACTGCTTCAGGAACACGACGTTCCAGGTCATTCCCAGCCCGAGTGCGGGCGTACTGGCCGTCAAGAACCGCCAGGCGGACGCGTTCATGTACGACGACGCGTTCCTCGTCGGCGTGGCGGCGAACGACCGTGACCTCAAGATGAGCGGGCACCGGTTCCTCGACGTCCCGTGGGGAATCGGGATCCGGAAGGGCGAAACCGCGATGAAGCGGTGGGTCGATGCCGCGGTCCGCGCCATGGCGGCCAGGAACCTGTTCTGGCCGATCATGCGTCGCACGGTCCCGCGCCGCTTCTATCCGATGTTCCGGCGCAACGTGCCCAGCCCGACGAACAGGCTGCGCTACCCGCGCGGAAACCCGCCCGAGAACAACTGTCCGTCCTAACCTGATTCACGCGACACGAGCGGCCGCCGTCTCGGCGGCCGCTCGTGTTTCATAGCCACGTGGACGTCCTCCCCGACATCGACTGGGCCTTCATCCGGGAGAACGCCGACCTGCTCTGGGCGGGGTTCAAGAACACGATGAAGGTGGCGACGGTCGGGATCGCAGGCTCCCTCCTCATCGGCGTCGTGCTCGGGGCGCTCCGGGCGCATCGGATCCCCGTTTTCACCCAGCTCGGCTGGGCGTATGTCGAGGTGATCCGAAACACGCCGATCCTCGTCCAGATCTTCCTCCTTCACTACGCGATCCTTCCGGAGCTCGGGTACCAGGGCGACCTCTTCCTGACCTCGTGCGTGGCGATCACGGTCTGGGGAGGAGCGTTCAACACCGAGAACTTCCGCGCGGGGTTCGAGGCGGTCCCACGACGGTTCCGAGAGGCCGGCTTTGCACTTGGGTTCACGCGGCTGCAGACGTTCCTCAACGTGACGCTGCCGATCGGCGGCCGGATCGCCCTTCCGTCCTCGATCAACACCTACATCTCGGTGCTGAAGAACACGTCGCTCCTGCTCGTGATCGGCTATCCGGAGCTGACGACGGTTGCCTACAACATCCAGGCGATCACGTTCCGGACGTTCGAGATGTTCTTCGTCCTCGCGGTCGTCTACCTCGCCATCGTCTGGACGCTGTCGGCGCTGATCCGGCTGCTCGAGGCGCGACTGGCCCTCCCGGAGCGCGTCTAGGTGCCCGAGCTCCCTGAGTGGTTCCGGGACGTCGCGGAGTACATGCTCCGTGTAGGGCTGCCGCAGACGCTCAAGCTGGCGGCGTTCGCGGTCACGGCGAGCACCGTCGTCGGCCTCGTCCTCGGCACGCTGATCACGATCAAGTTCCGTCCCCTGCAGGCGCTGATCAGGGCCTACATCGAGTTGTGGCGTGGCCTCCCGATCCTCGTCACCGTCCTCTTCATCTACTGGTCGGCGACGGCGAACGTGGGCGACGTCCGCCTCGAGCTCAGCGCCTTCCTGTCGGCGGCGATCGGGCTCTCGCTCTGGGGTAGTGCCCAGGTTGCGGAGGCGACCCGCGGAGCGGTTCAGTCGATCCCGCGGGAGCAGCACGAGGCCGCGGCGGCCCTTGGGTTCGGCTGGGTCGGACGGCACACCTTCGTCATCGTCCCGCAGGCGTTCAGGCGGCTGATCCCGCCGATGGTCGGGCTGCTGGTGAACATCATTCAGAACACGACGATCGCCTACGTGATCGGCGTCAGCGAGTTTCTCGAGACCGCCAATCGCCAGTTCGAGAACCTCACCCTTGCCGGCGACGGCCATCCGTTCGCGATCTTCGGGTTCGTCCTCTTGGTCTTCTTCCTGATCTCGTTTCCGCTCACGAGGCTGGCGGCATTCCTGGAACGGCGTCTCGTCGCCTGATCAAGACCCTCCGCGGGGCAGCCTCGTGGGTCGACCGCGTCGGCCTCGCCACGATCTTCCCGATCGACGACCTCGTCCTTCCGTCGCTGTGGGAGGCCGTGGCGGGCACGCGGGAGATCACGTGGTCGGAGCGCGACGACGAGGGTCGGTTTCTCGACTTCAGCCCGGAGTTCGGCCGCGTGTGGCGCTGGAAGGACGAGCTCCCGGAACGGCGGCTCGTCTGCGTCGGCAAGCACGTCCGTGGCCGATCCGCGCTCGTGTCGCTCGAGGTGCTGCCGACGCTTGTCGCTGCCCGCGGCGAGCCGGAGGAGCCGTCGCCGCTCGAGCAGGCGATCGTGGATCTGCTCGAGGAGCAGGGGCCGGTCAGCACCGCCGACCTCCCCGGTCTCGTTGCGTACGAGCGGAGGCCGGTGGCGGCCGCCGTCGAGCGGCTTCAGCGCCGCCTCGTCGTCACGACGGCGGGCTCCCAGGAGCGTCCGCAAGGCTGGCCGGCGGTCATCGTCGATCTGCTCCACCGGCGCTACGCCGAACACCTGCGGCGGCTGCCGGTCGAGGACGTCGCGCGCACGCAACTCGGGGAGCTCGTTGTCCGCTCCGCAGGCGAGGTGTCGGC